>PDWI01001706.1_pt1 | contig 34229 bp, 38 predicted proteins | sample 1430891 | NCBI WGS metagenome assembly PDWI01 (sample SAMN01162508, study PRJNA174530) | Oral metagenome, whole genome shotgun sequencing project. | biome: Marine environment; feature: Marine mammal; material: Swab sample of the gingival sulcus; isolation source: swab sample of gingival sulcus... | reverse complement strand
TATCTTATAATTATAACATATTTTAGCCATAAAATCAATTAAAATAACCTTATCGTTAAAAACTTCTAAAAATTTGATTTTTCACGATAAATTTGTTATAATTTTAGCATGATAAATAAGATCACCAAAGACAAAATTGATAATTTATTTGCAGAGTATCAAAAACTCACCAAAAACAAACAAGAAGCCCTGTTTGAGATTGCTATGTCAGAAATATCGGAGATGGTCTATAATTCAAACGCTATTGAAAACTCTACCCTAACTCTCCAGGATACTGAAGACATCATTTGGCGCAATCGAATCAAGACTGATCACGAGATAAGAGAGATTTTTGAAGCCAAAAATCTAGCTGAGATTACAAAGCAACTTTTTGATCGCCAACTAGAGCAACTCAATCACAATATTATTTTAGATTTTCACAGAATTCTACTGGATGATATCAACCAGCAGCTAGCGGGCCGCTATCGTTATGGCCAGGAATGGGTTCGGGTCGGTTCTCATTTAGGCGCCAACCCTCAATTCGTCTCTAGTTTAATGAATGAATTGATTAACGATTATTATCAAAATCAAGAAGATTATTTCATCGATAAAATCGCCTACTTTCATGCTCAATTTGAATCAATCCACCCCTTCAATGACGGTAATGGTCGAATTGGTCGCTTGTTGATTAATTATCAGCTGATTGAACTCGGCTATCCACCAATCATCATTCCTAACAAAGGCAAGCGACTGGCTTATTATCCCCTCTTTGACAAATTTTCTATAAAACAAGACTACGGCGGCTTTAGTCAATTGATTAGTTTATTGTTATTAGAGTCACTCCACAAGAGAATCGCTATTCTCAAAGGTGTCGACATCATTCCACTCAAAACTTGGTCCAAGAACAACCGCAAAAACCACAACTCCAGCCTCAACAAAGCCAAACGCCAAACCATCCCAGCCTTTCGTATCAAAGGCAAATGGATGATAGACAAGACTTATCGTGAAAAATGATTAAAACCACCCGACCGTCATGTTTATAACTTTTATTGAAGCATTAAGTAACTCGACCTTTATCGTCTCCTAAATTATCTTTTAAAAATAACTCCATCTTCCATCCGCATCTTGAAGGCTCATTTTGTTCTTCAAAGTAAAAATCTATTCCTTTTCTTATTATTTCTGCATCTTCTTTTGATATCTTTTTGATATCAATATTTGGAGAGGCCTCTTGGACTGCTTCCTTTATTTTATAATAAGGATAAGTGCCTGGTTTTATATCAAATTCTTTAATAAGACTTACTAAGCTTGTGTAACCGAGAGCCGCTTCTTTCTTGCACTTGATAACAAACTCCCCAATTTCCACTATCATATCCTCAGGATATCGATACCACCCACTCTTATCAGCAAAATCTCCAAACTTCTTACGAACCTTAAGCCTTATTTCATTTCTAAGTAAAGGATCCTCCACTATAATGTTGTGATACTCTAATATCTCGCCAAAAGTCATAGAGCTAAATCTAGCCTCTAATTTCAATATAACTGCTTTTATCTTTTCTTCAGAACTCAATGAGTAAAAAGCCTTTCTGCCTATTATAATCCTTTCGTCTTCTCCCATAATGGCGGCCAACTCCTTTTTAATCTGGTCAATGTCTAAAACATCTGATCCCATCTTTTCAATAAAGTATCCTAATGTCTCGTAGTTATTGGGTATTTCGTACTTCTTTATTAGATTTCTTACTCTCTCCGCATCTTCTGGTGAAAGAAAAGGCTTAAGTAATAACGACTCCATTCCTGACTTAACCATTTTATTTTTAAGAACCGTAAGGCTTATCTTAATCGCCAATCGTTCGTTACCATCAAATTCAGCAGTAATTCCCTTTAAAGTAAAAAACTCTTCAAACTTTTCATTTGCTTGTTCACCTCCAGTAGCTTCCGAAGCCACCATAGCGGCCTTCCCTAATTCAAATTCAAACTTAGGAGTTATATTTTTTTGTTCGGTTGTAAGAGTATTGTATCCTTCTCGTTCCATTAATAAATTCTCTTAGCTTATTATAGCATGTTTCGAGTAAAGAGTCAAGTATAAGCAGATTAATCGTGAAAAATGGCCAAAAAAGCATTTTTTCACGATAAGTTGATCTTTAGTCAAACTTAATTTCTGGGTAGATTTTCTTGGTCACCTGGTCAGTTTCGCGGCGTAACTGTGGGAATGGCACACCTTCACGAGCTGAGACGCCTTCAAAGACCCAGAAGACTCGCTCACTATAACCCCAACCACAAGTTGGTGGCATACCGTATTCGAGCATCTCCACAAAATCAATATCGAGCATCATCGCCTCGTCGTCACCAGCGTCACGCATTGACTGTTGCTCAAGAAATCGCTCTAACTGATCAACAGGATCATTAAGCTCAGAGAAACCATTGCCAAGCTCCGAGCCAGCAATCACTGGTTGGAAACGCTCGGTCAAACGATCATCTTCTAGACTAGTTTTAGATAGTGGTGAAATAAATTTTGGCGTATTAACTAACCAAACTGGACCAGTAACATCTTTTCGGATATTCTTCCATAATTTGTCAACCACTCGTGACCGATTATCAGCTTTTTCAACTTCCAGACCGTTGTCTTTTAAGATTTTTTGCAACTGCTCAATCGGCGTCTCAAAAATATCAATATCATATCTTTTATTGATGGTTTCAGCATAATCCCAGACTTCCCATTTGCCGCTCATGTCAACTTCAAATTGACCGAGCTTGAATTGAAGTGTACCAAAAGTCTCTTTGAGCACATACTGATACATTTCTTCCATCATTTTCATGCCATCTTGCCAGTTGGCATAGGCCCAGTACCATTCCATGGCGATATGCTCTGGCAAATGCTCATCAGAATAATTCTCGTTACGGAAACGATGGCCTAGATCATAAACTTTCTCATATCCACCACCAATTAGTCGTTTTAGAGGCAACTCATGCGAGATTCGCAGATAAAAGTCCTCATCCAAAGCGTCCATATGAGTCACAAATGGATTAGCATCAGCCCCACCAGTAGTGTGTTCCAAGATTGAAGTATTAATCTCAATAAATCCTCGCGAATTTAAAAAATCACGAGTCGCCTGCCAAAACTTTGATCGACGGACAAATCGATCTCGAACATCCTGGTTGAGATTGATGTCTAAATAACGCCGACGGAAGCGCTCCTCTTTGTTAGTTAGTTCTTCTGGCAATGGTCGCAATGACTTGGTCAATAATCGCAAACTAGCTGCCTTAACCGAAATCTCGCCAGTCTTAGTCTTGAAGATTTCACCAGTTGTCTCAATGAAATCACCACTATCAAGTAGGCGCAAGTCCTTTAGCCCAACAAAGCCTTGTTCCGAGTCAGACTGACTCAGTTCGTCGCCTAAAAACAGCTGGACTTCGCCACTAAAATCTCGTAAGACCACGAAAGCGATTTTACCAAATTTACGAATCTTGGAGATTCGTCCAGCTACAGTTACGGTTTTGCCTTCCATTTTGTCAAAGTCAGCCGTAACCTGAGCCGCATTGTTGGTTCGATTTGATTTGCTTGGATAAAGATTATAACCCATATCCAAAAGCTGTTGTCGCTTCTTTAATCGTTCATTACGATAATCTTGTAGCGTTGCCATAATTCTCCTTTTCTAATTTTATTCAAACGAGACAATCTCGTACTCGACTTCTCCAGCTGGAGCTTTGACTGTCGCTGTCTCACCAACCTTCTTGCCTAATAGTGCCGCACCCATTGGTGACTGGTCACTAATCTTGTTTTCCATTGGGTCAACCTCAATTGAACCAACGATTTTGTATTCAAATTCTTTTTTACTTTTTAGTTGTTTGACTTTGACAGTTGAACCAATTGAAATCTTAGTTTTATCCTTTTCATCAATAATTTCAGCATTAGCTACAATTTCTTCTAATTCAGCGATTCTGGTTTCTACCACGCCCTGCTCTTCACGAGCGGCCGAGTATTCTGCATTCTCCTTAAGGTCACCGAACTCACGAGCAGTTGCAATCCGCTCAGCAATATCTGATCTTTTTGATTTTAGATCCTCAAGCTCAGCAATAATCTCATTCAAACCATCTTCAGTTAGTTGAACATTCTGTAACATTTTGTTCCTTTCTTATTTTGTTAACCCGCTATTTTCAGAGGTTATTTTGTCCCTACAATTCTATCAACTAACTGATCGAAAGTCAATATTTTGGTCTCTTTATCACCTCTAGAAACTAGCTCTAGTTGATCGCCCAATCGATCGCTAGTAACCACTCGAAATGGCAAACCAACAAGATCAGCATCAGCGAACTTTTGACCTGGTCTAATGTCTCGATCATCATAAAGCACCTCTACGCCAAGCTCAGTCAGCTTCTGATACAAGTCATCCGCTCGTTTGCTATCACCAATACCAATCAAATAAACTTGGTAAGGAGCAACTTGTTTTGGCCAAACCAGACCTTTGTCATCAGCAAATTTCTCAACAATCACTCCCATCACCCGAGTAATTCCGATGCCATACGAGCCCAAGTGGACCAACTGGTCTCGACCCTCTTTGTTGGTAAATTTAAACTTCATTTGCTCCGATTTATGAGTGCCAAAATTGAAGATATTGCCAACTTCAGCCGTCTTAACTCGCTCAAAATCATCTTTTTTGAGCTCAAATTTCTGCAAAACTTGCTCACTCATAATTTCATCATTGATAGCAACTTTTTTTTGTTTGTTGAGATAAATATAATCCTCACCAGCTGGACAAATAGTCTGAAACTCGTGACTAAACTCAGTAAAAGCACCGCCTGAGGCAAAAGTCACAAATGTGTCATCACCAATTCCCAAGCGATCAAAAATTCGCAAGTAAGCCTCAATTACTGAGTTATAAAAAGCCTGATGCTGTTTTTCATCCAAACTACAAGAGTACATATCTTTCATCAAAAACTCCCGACCACGCATAATACCCGATTTAGCCCTCAATTCATTACGAAGCTTGTTTTGGAACTGATAAACGTTGATCGGCAAGTCTTTATAGCTACTTAGATACTGCTTGATCATTTCAATAATTGGCTCTTCATGACTCCAGCCAAAACCAACTTCAGCGCCGTCTTTGAGCTGCGACTTAAACCAAACATCAACCACCTTATCATCCCAACGATTAGTCTGCTGCCAGGTTGATTTTTTCTGCAGACTGCTCATAATTAACTCCTGACCACCAACAGCATCCATCTCCTCACGAACAATTTGTTTAATTTTTTCTAGCACCCTCAAACCTAATGGCGTGTAATTATAAACACCAGCCATAGCCTTGTTAACATAACCAGCCTGAATTAGCAGCTTAGCATTAAGCGCCGTTTCGTCCGCTGGAACATTTTTAGTAGTTTGACAGAATAATTTACTATATTTCATTTAGCCTCCAATTGAGTTTATTAATATAAAAAAAGATAAGCCGTTTTTTAACATATGAATCAAAATTGATGAGTGAATCGATTTTGTTAAATAACGAGTGACAGACATTGCTAACGACAAAGCAAAAACATCAATCCCAACATTCCAAGCACCGTGCATAATAGCAAAAACCAGCGCCACAAGTAAAGCAGTTGTGACAAATGACAGTCTCTTAAGCAATTGCCCAAATAAATAACCACGAAAGGCCAGCTCTTCCAAGATTGGCACCGCCACCACGATTGTCAAAAAAGCCACCAATCGCTCTAACCTAGGAGTCAAAATACCTAAATCAAAACCCAGCTGTTGCTTTTGTTCCAAGTCGATTCCGGGCAAATATTTTTCAGCAAAAGCAAAGAACATACTAGTTAAAATAAAATATAGCACCAGACCCATCAGAGCTAGACCAATATCTGACCATTTCATCAGCCGATAAAGACCAAGCTGTTTTTTATCAATTTTTAACTTTTCAAAAAATCGTTTTAATCTGCCCTCTTTAGACCTTTTAACAACCAAAACCGGCAAACCGATCAAAAAAGCAATTGACAAAACATTAACCAAAATAGTTAGCGCCTGAATCGTAAAAAGATTGAGCTCAAAATGCCAATAGTTCTTAGTGCTTAAAATCAGACCAACTGTACCCCACTCCACAGATTTAAAACACAGCAAAAACCAAATCAAACTCAGACCAATAAAACCAATTTTATTTACAGATTTAGTCCAGAATTTGAGCATCATTTTCTAAAAGAACTTTCCAATATCACTCAGCGTTACAATAAAAGTCAGCGCCAATAAAAACATCATGCCGTAGCCGTGAATTTTTTGTTCCAGCTCTTTTGTCAGCGGCTTTCTAAATAGTATAAACAAAACAGTTACCAACCACCGACCGCCATCAAGCGCCGGAATCGGCAACACATTCATCACTGCTAAAGTTAGTGATATGATAGCCACAAAAAAAACAAAATCGGTTGGGCTAGCTTTTATCAGATTAGGGAATAAAACGCCCAAGATACCAATTGGACCAGCTACCATCTGACCACTAGCCGATAGTTTATCCGAACCTGATTGTCTAGTTGCTTCTGAGAGAATGTTGACTCGCTCAATCAGACCACTAAAGAACTGAACAAATAATTTGCCCACTCCGCTTAGCGTCTCACCACTAAGCTGTAAAGCTGTGCCTAGGCCAACAATTGGTGCCGACCAGGTAGTTTTAATTTGAGACTTTTGAGCCGGATAAATTCCCAAGTAGCCCCGTTTTATGGCCTCTCTCTTGTTATTTAGAACAACTTTTTTATTGATAGCTTGACCGTCCCGCAGCACGGTTATCATCACCTCTTTGCCGGCGTACTCGGCGGTAATTTGGCGAACTTGATCCGGATTAGTCATTGTCTGACCAGCGATTGAAACAATTTTATCATCAATTTTCAAGCCAGCCTTCTTGGCTGGAGATTTCTTACTGACACCACCAACAAAAACTTTTGATTTAACGATTTTGGCATCTTGTTTTAGACAAAACTGATTATCTAAGACTTTTGGCAAACCAGTCCAGGCTAAAATAGTCAGCGCTAAAACAGCAAACAAAAAGTTCATCATTACCCCGGCGAACAAAATTTGAGTTTTAGACCAGAAGCTAGCATTACCATAGTCACCCGGCTGATCAGCCGCATCGTGCTCACCCTGCAGTTTGACATAGCCACCAAGCGGCAAGTAATTTAACTTAAATAAAATACCGTTTTTGAGTTTTTTGGACCAAGCAGTTGGCGGAAAACCAATTGCAAATTCCTCAACCACGACCTTATTCTTTAATGCTGCCAAAGCATGCCCACCCTCATGGATAGTCACCAAAAAAGCAAGCACCAACAAACCAGCGATAATTCCCAAAAATATATCCATTTTTCAGTTTGACCAAATTAGACGGTGGTCATCTCCTGTTCTTTTTCAGCGAATAACTTGTCAATATTATCCTGAGTTTGATCAACCAAATCCTGAATCTGTTTTTCATACAATTTTTGGTCATCCTCAGAAATCTTTTTATCATTTTTTAGATTTTTAACTTCCTTAATAGCGTCATGACGAATATTACGCACGCTAACTTTAGCTTCCTCAACTTTAGTCTTGACTTGTTTGACCATCTGCAAACGGCGCTCCTCAGTCAAAGGTGGAATCGGTACCCTAATATTCTTGCCATCATCGGTTGGATTCAAACCAAGCGTCTGATTGTTGCGAATTGCCGCTACGATCGCCTCTAAATTATTGACATCAAATGGTGTTACTAGCAACATTTGAGCATCGCTAACTGTGATGTTGGCGGTTTGATTGAGCGGCATACTGGTTCCGTACGCCTCAACCATCACACCATCCAACATTGAAGTATGAGCTCGACCAGTTCGGACTGATTTTAAATTATCTTTAAAATAATCAAAAACTTTGTCCATTTCTTGATTATATTTTTTTAGATTAAACATTATAAATTCTCCTATCTTATTTCTGATTTTATTATACCACGAAAACACCTTCTCTAGATGACTTTTTCTTAAATATAAATTGTATGACACTTACATTATTTTGCTTTTGCTTGCATAGCTATTGACTTTTTATTATGTTTATGCTATAATGATAGCATATTCTTAATAAAATAAAAAGGAAGAAAATGACAAAAAACCTAACCTACAAAAGTCGCTCCTACAAAGTTTTTATGCCGGAGTCAGAGATAGTTCGAACCGTTTTGGTTAATCGCCTAATTGATGAGGCTTTTGACAAAGACATTCCGATGACCAAGGTAGAGATGCCTGAGGAACGAGGCTTTTTCCGCGGTATTGAGTACACTGAACGCAATACCCTGCTTCAGTTCAAGAACGACAAATGGCAGAAAATGACCGTGATTGACTTTGGTGAAGGCGGTAAAGAAATGTTCGGCTCAAACCAAATCAAAAAGACCGGCAAACTAACCAAAATTGATCAATCAATTCGCGACACTGTTTTGTCGGCCTGGCAAAAATCGCCCGCTGTTTAGACTTTTAAAACACCGTGCATTTCTGCACGGTGTTTTTATAAGAATAGCCCGACTTAACGGGCTACTTTTTATCATTTATTAATCATCCAAGCCAAGTTCAATTCGACTAAATCGTTTGACGGTAATATTCTCACCTAATTTAGCGATATGATCTTTAATCAAATCTTCAATAGTTTTCTTGCCTGATTCGTCTTTGATGTAAACTTGTTTTAATAAAGTCTTCTCAGCAAAGTACTTGTTCATTCGGCCTTCAACCATTTTCTCAGCGATTTCAGCTGGCTTTGCTTTTAGATCCTCAGCCGCCAATAGCTCAGCTTTGACTCGCTCTTTTTCCTGCTCTGGAATATTAGCTTCACCAACAAAAGCTGGATTCATGGCTGCAACCTGCAAAGAAATTTCGTGAGCTAGAGTCTTGAACTCTTCAGTTTTAGCCACAAAATCAGTCTCGCAGTTGAGCTCAACTAAGACACCAATCCGTGAGTCATGAATATAGCTATCAATCACTCCGGCTCGAGTTTCGCGATCACCGCGCTTTTCAGCCTTGGTCAAACCTTTTTTACGCATAGCTTCTAGAGCTTTGTCAAAATCACCATTAGCTTCTTTTAGTGCATCGCGAGCGTTAGTCAAACCAACACCGGTCAAGTCTTTTAATTTTTTAATATCTTCTACTGTAAATGACATTTCGTCCCCCTTTTTTTGTTTAATTATTTGCTTGTTTCAGATTTTTTGATAGTTTCAATCAAGTAGTCCAAAATCAATTTCACACCCTTGATTGCATCATCATTAGCTGGCACCACAAAATCAATTCCTTCTGGGTTGACATTGGTATCCGTAATCGCAATCACTGGAATGTTCATCTTATTAGCCTCCTTAATAGCATTTTTATTGACAATCGCATCAGTCACAAAAACCATACTTGGGTTCTTAGTCATAAACTTGATGCCACCGTATTTTTTATTAAGTGAGTCAATTTCCTCTTGGAATCGTTGAACCTCAAGCTTGTTGTATCGCTTTTCAAGCTCACCTGAAGCCATCTGTTTTTCCAATTTTTGTAATTTGCGAATTTGCAAGTTGATAGTTGCTCGGTTGGTTAGCATACCACCAATCCAACGCTCATTAACAAAAGGCTGTTTAGCGTCTTCTGCCACCTCTTTAACATAATCTTTGATTGAATTTTTTGTACCAACAATCAAGATTTTGCCACCTTTAGCGACTTTATCGCTAGCTGCTGCTAGAGCCATCTCTAACATCTCAGCGGTTTTGGTCAAATCAATAATATGACTACCATTTTTCTTACTATGAATATATGGTGCCATTTTTGGATGCCACCGACTAGTTTTGTGTCCAAAATGAACACCAGCTTCTAATAGTTGTTTCAAGTCAACTTTAGACATTATTTACTCCTTTTACCTCGTTTTTGAGCCCTGATCTTCAGGTAGTAACCTCAAAAACTGCGTCATTATTTTTTATTACGAATGCTATTATACACTAATATCAGGTAAATTTCTAGTAGATAAAATAATTTCTAGTAGATAGTTTGTGAAGTGATGTGGATTTTTGTTGTATAACTGTTTGACACTATTATAAACATACTTTTCATCATCAAGCTTTATACCAAAATCCCCACAATAACAATCAACCACAACCTCCCAAGTTAAGCCTTCTGATAAATCATCTAAACTTAAAAACGAGCCACTACCTTCTACGAAATTAAAAATCATATCTCGAAGACGGTCTTCTTGATATTCTGTGCCTGAATTAAAGAAAGCATCTGAAAGTTTCCGCTTCGGTTTACGTGGTGCTTCGTGTTTATACTTAATAATTAGTTCTTCGTTCATATTATTTCCTTATTGTATCAAACTATTTTCGCAAATTATTCTTAAAATCGGTTTCAATGAAATCAGCATCACTCAAATCTGTAAAAACCAATGACTCATCTATCAGTTGTCTAATTGAGTCGTCAGTTATGGCAGAACTCTTACGACTTAGATCCGAGCGAAGATCCGCCTCATCAATAGTCTTTCTAACAATCAGCTCTGTTAGCTCGATCAGATATTTTACAGATTTTGACAAATAGCTTTCCAAAATTCCATCTCCACTTATTAATACCTATTATTTTAACATAATATAGCTAAAAAGTCAATTACGGCTTTTTTGACTTTTCCTCTCTTTTGCTGTATAATTCTAGCTTATGAAAAAGAATATTCACCCGCAAGACTACCGCTATGTCGTATTTAGCGACGAATCAGCCGGTTTCTCGTTTCTAGGTAAAAGCACCGCTGCTACCGATGAAACGATCAAATGGGAAGATGGCAAGGAATATCCATTAGTAAAAATTCATATTTCTAGCGCTTCTCACCCCTTCTTCACTGGAGAAGAAAAGATTATCGACACCGAAGGTCGTGTTGACCGCTTCAAAGCTCGCGCTAAAGCAGCTGAAGAAGCTCGCAAAAAGCAATTAAAGCGAGCCGAAGAAAAAGCTAAGAAAGCTGCCGCCAAAAAAGCTAAAGCCGAAAAAGAAGAAGCAAAAGCTAAAAAAACAACAAAATAAGTTTTTAATAAAAATGCCCTCTCCTAACGATTGGGTATTTTTTATGATATAATATTCCTATATGAAAATTAATTTTGACAAAAACAAATTACAAGCTGAATTAAAAGATTTGGAGGCTTTTTTGAGCCAGCCGAGTGCTTTTTCTGATCCTGATTATGCTGCTAAAACCCGCCGTTTCAATGAACTTGGTGATATTATCAAAAAGATTAATCGCCTGGATGAACTAAAAGACCAAATCAAACAAGCTAAAGAAATTATTCAAAACGAAACTGACAACGAACTGACTGAATTAGCCAAACTAGACCTGGAAGAATCTGAGTCCGAAATAACTAAAATTGATGATGAATTATTCAATCTCCTCACTCCCAAAGATCTAAATAATCATAAAAATGTAATTATCGAAATCCGGGCTGGAGCTGGTGGCGACGAAGCCAGTCTTTTTGCGGCTGAACTTTATCGAATGTACTTGCGCTACTGTGAGAGTCACAGCTTCAAAACCGAATTACTAAGTGAAAGCTCCAACGACACTGGTGGCTATAAAGAAGTTATCTTCAAAGTTTCCTCTGGCGAAAATCCCTATGGCACACTCAAATTTGAATCGGGCGTTCATCGCGTCCAACGCGTCCCAGAAACCGAAAGCCAAGGCCGCATCCATACCAGCACCGTCACTGTCGCAGTTTTACCGGAAGCTGAAGAAACCGATATTGAAATCAACCCTAACGACCTAAAAATCGATGTTTATCGGGCTGGTGGACATGGTGGTCAATCAGTCAATACTACCGACTCAGCGGTTCGCATTACTCACCTGCCGACCGGTATCGTAGTGACTAATCAAGATGAGAAGTCCCAAATCAAAAATAAAATGAAAGCCATGAGCGTACTTCGTAGCCGCCTTCTTCAGGCCAAGATCGAGGCCGAGCAAGCCGAACTTGATGCTAAACGTCGTAATCTAATAGGTTCAGGCGATCGCAGCGAAAAAATCCGCACCTACAATTTCCCTCAAGATCGCATTACCGACCACCGCATTAGTTACAGTCGCAGCAACATTCCAGCTGCTATGAACGGCGATATTGAAGACTTGATTCACAACCTCCAAGCTTACGAAAACCAGCTTAATATTGATGCTATCAATGATCAGTAGGGCCCAGTGGCTAGCTCAAGCTAGTCAAAAATTGAAAACCATCAATCCCGAGAATTCACGCCTCGAAGCTGAATTAATCTTAGCTAATGTCTTAAAAATTAAACGAGTAAAAATCCATACCCATCCCGACAAAGAACTATCCAAGGCTCAAACTAATAAAGCTAATTTGTGGCTCAAAAAACATTTAAAAGGCGTTCCACTAGCTTATTTAACTCATCACAAAGAGTTTTTTGGGCTCAATTTTTATATCACTAAAAACGTCCTCGTCCCTCGCCCCGAATCGGAAATTATAATTGAACAAGCACTAGAAATTTGTCAAAATTCAACCGAACCAATTAAAATATTAGATCTAGGCTGTGGTAGCGGTGTCCTCGGTCTAGCACTGGCTAAAAACTTGAAAAAAGATTATCAACTAACTTTAGCTGATATTAGCGGCAAAGCTCTCAAAGTCGCTAAAGCCAACGCCCGCCATCACAAAATCAAGGCAAACTTGATTAAGACTAATTTGATGACCAAATTAAACCAGGATTTTGACCTGATTATTGCTAATTTACCTTATGTTAACCCAAAATGGGATTTTATCAGCAACATCAACAAAGAGCCAAAACGAGCTTTGTTTGCCCGAAATAACGGTCTAGAATTGATCAACAAACTAATTGACCAACTTTCAGAAAAACACAACTTTTACCTCCTATTGGAGTCCGACCGATCACAACAAAAAGAAATTAAAAAAGTGTTAATAAAAAACGGCTTTGACAAAATCAAAACCGCTGATTATATCACCGTTGCTTATAAAAATTAGCGCTTAAACCTCTCTAAAGTCAGATTTTTGACAATTTTTTTGCCTTTTCGGTTGATAGTGATTTCAACTTCATCGCCAACCGCATGCTCAGAAATCAGAGTACTGAGACTGCCGATCTTGCCAACTTGGTAGCCATCTATTTCAACGATAACATCGCCTGCCTCGATTCCAGCCTTATCGGCTGGTGAGTCTTTAACCACTCCGTCATCACCAATTAAGGCTCCCATCTTGACTTTAAGTTGTTTTAGTCTAGATTCGGCCGGACTTATCTCCTGGTACATCACACCAACAAAAGCTCGCTCCGGCTTTTTATCATTTAGTAGCTGCTTTATCATACCTTTAGCGGCTCCAATCGGAATCGCAAAGCCCAAATTATTAGCATTGGCGGCAATCGCTGTATTAATGCCAATAATTTGACCACCAGCATTAATTAATGGGCCGCCAGAATTGCCTGGGTTGATGGCAGCATTAGTCTGGATCAAATCGCTAAGTTGCTCTGTCTTAGCGCCCGACCCAGCTACAATATTACGGCCAATACCAGAGATGATACCGTTGGTGACTGTGTTTTGGTACTGCCCAAGTGAATTACCAATCGCTAACACTGGTTGACCGACCCTAATCGTTTTTGAATCACCCAGCTCAATTGGACTTAGGCTGTCAACTTCAGCAATCTTCAAAAAAGCAATATCATTTAGTGGATCGGTCGCCACTATCTCAACTTTATCATAGGCCTCACCTTGATGATCAATCACTACTATTTTAGTTGCACCATCAATAACATGCTTGTTAGTTAGAATATAACCGTCTTTAGATAAGACCACGCCAGTACCAGCACTTGATTCTTCAAAACCATAAAAATCTCTCTCGCTAGCTACAGTAATAGAGACTACACTCTTAGAAACTCTGGTTGCTAAATCAGCAATCGACTGATTATTCTTTATCTTAAAATCATTTTTATCAACCATCACTTTTTTAATCACTGTTTCTGATTGCTCGCCCTTTAAGCGAGTCACTATCGGCGGAATCACCATCAAGAACAAAATTGCCAACAGCAGCAAATTAAATAATGTTCGTGACTGACTATTCTTGGGCTTTAAATTAACTCTTTTTTGACTCATAAATACTCCTGTCTAAAAATTTGGTCTTGAAAAGATTAGAACAATCATAGCAATCGTTACTAAAACAAAAACTAACGATGGCAGGAACTGCCGAAAACTATAATCTTTTTTCGACTCTTCTTTATAAGAGTATTCCAAAACAATGAACAGTAAGTATGATAATAAAGTTCCTAAAATAGCGAACTGCGATATTTGAAAAGGCAGTAGAGATTTGCCATAGCCGATATTCCAGTGCCAATTGAGCCACAATAACTCAGTCATAGTCATTCCCCAAAAGCCACTGATCAATCTTTTGGTTTTAGCTTCAAAATCAAAATTCAGTAAGTAATGCCAAGTTATTGAGTAACCAATCGTTAGTTCAATCGCCATCAAGCCAATTAGCGGAATCGCATCCATAAAATAGCTCATTACCAAATTTGACCAAAAGACGACTATTAGTGACTGGATAGCCATTGCTCGCTCATTATTTTGTTGTTTTATAAACAACAGCCAAAATAGATAGAAGCCTGCTATTGCCAGCTGAACAGCTAACTGATCACTGGATACCAAATAAATTGAGAAAACAAATGAAAATCCGGCCAAGTAATCAACGACCGCCGACTTTAAGTTAATCCACCAATAATGAGCTTTGACCGCAAAGACTCGCCATTTGGCTAGAATAACTAAAACCAATCCCAAGAAAACTGAGTTTAAGATGTTGATTGATAATAATATCGCCACCACCAAACCAACATTAAACAACAGGTAAAAAGAGTTGGAAAAAAATTTTATTAACTGACTCTTGAATTTACTGACTTGCTTTACTCTATCCATCATACCTCTTGCTATCAAACTTTTGACCCAGAACCACTACAATGTCAGCTTGATACTGCGAATATTGCTTTGGCATTTTGTTTTTAACCGCCAGGCCAAGTTTCTTTGATAGCATAGAGCTAGTCTTAGGTTTAGATTGAGCTTTTCGATAAACATAGCCCTTGCCTGACAGCTCTTGATCATTATTGCCAACTTCCACTATCTTAACTGATTTTGTCCTTAAGGCGTCACTAACACGACTGGCTAAGCCAGGCTTATCACTGCCATTTAGCACCACAACCCTAGCCTCTTCTTCCTCGACGCCAGGATTGAGTTGTCTGTTAATATATTTATTAATTGATCGATAATCCTCAACTCCATCAACTGGCACTAAAACACTGGCGCCACTTATCTCTTCATTTTGGACAATTTTTTTCTTATCACTAATAAAACTAATTGACTTCATTTTGTCAAAATCGAAATCAGCTGGAAGTTGACGGCCGACATCAACTAAAGCTTGTACCTCTTCAGTTTTAATATTAGTCCTCAAGTTGCTACCAATGGCGTCTAACATGTCATTTATTTTATTAATATCTAGCAAAGTCTTCTGCGAAGTCATTTTCTTGACTAATGCAGTTATCACTCGTTGCTGATTTTTCTCGCGATCAAAGTTGGAATTAGGCAAGCCATAGCCACCGTGTGAATTACGCACCATCATCAAAGCTAAGGCATGTTTGCCATCCAAAAGACCAGTTGGTCCATTAGAGTATTTAACAAAATTACACTTATTGTTACACCATTTATCGAAAGCTGGGTCATAAATGCCGCGCGGATCAGGACTATCTATCACAACTTCAACTCCGCCGACAGCATCAACCAGCTCCTCCGCCACTGTAAAATTAACATGAAGATAATATTGAATATCTAATCCTGTGATCTGGCTAACTTGTCTCTTTAAAGCGTTGGCTCCAGCCTTCTCCTTCTTGCCAGCGTCAGAAGCACATTGATAAACCGTATTAATTCGTGAATAATTACCAACCCAACAAGTTTTTTCCAATCCAACCCATAAGTCTCGCGGAATACTAATCATCGCCAAATTCCTATCTGAATGCGAATAGCTAGCAACCATAATTGAATCAGTCAGAAATGGAGCATCATGGCCAGGATCGTCCTCAGATGTCCCAAATATTAAAAAATTTGTTCGATCATTCTGGTCTCGCTCAAGCTCCTTTTTATTAAACAGCCCAAAAACATTTCCTCGAAAAACAGCATTAGAAGTGCTGGTCGCTTTTAGCAAAGTCGAGCCAAAATAAATTGCCGCCAACACAATTGCTATCATGAATACCCAGCCGATTAGGCGCTTCAATAACCTATACTTCGGCTTTGGCGGATCCGTTAAGCTAATTTTAGCTTCTATCTTGTTGCTCGTTGCTTTTCTAGTTGACTCTTTCTTCTTAAAAGGGACAATCTTAGCTTTCTCTTTGCTGACCTTAGCCGGAGTTTTTTTTCTAATTAAGCTAGTCGGCTGTTTAATTGAGCCTAACTTTGGCATTTTAGAGATCAAATTATTTTTCTTAAAATTAGCTTCTCTTTTTTTAGCTGTTAAATCAACAGTGGCAGCCGAACGCCTTTTGGGTTCAACAAGAACAGAGCGCCTCTGAGGAGACTGAATAGTCTGTTCGGAGCCTCTTTTACGCGGCTTAAATCCGTCTATTGTATTAAATCTGTTGCTGGACATAATCTCTATCAATTATACTTTTTATTATTATTTTTGCAAGTTTTTAAGCATAAATGTGTTATAATACTGCCATGAGCGTTATAAGTATCAAAAGAGACAATAAGATAAAAGATTTATTTGACATCGTTTTTTTCATCATATCAGTTGTTTGTGGGGTTCTGTTGCTCAACGCCTTTGTTTTTCGGTCTTACAACATCGTCGGTGCCAGCATGGAGGATACTCTTCATGACGGAGAGCGCATAATCGTTGATCGCTTGCCCGTAACCTGGGCTCAAATCAAGAATGAAGCCTATGTTCCAAAACGAGGTCAGATTATCGTTTTTGAAAATCCCAAAAGAGTTTTAGCAACCAATGATCGTTATTTAATCAAGCGAGTAATTGGCTTGCCTGGCGATCGAGTAGTCGTAGCCGATGGTAAAATCACTGTTTACACCAAAGAGAAACCTTCCGGAATTGACCCAAACCTAATTATCAAAGATACGCCTCGTGCTCCAGTCTCTGGTTCAGTTGATATAACCGTACCAGAAAAAGAGATTTTTGTAGTCGGAGATCACCGCGACGGTAAAAACTCTTATGACTCCAGAAATGGCCTCGGCACCGTCCCCTTTTACAATGTCATTGGCCCAGTTAGCGCCAGGTTATTGCCCTTAAATAAATTTAGAACTTTTGAATAAAAAATCAGGCTAGTTAGCCTGATTTTTTATTATAAGTAGTTTTATTGCAATAACTGTTTTGATATTCGTTCAAAATCAGCCTGATCTTTGAACTTAATTTCAATCACGCCACCAGTTTTTTTACGAGCTAACTTAACCTTAACTTTAGCCGATAATTTATCAGTCAGCTCAGTTGATTTCTGATCGGCCCCTAAGATCTGCTGGACCTGACTAGTTTTAGCCTCAGCCTGTTTGAGATCTTGAGAGCGCCGATAATTGGCTACCACCCGCTCTACTCGACGAGCCGACCATTGATGTTTGATAATTTGATCAAGGATTCTTTTAGCAACATCATCCGGCAAGCCGGCCAAAGTTCGGACCTGGCCTTCCGTCACAGTGCCATCAATCAGGCAATCAATCGCTTTTTTAGGTAGTTTTAATAGACCCAGAGCATTACTAATTGAGGCCGGACTTTTGCCACCAACGGTTTGACCGATCTGTTTCAAAGTCATATTGAACTGCTCTTTGAGCTTGAGATAAACGGTTGCTATTTCAATCGGATTGAGATCCTCTCGCTGCAAATTCTCGATCAAAGACAGTTCCAGCTTATGTTGATCAGACAAAGACCGAACAATAGCTGGTATAGTTTTTTTGCCGGCCAACTTGCTAGCTCTAAAACGGCGCTCACCAGCTACAATCTGGTATTTTTGGCCTTTTTTGATCAGAACAATCGGCTGCAACACTCCGTGCTTCTTAATCGATTGGGCCAGAGCCTCCAAAGCCGCCTGATTAAAGTTCTGTCGAGGTTGAGCTTTATCCGGCTCAATCTGAGACAGTTTAATCTCAGTTAGTTTACCCTTGTCTTGTTCCGAAGTTGGATCAAATTGCTCAGTAAACAGATCCTCTGGAAACAGAGCATCAAAACCTCGGCCTAGACCTTTTTTATTTTTCGACACGATTTATTATCTCCTTTGCTAAAGCTTTATAGCTGCGAGCGCCCTTGGAAAAACGATCATAAACACCAATCGGCAAGCCATGACTTGGCGCCTCAGCCAACCTAATATTGCGAGGAATTACCGTCTTAAAAACCTTACCATTAAAATATTTTTTAATCTCAGTAATCACCTGACCAGACAGGACGGTTCGCGAATCAACCATTGTCGGCAACACACCCAACAGCTCCAGTTCCTTATTAATCCCTTTATTGATAGTCTTCATCGTCTCTAACAGCTGACTCAAACCCTCCAAGGCATAAAACTCAGTCTGAACTGGTAAGATAATGTATTTAGCCGCAATTAAACCATTGACCGTCAGTAAATTTAAGCTAGGCGGACAGTCAATTAAGATGTAATCATATTGATTGATGACTTTAGCAACCGCTCTTTGTAAGCGGTTAAAGCGCCCCTCAGCCTGGGCCAAACTAACCTCAGTATTTGCTAAATTAGAAATAGTCGGCGCTAAATCAAAGTTCTTGTAGTCGGTTGGTTGGATGACTTGACTCAATTCAACTTGATTAGCAATCACCTCCGCCATTGACTGGGTCAATTTCTTTTTATCAACTCCCAAGCCACTTGAGGTATTGCCCTGAGGATCAAAATCAATCAACAACACTTTTTTCTTTAGTTTTGATAAATAATAAGCCAAATTAATAGCCGTGGTTGTCTTACCGACACCACCTTTTTGGTTCGTAATCGCAATCACCACCGCTTTTTTATCCATAAAAATATTATACCATAAACAATATCGTTTTGACTAAAAAAATAGCCCGATTGGGCTATTTTTTATTTGATTGATTTGATTTCAATTTCAGAATATTTCTGACGATGACCGTTTTCTTTGTGAACTCGTTTTTTGGCTTTGTAACGAATTACTCGTACTTTATCACCTTTGACTAGCTCCTCAGTAACTTTTGCCACAACCTTTACACCTTTAACAGTTGGTGTACCAACTTCTGTTTTGTCACCGTCGATGACTAGAAGCGGATCAAGTTTGAGCTCTTTTGTTCCTTGCGGGAGGAGGTCCACTCGTAGGGTCTCTTTTTCAGCGACCAAATATTGTTTGCCGCCAATCTTGACTACTGCTTTCTTCATTTTTTTCCTTAAATCTTAATTTACTCGACCAATTATACCAAAATTATCTATTTTTAGCAAATTTATTGGCCCAAGACCACCTGATTGGCATTTAGCCAGCCTTCAACGCTACCACCGTCTAGAAATTGACCATCAGCCACTACTACTTTCATCTTGTTACCCTCTTTAACATAATCATTGAGCGGTACAGTAATATAATATTCACCCTCAACATCATCGCGCTCGGAATAGTCAACAATTTTATTAATTGCGGCTGAATTCAGAATATGCATCGCCACATTAATCAAATTACTTGGCGCATCTTCCCGCTTTGGTTTTTCAACAATTTGCTTAAAGTTGTTTTCAGCATCAAAATCAATTACACCATAACGCTCAACTTCCTCAATCGGAATTTTTGCACCAAGCAAAGCACTGTCATCACCAACTTGCTCAACCATTTTTTTGATATCATTGTGACCATCTTTGTGATACAAGAAAGCATCACCCATCAGCACCAAGACTGACTCATCAGACTCAATCTGATCAGCCACCATTGCTACCGGGATAGCTGTGCCATATTTGTCGTTCGGATCTTGCTCAATAAAATGCATATTGATCTGCTTGTCTTTAGGCAAAATTTCTGGCAAGCGATCTTCTTTGCCGTTAATTTTTAAATACTCGTTCAATCTCTGATTAGGTGTGTAATAATCCTTAATCTGAGTCGATCCTGGCGAAACTACAATATAAAAATCAGTTACTCCAGCTTTGATGCAATCCTGAATCAAATAATCAATAATTGGACGGTTGCCAACAGGCAACATGCATTTTTCAATCGTTTTAGTAATCGGTAGTCGTCTTGTCCCCCAACCTGCGACCGGTATAATAGCTTTGGTAATTTTCTTCATAAAGCCAATTATACCACAAAAGTTTTTTGGTCAAAATCTAGCTAAGATCAACTTCTGAATCAGGCTGATCTAGCTCAAATTGACTTTTGAGCATCATCTCTGAACGATACCAGTAAACGACCGCCATGGCGATTAATAACAAACCAAGTGTACTTAGCGCCATCTCAGCAGGACCGGTTTTTGGCAGCTCTTTAGGCTCAGATTGGTTTTTCTCTGTCTGAACGGTCTCAGCCTGCTCGACTGGTTGCAAATTTTCTGAACGCCCAGCCATCACCTCACCAGTCAAAAACAAGCCAAATAAAGCTACTAACAACATCACTTTTAGCGAGTTGGTCAGAGAAAACTTAAAGTCTGAAAATTTATTAAATTGTGTTGTCATATTACTCTCCTAAGCCGCCTCTGGTAATTCTGAACTATTAGTATTATTAATAGCAGTTTCTGTGATTCTATGTCCAAATTTTATCAAGGTAGGCTCATCATTTCTTATTTCTTCAGCTGCTTTTTCTATAATTTCGCTATTCTTCTCAAAATTAACATTTAAATTTAAAATTTTCTCTGACATTTTTATTCCTTTTGTTTGTTTTTTGATTAGCTTATACTTTCATTATAGCATAAACAGTATAAAAAGTCAATAGTTACATACTATAAAAGACCCTCTTAAAACTACAAAAACCGACTTTTGTCGGTTTTGTATATAGCCAGAAAATATTTATTGATTATAATAACTAAGCTCGGCAATCAGTGGCAATGGTTTGCCCGGCCACATGTGCTGCATTCTGCTATCACTTGACAAAGCGATAATTGTTGGATATTGTCTAATGCCATAGGCCTGGCAAAAACTAATCCCTTCTCTCGAGTCAGGATCGATCAACTCAATCTTGCCACCAGTTTGATGCTCAAAATCTCGCCGATAATCGCTGATTTCACGACCATAGTCAGATCGCTCTCGCCCTACTAAGACAATTCTCATTCGTCGTCTTGCTGCCTCTTTTTACGCAAAAATGCCGGTACATCAGCCTCATCACTAGAGATATTCCAGACTGAATCTGACTCTTCCTGCTCGTCCTCGGCCTCTTTTTTGTCCAAATCAAGATCAATTCCCTCAATCTCCGAATCGTCCAAATCAGTAATTGGAGCTGGTTTTTGCTGCTCTGGTTCCAACTGCGCTTTTTCTTGCTCTTGATTATAATAAGAACCCTCAAAACCAGTTGCTACCACTGTTACAATAATCTCATCCTCAAGCTCTGGTCGCAAAGTCGTACCAAAGATAATGTTAGCCTCGTCTGAAACTGAAGCTGTAATCATATCAGCCACTTCTCGAACCTCGTTCATGCTCATATCATAGCCACCAACCACATTAAACAAGACGCCCTTGGCTCCATCAATCGAAACCTCAATCAATGGTGACTCAATAGCCTGACGAGCCGCCTCAACTGCTCGGTTCTCACCGCTAGCCCGACCAATACCCATCAAAGCCGATCCAGCATTGCTCATAATCGCCTTGACATCAGCAAAGTCCAGGTTAATCAAACCATGCTCAGTGATTAAGTCCGAAATCCCCTGGACACCCTGGCGCAAAACATCATCGGCAATCTTGAAAGCTTCCAAAATTGGTGTAGTTGGATCAATCACCTGTAATAATCGCTCATTTGGAATAATCAACAAAGTATCAACTTTGCCTCGGAGCTTATCAATTGCCCATTCAGCGTTGGCTTTTCGCTTAGCGCCCTCATAATCAAACGGCCTAGTCACAACACCAACCACTAGTGATCCCAACTCACGAGCAACCTCGGCTATCACATAGCCAGCACCCGAGCCAGTTCCACCACCAGCGCCTAAAGTAATAAAGACCATATCAGCACCCTCAATAGCCTCTTTAATCTCTTCTTTTGACTCATTAGCCGCCTGCTCACCCTTTGACGGATCAGCTCCAGCGCCCAAACCATGAGTCGTATCTTTACCTAAATAAATTTTTTGATCAGCTAATGAGTTATGCAAAGCCTGAGCGTCAGTGTTCATCGCAATAAACTCAACTCCACGCAAATTAGCCTGTTTCATTCTATTGATGGCTGAGCCACCAGCACCGCCCACGCCAACAACTTTTATTTTGGCGAACGATTGAATTTCAGTTGGTTTAATTTCTGGCATTATTCTCCTTTTACTTATAATATATCATTATTTTCTAAACATTCCAAACAATTTTCCGAACACTCCTTGATCGTCGTCAAATCGGTGCTCCAATTGGTCAGTATCATTCAAGCCTTGCAGCATCAAGCTAGTAGCCGTCAAATATTCCGAACTCTCAATTTTGTCAACCAGCCCCTCATAATTTTCATAGTCAGGCTTGGCCATTTTGACAACCAAACTGAGCTTGTCTTGAATATAATGCTCAACATTTTTCAAATTGCTGCCACCACCTACTAGCACTACGCCATTGGGCAATTTGCCAAAATATTTGCTCTTTTTAAGCTGCTTAACAATCGCATCAAAAATCTCATCCAATCGTGCCTCGACAATCTGATCAACTTGATTGAGGTTGAATTTGTAAGTTTGGCCATCTTGCTTGTAACTAGCATTACGATCTTGGTGTTTAAAATCACAATCAACAAATTGTCGTTTAATCTGCTCTGCAATCTCAGGCTCAATCTTGAGCACAATTGCCAAATCATTGGTGATATTATTGCTGCCAACTGGCAAAACTGACACATGCTGCAAATCGCCATCTTCATAAATAGACAATCCAGTAGTGGCACTGCCCAAATCAATAATCATCACCCCGTTTTCACGCTGCTTTTGAGTCAAGACCAGCTCTGCTGGTGCAATTGGCGAAATAATAATTTTAGGGTTGAGACGAGCGGTAGTAAGAGCCGAGACTAAGTTGTTATAATCAGGCTTTAATACCGAAATAACATTGGCTTTCATTTCCAATCTCGAGCCAGTCATATCAAGCGGGTTTTTGACCTCAGTCTGAACATCTATGATGTAGTTTTTAGGAATAATATCTAAAATCTGATAATTACCAGAAATCTTGCCAGTTACGGCTACTTCTTTTATGCGCTCAATATCTTCTTCGGTTACCAGCTGATCTTGATTGGAGATGCCAATCATTCCATCAACTTCAGTCGAGCTAATATTGCAGCCGTCAATATTGACAACTACGCTATCAATCGGCACACCGGCTGATTGCTCAGTTTCAATAACAATGTTATCAACCGCCTCCGCTAGTTGATTGACATCACTAACAATACCTCGTTTGACACCTTTTGACGGAGCCTCACGAGCCTCTATAATATTTATCTTATCTTTATTTTGACTACCGATAACAACTCTAATGCAGTCAGTACCGATATCCAAGCCCACGGCGTGCTTTGATTGTTCATCCATAATCTTATTATAAGCTTTTTTGGCAAAAAATGCTAGTGCTTTTTGCTTAGAGCTGAGTTAAGATTTCGCAGCCATCCTCGGTTACTAGCACAGTGTGCTCAAAATGAGCCGATAACGAGCCATCGCGCATATAAATTGACCAACCATCGTCCTTATCAACAGCAATCTTTTCTTTGCCTAAAGATGCCATTGGCTCAATCGCAATCGTATCGCCAACACCCAAGACTGGACCAGTGCCAGCTTTGCCATAATTTGGCACTTCTGGTGGCATATGAATCTTATCAGCAATGCCATGACCAACCAGTTCTCTAATAATTCCTAATTTTGCTTTTACTAGCACCTTTTCCACCGCCGCTGAGATATTACCGATATGAGCACCTGGCTTGACTTGTTTAATACCAGCATAAAGAGACCTTTCAGTCTCGGTCATCAACATTTTCTTAGCGCCCTTTGGCTGTTCGCCAACCACCATTGTAAAAGCCGAGTCGGCTTTCATTCCATTATAAGTGATCGTCAAATCAAATTTGACCAAATCGCCAACTTCAAAAGGGTTGTCATTGGGTAAAGTATGGACAATATAATCATTAACCGAGATACAGATATTAGCTGGAAAGTCAGTTTCCGGCTCTTTGTAGCTTGGCGTAGCGCCATGTTTTGCAATCTGCTGGCCAACCCACTCATCAACCTCCCAACCAGTCATTCCTGGTTTGACAAACTCCTTTAGATCAGCAAAAATCTGGGCTAATTTTTTGCCCGCTTGACGCATATTATCAATTTGTTCTTTAGTTTTCGAAGGCTGGCAAGACATAATCTAATTTCTCCATTATTTGTTGATGGACTTGCTCAATTGGAGCCAAACCATCAACCTCTAGTATAAATATTCCTTGTGATTTAAGATACTCTATCATCGGCTCAGTCTCAATCTTAAACAGACTCAAACGGTTTTTGATCGCCTCAACATTGTCATCCAATCGTTTTCTAGCTAATAGCCGCTTAGTTGATTCCTCTATCGTGCTCTTCACTAGGACTACCATTTTCAAAGGGTAGTCATCCTTGTGGTCCATCAGCCACTCAGCCTGAGCTTGTTGACGAGGGTAGCCATCCAAAATCACACCTTTGGTTGTTGATAACTCTTTTAGACTATCTAGGCGTTCTTTCAGCAGCCCATTAACCACGCTTGGATTAATCAACTTGCCAATCTTCATATATTCTTCTAGATGGTCTTGATGAGTTTCTCTCAACAACTGACCAACGCTCAAATGAACCATACCAGTTTTTTGAGCTATCAAATCAGCTTGCGTGCTTTTGCCCGATCCAGCTAGACCCAAGATTGCTATTAACATTTTGCCTCCCTTTATTTATTATTTATTTTTGCCGAAACCAACTTGGCCACCAAAGCGCCGTCGGCGCTGGCTCCCGTTTGTTTTTTAACTAAACCAATAATTTTGCCCATATTCTGAGCAGTCTTTTCTAAGCTATTGTCTGCTATCACTTGATCAATAAGCTGATTAATTTCATCTTCTGATAACTGCTCTGGCAAATATTTTTGCAAAACATCTATTTCAGCTTGCTCATTGTCTGCCAGCTCTTGACGATTGTTTTTAGCATAAATCTGCTTAGCGTCTTGTCGTTTTTTGACTTCTTTGGTGATTAGCTGCTCAATTTCAGCATCATTCAATCCCTGTTCTCTCTTACCAGCAGCAATTTCTTGATTCAAGATAGCCGCCCTAAGACTGTTTAAAGTTTGCTTAACAAAACGATCACCGCCCTTAAGAGCGGCTTTCAGATCGTCATTTATAGTCTGCTTGAGAGACATCTCTAGCGAAGTCCCAACTTAATCTTACGAGTTTTTTCTTCGCGTCGTTGTTTGGAAATAATAGCAGCTTTGCGGCGCTCAGTTTTGGAAATTTTGCGCTGAACTCGTTGTGAGCTCTTTTTAGCAGCCACTACACCACTCTGAACAACTTTTCGATTGAAGCGACGAATAATGTTCTCGTTCGCCTCTTTGTCATCTTTTCTTGTAACTTTTACCATAGAGCTATTTTAACACTTTAAACTCATAAAATCAAGCTATTTTAAAGCGTCGACAGACAAACTACCTTACTTTAGAGATTTTAGCTCACTCTCCCTTCTTGTTATTCTGGAATCGGCGCGTTAGCCCGATGTCCAGAATCTAGTCAATCAATTATCAAATGAGAAATATCGGCTTAACTAAGTAGGACTTCTAGAGGCCGCCAGCTGAATTATGACCTGATAGTAATACAGTGGGTACGCATTTTTGACTTCGACCCACCTAGAGCCCGTTAGAGGCATTAGAAACGATTTTTACCAAAAAATCAGGCCAAAAAGGCCTGATTTTGGGTTGAAAAAGAGTAGATTGCTTTGTTACTCTAGTTCTTCAAGTTCAATACTTTTAGCGGTTTTTTCTGTGATATCTATGCTTCCGTTCGAAATAACCATGTCAACCTTTAGCATGCCTATTGGGCATCTTATATCCATATTTTCAATATTATCTGATAGATAATTAAAAATTGGCTCTTCATCAGCACCTTTTAGACTAGATTCGAACACGCCTATGGACAAATTCATTTCTCTAAGTTTATTTACCAACTCCTCAGGAGAATTATCACCTAAACCATATCGATGATAACGAGGCTTCTCTGAGTTAGGTTCAAATGGTAGTTTCTCTGATAGCTCTGTCGACTGTCCCAGGCTTTTCATAAATTGCTCAGATGAAACTTCAGGAGAATATTTTTCATAACCCTTTTTCATTTTGACTTGAGGTTCATTAAAAAACTCTTGTTTATGATAATCTGATTTCAATTCTTCCATTATTTGATTGAATTTAACAGTAGAAGGCATTTCTGAGAGATTCTCATTATCAAGGTCTGTATCGACATAATTTCTTTCTGTCTTTTTGCCACCACCTAATGAATAATCTTCTTGATGATTTTTAACTTGTTCAATCCCATCACTCATAGCATTAAAAGATACGCCAGCAGCAAGCAAAAGAGCCATGGCAGCCTTGCTCTTAGATCCATCTTTTTCATCTTTTTCGGGCTTAATAAAGTTCTGATTAAGTTTTTCGCTCATTTTTATTCCTTTTGTTTGTTTTTTATTGTTTTATGCCCCTTATTATAACTCTCTCTCATTTGTCAAGACCTAAAAAATATTTTGTAATATTTGACCTCTGTTTTTTGTTAATGTTTTAATCAAAAATCAGTCCAAAGAGGCCTGATTTTGAGCTAAAATGCTATTTTAAATTCTAAAACTAGTTACTTTGATAAAAGCCTCTGTCATTGCCTCCACTGCGAGCTGCTATATTTACTGAGGAGATATAATAAGCGTGAAGAGATTCGTCATAAACCATATTATTAGCCAATTTGACATAGTTGCTATTATGGACTAAATTAGGGTTATCATCTGGCATGCTCAAATAAATGTGCCATCTTCCAGGCTCAATATCATCCGGCAAATGAAATAAAGCATTAATCTTAGTGATTCGTCCTGAAAACCAATTATTCATATCGCTCTTCATCTTAGCTTGATACTTTTTGTTAGACCTTCTCAATATTAGATATGGTTTTCTGCTACTTGTTAGATTTCCAAACCCGGTATTTGCAACTTCCAAAGATATATTTAATCCTTGATCCTCATTTACTCTAATCGGAACGAGAGCATTCTTTAAAACAAATCTATAACCTAACCTATTAAATATAAGGTCATAAGTACTTCTACCGGCAAAAATAGGATCGTTATTATCAAATAAGCCCTTCCAATAATTCATTGTGCTTATATCATGCTGTTGATTCAGATATTGAGTATGCAATATCTTCATCTCTCTTATAGAATTCTCTGTATTATTATATTGGACAGTGCCTCCTTGGTACATTACCGACTCTCCCCCATGTATAGTATACTTCGTCAAGCTCTCAGCCCATCTTAGCTCATTTTCCCTGCCTTGAGTGTAAGTGCCCATATCCGATTCTGTACTCAAGAAAGCATCATTATGTAGACCAACTCGACCTTGAGCATCTCCATTATAAGCATGAATACTGTTAAAAGTACTGTTGCCAAAAAACATTCTATAGAACCTAGGCGTCCTTAAACTTATTTTTCTCGAAACTGGAACAGATTTTAGTAGCTCATTAATAATTCTTTTTCGGCTAGTAGTATCACCATAAGCCGTGCTATGCCACTCGCCCCATGGGCCCAAAAATCCGGCCTCTACCACATAGATTATATCCTCATTAGCTACAAAAAATCGTTTTAACTGTCTAATATGCCTAACTATCTGATTGATATTATTGGGCTCGCTAAATGCAGCACCACCGTCACCATAATTAAACCGAACTATTATCTTAATTCCATTTTGTCTGATTCTATTAGCTAGCATGTTAAGCATATTGAGCCATTGATTAGAAATATCCTGATTCTTAAAATTCTCTAAGCTAACTTTAAACAAAATCAGAGTTAGCTTAGCATCAGTTACTTGGCTAATGACTCTATCAGTCCTTCTTACTAAAGCACTAAAATCTCCGTTCGTGTAAGGATTGTTTAAAACGATACTATTCATATGATGCATTCCTCGTTCGGGATTTACTAAGATAGCACTCGTCTCATTATAGTTCAATTTAGCGCTAACAAGACCACTAGAATCAAAGGTATTATTGTTAGAGTCGGGGTTGGGGTTGGGGTTAGGGTTAGAGCTAGTGTTAGAGTTAGGATTAGCAGAAGAAGCATTATTGGGATTGGAGTTAGGAACGACAGCAAGACTAGTGTTAGAGTCTAATATAGTATCAGAATCAAACTTATGTTCAGAACTCGGCTTTTTGGGACTAGAATCCTTTTTAGTTTTCTTAGTTTTCTTGCTCTTCTTGGATTTGCTCTGATTTGATTTAGAATTATTATCTTCTTTAGACTGATCAGCTTTGTTTTTGCCAGCTTTGTCAAAACCTCCTTTTTGATAATAAGGTCTCTCGTCTTTATCGTTTTTAGCTGCATTTTCGCTAAGATTAGTGTTTTCGTTATAGTAGCTTCTGACAGCGAAAAACAGCGTAGACAAGATTATCGCCACGGCCACTAGTACTGTTACCACTTTAAGTAGAATGCTTTTTTGATTCTTCATATGAGTTTTGTTCTGTTCATTTTTGTTTTATTCCTATGATATATATTATACCTCTTTTTGCTCTATTTGTCAATGACTAGAAGTGCTTTGCGATGCTTGAGCTCTACTTTAAAATCCTCGATCTCGGGCTTTGCATTGAGTCAAGGATAACAGAGAGGAGGGGCGTAGTGTCTACCGCTAACGCTGAGTTGAGGGTGACAGAGGCGGTAGATGCTGTATATAATTAGATATCTAAGTATGCACCTCTCTAGAGACCGCCAGTTGAATTATGATCTGACAGTAATACAGTGGTACGCATTTTTGACTTCGGCTCACCTAGAGCCTGCTAGGAGCCTTAGAAACGATTTTTGCAAAAAATCAGGCCAAAAAGGCCTGATTTTGAGTTAAAAAACGATATATTATCGTTTTAGCTAAGTCAAATCTATCAACTACGGTCGAGATGGCATTTTTTGTATTTTCAAAATTTATTTTTATTAGTTGATTATTTTTAAACTGGATCCTGAATCAAGTTCAGGATGACATAAGCGAGAGTGTGTCATCATCCCAAACATCCCACTCAACCCAAATAAACGAAATTATAATAATGCCTCCCGTGTCATCCCCGACAGGCGCGAACAAAGTGAGCCCTGATCGGGGATCTTAAGTCTAGATCCTCGACCTCGGACTTTGTGCCGAGTCAAAGATGACAGAGAGAATGGCGTAAGTCTACCGCTCACGCTGAGTCAAGAATAGCATTTTTAATCTTAAAACCAATCAATAACAACTTTCAGAGGGGCTGTTATGTTTGTAAATAATATTTCTGTAGAAATATTAATAAATCCCTCGACTCGTGCTAAAGCACTCGCTCGAGATGACAGAAGCAGAAGACTTTGTTTAGTCGAAATGACATTTTAAAAATAAATACCTCTAACTAAAGCTAAACAAACCAATCAATTACTCTATTTAATCAATTCCAACCATTGGCCTTCGAGCTTTTTACGGCCTTGCCAGACATTCAGTTTGAGTTTAAAGATTGCCTTAACTTGATCACCAAGTTTGAAAGCAAAATCATCAACAAAGAACCGAATCATTTCTAGTGACTTGCCATTTTTGTCAGTTAGTTTCAGTTTGATATGATTTTTGTCTTGCCCAAGTAAGCGAATGTCAGCTATCTTCAAGTTATTTACCACAAAGACTGGTTCTGGGTTGCCAACCCCAAACGGCTCAAATTTAGCCAGTTCCTGATAAAAATCTAGCGTCAATTCAGTAAAATCATCAAGCTCAATTTCAGGCTTTGGCTTTAAATAATCGAGCTGATCTTTTAGTTTTAGAGACTGATAATATTGGTTAATTTTGTCTCTAAATTGACTTAAATTAGCTAATTTTAGACTAACTCCACCGGCTGCGTCGTGACCACCACCAGAAATTATCAAATCACGCGTCTGATCAATGGCTTTAAAAATTGAAAAATCGCCAAAACTACGAGCCGAACCCTTAACTTTATTATCTTTAATATCTAAGATAAAAGTTGGTTTTTGATGAGTCTCCATAATTTTGGATGCCACTATTCCAACAATCCCCTCGTGCCAATTTTCACCCGCCAGAATCAAGACTGGATTTTTATCAGCCTCAGCCTGCTTGGCCGCCTGACGATAGACATCGTCCTGAATTGCTTGCCGTTTTTTGTTGAGAAACTCGAGTTGTTCAACCTCCTGGCTCGGATCGTCATCGGTCATTACTTTAAAAGCTAATTCCGCTGATTCAAGCCGACCCGAAGCATTGATTCGAGGAGCAATTCGAAAACCGATTGTTTCAGTTGAAACCTGATTTAGATCCACTTTATTAGCTGCCAAAAGCTGAGCCAAGCCTCTCCTTCGAGCTTTTGAAATAACCTTGATTCCATAATAAACCAAAGCTCGATTCTCATCTTTTAGTTCCATCAAATCAGCCACTGTGCCAATCGCCACCAAATCTAGTAACCACTTCTCTTGCCCGCTAGCCAAACCATCGAGCCTAGTCTGTAAAGCCCGAACCAGAGCAAAGGCCGTCCCCACTCCAGCCAAACTAGTGACTGGATAATTGCTATCTGGCCGTTTCGGATTGACCACGCCAATCGCTGGTGGCTGATTCTCAGCTACATTATGATGATCGGTCACAATCACATCAATCCCCAGTTGGTTAGCTCGCTCAATTTCTTTGTGATTCAAACTGCCGCAATCAACCGTCACAATCAAATCCGGCTGATGTTTGTCTTTTATCTCTTCAATCGCCGCCAAACTCATACCATAGCCATTAGTAAAACGGTCTGGTAGATAGACTTTGGTCGGAGCAAAACCAAAAGCCGCAAAAGCCTCTGTTAGTAGCGAGCTAGCCGTCACTCCATCAGCATCATAGTCACCAAAAATAACAATCTTGTGTTGTTTTTGATGAGCCTCAACCAACCGTTCAACTACCGGCTTCATATCTGGCAACAAAAACGGATCGTTGGCCAAGACACCCTTCTCATAGCTAATCTCAAAAAAATTAGCCAAATCAGTGATTTGACGATTTTGAGCCAGTTTTTTTAGAATCTGTTGCTGGCGAGGCGACATTTAGATTTTTTTCTTTTTGTTGGCTAGTTGCTGAGTCTTAATAACGATAGATTGCAGTTCTTTAAAGATTGGAAACTGTTTGTTGGTGTAATAAATCCGGGCATTGCCCTTTTTATCACTAAGTAAGAAGTTGGCTTTTTCTAGTTTTTTCAGCTCGCGCTGAACATTGCCGGGATCTTCTTTGATTAGTTTAGACAAACCACGAACATGAGTTTTGAAATCAGGGTACTTAGCATAAACTACCACTATTTTCCGACGAACTCGTGATGTGATAAAGACATCTAACATTATTTCTCCTCTTACTTATCCTCTACCTCTATATTACACTTTTTACAACACTTTTTCAACTAGTTTTTTGATTTTATTTCCATTTGAGAATATTTTGATTGATTCGTTTGAATATTTGTTCTTTGCTTGGAATGAAATTGTCCGAATAGTAGTGATTGGTAGAGATATAACGACCTTTGACATCTAGTACGCAGATTTGATCAACACTAATGTGGAGCCTGTTCAGCGCCTGAGCGCTAACCACTGGGCTGGCGGCAATAATCCTGTTAACTCTAATTGGTTTTAGATACTCCATTACCGCAGCTAGCGTTGCTTCATCGCTAAACCCATCGCTGACTAGTATAATATTACGATCGCGAAGGACAGCCGAGTCAATCAAGCCACCATCGCCAATTAGACGATTTAATTTCTGAAAAGAAACTCTCTTTTGCTCCTCAAAGTAACCATGAAACTCACTTTTATATTCGGCCAACTCAAATCTTGACAAGTTATCATTCTCTGTAAATTGACCAGTCTGGGAGACGCTACCATAAACTAGCCCCTCTCCCGGAATATCTATCTCGGTGGTCAAGAGCAGTGTTAAAACTGTGTGTAATCTCTGAGAAATCTGCTCTGCCACCAGCACACCGCCCAAAGAAAGCGCCACCACCGCACAATCCTGATAGCGATATTGCTGATACAGTTTTTCTGCCAGTATTTGACCAGCTTGTTTTCGATCCTCAAAATACATAAGCTTATTTTATCACTTTTTTTGTAGTATGATAATAGTATGTTTTATTATCTAATCGCAACCAAACGAAATTTGGGCAAAAATCAAGATTTCTTGACTTATCACAGTCAACAGAAACTATCTATTGGTCAAGTAGTTTTGATTGAGGTTGGCAAAGCCACAACCGTTGGCGTTATTTTCAAGACCGTTTCCAAGCCTAGTTTTACCACCAAACAAATTTCCTCAAGTTTAGAAAATGCAGTTTTGCCAGGTTATCTAGTCAAAGCTAGTTTATGGCTAAAGGATTATTATCGTTCACCAATGGCCAATATTGTTCAAGCTCTGCTTCCGAGCGGAATCACAAAAAAGAGACGAGTCAAAAAGCAAGCTCTAACTAAACAGATCAAAAAAACATTTAAACCATCGCCAGAACAACAGCAAGCGATTGATAAGATCAGCAAATCACCGACTCAAACTCACCTCTTATTTGGACTGACTGGTAGCGGCAAAACTACGGTTTACTTAGAAGTCATCAACAAGCTAATCAAAAATAATCAATCGGCTCTGGTGATTGTTCCTGAAATCAGCTTAACCTCACAGCTGATCAAACAATTTCAAAGTTATTTTGACAATCTAATTGTCCAACATTCCAATCTGACTGAGTCGATTAGGCATCAAAACTGGCAACAATGCCTTTTGACCAAACAGCCACTAGTTGTTATTGGTACCAGATCAGCTCTATTTTTGCCGATTAATAATTTGGGGCTGATTATTATCGATGAGGCGCATGAGCTGGGCAGTCTCAAAAACGGCTCCAACCCAAAGTACCTAGCTTCTAGACTAGCTGCCAAAATCAGCAAACAACTGAAAATACCGTTGATATTAGGCTCGGCCACCCCTGATGTTGGTGATTATTTTTTGGCTGAACAAAAAAATAGTTCAGTGATTAAATTGTCCACCAAGCCAGTTGTGACTACTAAACCGAAAATTGAGGTTGTTGATTCCAAGCAGATAAGCAATTTCGATCGTCATCACATATTCTCCAATCAACTCTTAGCTAGCATCAAACAGTCACTAGAAGCTGATGAGCAAGTCTTATTGTTTCATAATCGACGCGGCAGTAGCTCGGCCTCAATTTGTCAAAAATGTGGTTGGGTCAATCAATGCCCAAACTGTCATATTCCGCTAACCTTGCATCACGATCAATTCAAGCTGCGTTGCCACAACTGCAACCTGGAGCGAAAAATCACCACCTCCTGCCCTGAGTGTAAATCGAGCGACATCAAATATAAAGGAATCGGCACTAAGTTGATTGAGGCTGAAATTAAAAAATTATTTCCTAAAGCAAAAGTTATTAGATTTGATGGCGACAATAAATCCAACTCGCTAGAGAAACTGTATCAACAAGTCAAGGATAATCAGTACAATATTATCATCGGCACTCAAATAGTAGCCAAAGGTCTCAACCTACCATTCTTAAGCACAGTTGGCATTATTCAAGCCGATACAGGCCTATTTATGCCCGATTACAATGCCAGCCAAAAAACTTTTCAGCTGATCAATCAGGTGATCGGTCGAGTTGGCCGAACCAATCGCCCTTCTCGAGCCGTCATTCAGACATATCACCCAGATCATCACGCCATCATCAGCGGCATTAACCAAGATTTTGTTAGTTTTTATAATAAAGAGATTAAAGTCCTCAGACAAAATAATTTTCCGCCGTTTTGTTTCTTACTCAAATTGAGCATTAGCTATAAAACTGAAGCCGCTTGTATTAAAAATGCTAATAAACTGGCTAACAAATTAATGCAAGACTTTGAGAAAATCGAGCTGTTTGGTCCGGCGCCCAGCTTTTATGAACGAGCCAACAATCGCTACAACTGGCAGATTATTGTCAAATCTTTTGACCGCCAACAATTGCAAAAAGTTATTGATATTCTACCACCAAAATGGCA
>PDWI01001705.1_pt1 | contig 34234 bp, 31 predicted proteins | sample 1430891 | NCBI WGS metagenome assembly PDWI01 (sample SAMN01162508, study PRJNA174530) | Oral metagenome, whole genome shotgun sequencing project. | biome: Marine environment; feature: Marine mammal; material: Swab sample of the gingival sulcus; isolation source: swab sample of gingival sulcus... | reverse complement strand
GCACCTGTGATTGTGCAGTTGTTTTCCTTTGCTAAAGCGTCGAGTTTGTTGGTTAGTTTACTAGCTGTTGTCCAAGGATAAATTGCCTCTTCACAAGTTGTTACTATATTAATGCCTCTACTTAGAATTTTTTCAAAATGCTCATAGCAATCACTTACAAAACTAAAGAGTGTGACTACTGCTATATCAGCATCACAAGAGTCAAGAACAGAATCTGCGTCATCGCTTATAACTACTCCTAAATCTTGATCTAGGCCAGCGAATCTACCGACATCCATACCAACGATTTCTGGGTTAATGTCAACAGCTCCTACAATTTCAGCACCATTTTCATAAAGATATCTCAGAATATACTTGCTCATTTTTCCACAACCATACTGAACAACTCTAATTTTTTCTTTTTCCATTATTAATCCTCCTTTTCAATAAGCCTTTGTGATTACTCTTCTCAATTTTAGTATAAAGCTTATACTAGCAAGAAGGTCAATAGGAAATTGTATATTTTTTATCAATCTTTTAGTCTATTTTTATTGGTACCTGAAGTTTTATGAACATACCCCTTTCGTTTTCTTTACTCAGAATAGGTAATTCTGCAATCGTTTCGCAAATATAATCGCCGACTATTGTGTAATTTTCTGATTTAACCTTATGTAGAAGTTTATTAATATATTTCTTTTCTTTATTGAAATCGTCACAGTATATACATAGGAATAATCCTGCATCTATGTAATCTAATTTTTGACAGCTAAAATCCTCTTCTTCTACGAAGACGAATATTTCGTGTGACACGAATTTATTGTTTAAAAAATTTTCTTTTGACATTCTTGTCCCTGCATTGTAGAAATAAAGCTTTGCTTTATTTTCTTCAATCAGTTTTTTCTTTAATTGTCTTAGAATTTTTTCATATACGCCTATGTCATAATCATAAAAATTTAAGTCGGTATTCATTTTGTAAATAACTCTTTTGGGAAGGAATTCAACGGTAATCGTAGAGTCTTTAGGAGCTATTGAATATTTTTCTAGGGAGTTTAAAACTCTATTTATCGTTTTCTTTCTGATTTCTAAATCATTTATTTCACTGTCTATTGAATTAATATGTTGTTTTAATTTCTGAGTTAGAAATTGAGGGTTTTTTTGATTGAAAAATTCAAGTATTTCCTTGAGACTCATTCCCATTTGTTTTAGATGTAAAATCATATCGAGTTTTGCACACTGCTTGTATTCGTAGTATCGATAACCATTTTTTTTGTCTACTATATATGGGCGCAGAAGACCTAGTTTATCGTATAGCCGAAGTGTTTGTTGACTTATGTTATTTAGTTTTGCCATTTTTCCTATCGTTAATTTCATGTTAAAACCCTATTCCAACAATAATATTCATATAAATTATATCATGTAATTCTAGCTATTAGTATTGATATTTTGATTCCAATATATATAGGAGGTTTAGATTTTCTTTACTATTCCCCAAATTATTAAAGATTGCTTGCAGTTGGCTATAATATTGTAAATTAATATTTTTGGGTATAGTATGTTAATTGAAAATATAATGTATTAATTTTTTGGGGGATAAATTATGAGAAGAGATGTTTATATTGAGGGTTATAGGAAATATCCCATTTATTTAAGAGAATATTATCCTGACTCTGATATTAAAGGAGCCATATTGATTCTACATGGTATGGCGGAGCATGGAGAACGTTATGAATCATTTTCTAATTTCTTAGCAGAGCGTGGATATATAGTCTATGTTCCTGATCACCGATATCATGGCAGAAGCATAAGAAAGGGAGATCAACTGGGCATAGTTAGAAATACTTTTTGGAGCGATATTATAGAAGATGTAAGAATTATAGTAAATAGAATAAAAACAGAAAATAACATTAGTTCGGTAAGTTTAGTTGGCCATTCAATGGGATCTTTTCTAACTAGAAAATATCTAATGGATTATGGAGAGAGCATAGAGAGAGCAGTTTTAATCGGAACGGGGATGACAAACTCTCTGGCTACCAAAATAATAAACTCTGTTGGAGTTTTTGCTTCTAACGTACTTTCACTTTTGAATTCCAGAAAGAGAAGAGATTCACTCAGTAATGCTGTATTCAAACCATTTAATAAAGAATTCAAACCAAACCGAACTACATGTGATTGGCTTAGCAGAGAAAATGAAGTAGTAGATGAATATATCAAAGATAGATTTTGTGGTTTTTCTTATTCTGCTAATTTTTATGGGATACTTGTAAGGGGAATAAGTGAAGTATCGAAAACGGAAAACATATCAAGAACTGTAAAAATACCCATTTTAATAGTATCAGGAGCAGAAGATCCGGTTGGTGGAATGGGAAAAGATGTGGAACGACTATATGATTTTTTTATAAGCAAAGGGTATAATGCGGTGATGAAATTATATGGCGGTGCAAGACACGAACTATTGAATGAGACAAACAAAAAAGAAGTATATCAAGATGTCTACAATTGGTTTACAATTAATTAGTTTATGCAAATGATTGATATTATAAAAAGAATATAAACTTTAGTTGAAAGTTAAATAAATTTTGTGAAAGATATATTTACTATTAAGTGTTATAATTCCACGGTAAGAAGAATAGGCTCAAATTTTAATAGACAATTGAACGATTGTTTATACGTTTTGAATATGGGAATAAACCATATCTGAAATGTTTGTATATAACTAATAAATATTTTTGAAAAAACATTGAATATCCGTTCATTTTTAAACGATATTCGAAAGAAATCATAAATAGATACAAAAATACTAATTTGGGTTCACTTTTAATTTATTTTATGTTACAATTGTGTCACTAATTTAATATTGGGGTTATTTTATCTGATTTTGACTCGTGCTATTGGAACAATAAAATGGTTAAATTAATGTAAAGGACAACTTGAAAAGGAGGTTTTTTATAAAAAAATAACAGATACAAAAGACAACCTGTTTTGAGATGACGGTAGAAGAAAATGTATCAAATCATAATAGAGTACGTTCAGAAATAGTAGCTTTAGATAAAGTGAATTTTAAAATAACGATAATTTCTAAACAGTAAATAAATAAAAATTTATCTTACAAAAGTTGTAGTTTAGAAATTTCATCATTGTATTATGAAGGTTTATAACTAGCTAATAATTGTGAAATTGTTGTGTGTTATATAAAGGAGGAATTTTTATGAGATTAAATCTTAAAACCCGTAAGCTTTTAGTGCTTGCTATGTCACTAGTATTAGTGTTTAGCATGTCACTTCAGAGCGTGTGGGCTACTGGGGTTGAAACTAAAGCAGAGGCGGAAGAGTCTGAGGCTGTTTCAACACCTGAGGAGGAAGAAGGAGAAAACTTGGAGGCAGCGGATAAAACCGAGAGCCAAGAAGTTGAGAAAGCGCCAGCAGAAGAAGAATCTTCTGAGGCAGTTGAAGCTGTAGAAGAAGAAGTTGAAGAAGCTGAAACTGAAGCTACAGTAGAAGAATCTGATGATTCAGAAGCAACTTCAGAAGAGAAAGTTGAAGATGCAACAGTAGAGGAAAAGTCGAAGGAAGAAGCAATTGAAGAAACTCAAACTGAAGCTACCAAAGAAGAGAAGACTGCAGTAGCAAGTAAGATTGTTACTTACGGTAATCCTGTTCCTTATAACTTACCGATTGATGGAATCACTATAAACGATTTCAAGGTTATAGATAAAAACCAAGGTGATTTAGAAATTGATATTTCGTATGCGATGGAAACAGATCCGTCTAAGTTCACCAATATCCTCAATGCAAATCAAAAGGATAGTAATGTTAGACTGAAGTTAAAATTTGATTACAAAAGTCCTAAACCTATTACAATAGGTGATGTACTTACCATTCCTTCAGTAACAGGAACTGGATATCCTACTTCTCCACTACCATTTAAAGACGCGAATGGAAACGTGTTAGGAACATGGAAATATACTGGAGGTGCTTTTGTCATAGAATTTAAAGGAGACTATGTTAAAGACCATATTATTACTGACATTAATAATGCTGAACTAGTAACGTCGTGGTCCAAAGTTTCTCTTGGAAATCAACCTAAGACTTTTAATAAAGGTGAGCGCTACGTTAGAAATGGAATAATAGGAAATAAGGAATTTACTATTGCCTTTGAAAAGTATTATATTGTTGCAGAACACATTGATGAGACAGATAAACAAATTCGTAAATCTGCTACTAGTGTAACAGACTCTCAGGTTCTATGGTACTATGCTATAAACAATGACTATAAGAGAAAAACGATTGATGGTGGTACAAAATATTTTGATGTTCCATATCTTGTAAATAATGGGACTTATAAACCAGATTCGTTTACTGGTATTTACATAGAAGATACGATTAAGGATGCTAATTCAGTTACTGTTAACAACGGATTTATGGGGATTTCTGGTATCACTGATGATGGTAAAATTATATCTGGACATCAAGGAATTAGCCTTAAGTTTGATGACGTTTTAACAAAAGTAGATCAAGCTGGTAGAAGTAGAGCAGAAGTCAAAGCAGCGCTAAATGATGGTGAGTACTGTATGTATCAAAATGATGATGGCTCAACTACGGTTATGATTAAGTACTGGGATATGAACGATTCTAGTGGATTTAAGTATAGTGATGTTCCTCAGATTAAAGCTGCAGGTGGTGTTGGTAGTTATTTAAAAGCAACGGTACCTAGCATTTATGGAAATGTTTCCGATGCTACAATTCAAAAGATGAATCAGTTATATGATGGCAAAATAGTACAGAATATTTCTTTAGTTATTAATGCGCAGTATGATCCTGTCGCTGTTCCTACTAAAAAGGAAAATGTTGCTCAGATTACTACAGACCAGACAGGTATTTTACAAGATTCTGCAATGACAGCTACTATGACCCCTCCATCAGGACTCTCTGATGCACCGGCTGATCCACTTTCAATTAAGTTAATTAAGGTAGATGTAGATAAGGGTACAGCACTATCAGAAGGCTTTAAATTTGAACTTCAGAAATCTACTGATAACGGTGCGACTTGGATAACCGACACATTAGATGCCAGTATGATAGTAAAAGGTACATTAAACGCTGATAATACTGTTTCACCAATAGAAAGTGGAATCCTAGTAGTTCAAAAACTAGAAGGTATACAGTTATATCGTTTCGTTGAAAAAGCGCATGGTGAAGGTTATTTAGATACAACAGTAGATGATGCTAATCCAAATGATAAAGATAATTTCACTTCTGCTAACTCAACAGCAGTTGAGGTGAATAACCAGAATACAGAAGGTCACACTATTATCATGTATAATAAGAAGCCAGCACCTGCATTAGACGTTAAAAAGGTAGCTGATAAGCTAGAGTATGTTGTGGGAGAAACAGCGACATATACGATTGAAGTTAAGAACTCTGGTAATGAAGACCTTACAGATGTGGTTGTAAAAGACGCAAAAGTTGGTTTAGATGAAACAATTGCAGCTCTAGCGGTAGGCGAAAAGGAAACATTTACAGTAACTAAAGTGTTTACCGAAGCAGACAAAGGCGATTATGAGAATACTGCAACAGCAGAAGGTGTAGACCAGTACGGTAATAAAGGTAAAGGCGAAGGAGTTTCAGTAGTAAAAGTTAAAGAAGCACCAGCGCCAGAATTAACAGTTGAAAAGACAGCGGACAAAGCAGAATATGCTATTGGTGAGACTGCGACATATACTATTAAAGTAACAAATAGTGGTAATGTAGACCTAGTTGATGTAGCAGTGAAAGATGCAAAAGTTGGTTTGGATGAAACAATTCCAGCTCTAGCAGTTGGTGCATCAGAAAGCTTTACAGCAACTAAGACATTTACCGATGCAGAAGTTGGTAACTTTGAGAATATTGCAAGTGCAGAAGGAAAAGACGCTGATGGAAATGCAGCTGAAAAAGTGGAAGATTCTGTAACAGTAGAAGTTAAAGAATTACCAGGGGATGCGCCTAAAAAAGAAGTATTTAAAGGCAATAATGCAACAAACATTGATGGTGAAGAAGTAATGCCAGGTGATGAGCTTACTTATGTAATCACTTATAAGAACACTACAGGAGTAGTTAAAGAAGTAACGATAACAGACGAAGTGCCAGCAAACACTGAATTCTTAGCTGCTAATAATGGTGGTACAGAAGCTGGTGGTACTGTTACTTGGACTAAGTCTGTTAAAAATGACGAGGAATTTAAAGTAACAATGAATGTTAAAGTTGCTGATAATGCTAATGGTGTTGAAATAAAGAATGTTGCTAATGTAAAAGCTGGTGACGATGAAGTTAAAACTAATGAGACAAAGAATACAGTACCGTCTTTTGGACCAGCTCTAGCAGTTGAAAAGACAGCGGATAAAGCAAAATATCTTGTAGGAGAAACTGCGACATACACTATTAAAGTAACAAATAGTGGTGATGTAGACCTAGTAGATGTAGCTGTGAAAGACGCAAAAGTTGGTTTGGATGAGACAATTCCAGCTCTAGCAGTTGGTGAGTCAAAAGAGTTTACAGCAACTAAGACATTTACTGATGCGGATGCAGGAGACTTTACAAATACTGCAACAGCAGAAGGAAAAGACAAATATGGAAACGAAGCTGAAAAAGCGGAAGGTTCTGTAACAGTAAAAGTTGAAAAAGAAGTTGGAAGTATTAAAGTTGAGAAGACAGCGGATAAAGCAGAGTACACAGTAGGAGAAACAGCAGTATACACTATTAAAGTGATCAACACTGGTAATGTAAAAATTGCATCAGGTGTTGTAAAAGACGAAAAACTTAATTTTGAAGAGAAAGTAGAAAATCTTGAACCAGGAAAGACATTCGTAGTTAAAGTTAAGCGTGTATTTAGTGCAAAAGATGTTGGTGAGTTTGTTAACACTGCAAAAGCAGAGTTGATGGATGCCAATGGAAATCCTTTAACTGGTGAAGGCGAAGTAAAAGTTAAGGTGAAAGAGAAAGAAAAAGAAAGCCTACCAGAGACAGGATCTACTACTGGAATGACAGGTGTTTATGCTACACTATTTATCCTAGCAGGACTAGTACTTACATCTTGGGGAAGAAAGAAGAGAAGTAACTATACAGAATAGTTAACTCTTGAATAAGATATCCTAAGAATAGAATTAACGATAGTCATATCGAGCGATTATGCTTGATATGACTATTTCTTTTAGTAAAACAATTTAATTATTCTATATGTTATTTACAATAACTTGACCGTTTTGGTCAGTTAATATATAATAATAAATATGAAAGATAGTAAAGTGAATAAGATTATAAGTAGTGCGATTAAGCAGTTCAGTAAATATGGATATAAGAAGACGAGCATTGATAGCATAGTTAAAGATGCAGGAGTTTCAAAGGGTCTTTTGTTTTATCATTTTAAGAGTAAGAAAGAGTTGTATCTATATTTGTTTAAGTATGTTATAGAGATATACACTGAGGGTGTAATAAATAAGTTTGATAGAAGTGTGACCGACTTTATCGAAATGTTACGAGAGTCTACAAAGATAAAATTAGAATTGGATTTGGAATATCCATATACTATTGATTTCTATATTAGTGTTGTTCAGGATGAGGATAAACCAGAAGAGATTGATGAAATTTTAAGTGAAGCTAAGGAACTTGCAAATTATGAGTTATATGAGCACATACTCAGGAAAACAGATATTTCTAAATTTAAAGAGGGTATTGATGCTGCTACTGCAATTAAGGTTGCAAGTTGGGTGGCTACGGGTTTTTTCTCTGAGGAGAAAATATTAAATCTTGATAGAATAGAAGAAAAGATGGAAGAATATGAGAATCTATTGATTAAACTTTTGTATAAGGAGTCTTATGATGGATAAAGTAATGGTAGTAAGTAATTTGACAAAGAAGTACGGTAATTTTACTGCTGTAGATGATATCTCATTTGAATTGAATAAGGGTGAGATAGTAGGATTTGTAGGAGAAAACGGGGCTGGGAAGTCTACCACTATTCGTTGTATTACGAATATGCTATTTCCAACTATCGGAAGTATAAATGTACTTGGAGTTGATAGTGTGAGTAATGCAAAAGAGATAAATGCAAAGACCGTCTATTTGCCTGGAGAGGTTGAATTTTATAAGGGTGTAAGTGCAAAAGAGCTTTTTAAGCTCAGTTCATATTTTGAGCCAGGTAGTTTTGATGAAGCCATTAAGCTATCAGAGTACTTTGGATTGGATATCAATAAAAAGGTTTCCTCGCTAAGTCTTGGTAATCGAAAAAAAGTTTCTATTGTACTTACCTTAATGCGAGAATCAGAGCTTATTATAATGGATGAGCCAACAAGTGGGCTTGATCCTCTCATTCAAAATAAATTCTTTAGTCTTTTACTGGAAAGGGTAAAGAAAGGAGTGACTGTTTTTCTATCCAGTCATAACCTTGCCGAAGTTCAGAAGTATTGTGATAGGGTTCTTATCATAAAAGAAGGTAAGATAATTGATAATATTTCGATGGAAGGTTTGCAACTTGAGAATAAGCAGATCTGCAAGTATGTTACAAAATCAGGAGAAGAAAAGATATTTGCGATAGAAGAAGATATTAATTCTCTAATTGCAAAGTTATCTAACATGAAACTAGAAAGCCTTGAGATAAGAAGTAAATCGGTTGAAGAAGATTTGCTAAATTACTATGGAAGGAGTGAGTAAGATGAATAAACTGTCATTTAAAAATGTGTTTAAACTTATAGGGTTTGATTTAAGAGTCAATAAAAAGTTTATTCTAGCTTGGATTATTGTAATATTTGCCATTATGCTTATGTATATGTCTTTATATGGTGCTATGAAGGACATTGCTAAGTTTAAAATGGAGCAGATGCCGGAGCAGCTTATGGACTTCTTTAATATGAAAGACTTTTCAGAAATGGGTACTTATAATGGGTATTTTGCGCTTATATACAATATTGTAATGATACCGATTACAATATTTGCGGTTATATTTACAGCTAAACTTATAACTGCTGAAGAGAAGAGTAAATCAATAGAATTTTTATATTCAATGCCTTTTTCCAGAGTAGAAATTTTTGTTTCAAAAATACTTACCTCTATAATAGCAATAAATGTTGTTCTTATATTTGGAGCAGTTCCCACTGTTGTATTTGGATATGTACATGAGGGAAGTGCACTTGATATATTGGAGTTGTCTTCAGTAATTAAAGTTACCAGTTTTACCTCTTATTTCTTCGCTTCACTAACAGCACTTCTTACTGGAATAAGCGGTAAGACTACAGGTGGAACAGCTTCTATTTTTGTCATAGTATCGTATTTTTTAGGATATTTGGGTAAACTCCTTTCAGGTAAAGCAGACTGGCTTTTATATTTAAGCCCATTTGAGCTATTTGAGACTTCTAAGTCAATGACACTATCAAATGAAACTTTAGTTAATTTAGGCGTATATTTCGTTGTTCTATTGGTATTTTATGTGGTGGGTACTTACCTCTATAGAAAGAGAGATTTCAGCTTATAATAGAGTTTATTAGCCATTATCAAGATAACTAGTTATTTTGGTAATGGTTTTTTTATTATTTATAACATGCTATTGTATGATACAATGGTTTTAAAATTGGGCAGATAGAGGTTTATTATGGATATATTAAATTACACGTATAATGAACAGAGTACTTTTGATGAAAATCCACTGAATGCGGTGGATGTGCTTTCTCTGTGTCAATTTTGTATGATAAAGCTTGAAATTTTTGATTACGATAAATCAAAGACGATTGGAATAAAGGATTTACTCATAAGAGAAAAATTTGATGATATGAATTATTTCAAATTGCTTTTGGAAAAAAATATAAATCTACTGTTCAATCTAGCTTCTAGTCCTCGCTTTAGAGAGATAAAAATTATAGACTATGAAAATATCGTAGACGATGATAGGGGTTCACAGTTTAGTGCGACTACCTATTTATACGAAGATAAATTTAAATTGATTGCATTTCGAGGTACTGATAATACCATAAGTGGATGGAAAGAAGACTTCGGAATGTCATATTCAAATGAGGTTCCTTCCCAGAAATATGCAAAGGATTATTTAGATAGATATTTAGGGGATGAATTACCGATATATGTTGCTGGTCACTCAAAAGGAGGAAACCTCGCTTACTACGCTGCAGCTAAATCAGACGTTTTAGTTGAAAGAGTATACTGTTTTGATAATCCCGGATATTTAGAAGGAGTGATAAGTGAAGCTGAGAAAGAAAAACTAAAAGATATCTCCATAAAATTCATACCGGATCATTCCGTTGTAGGATTAATACTGAATCATGATATTAATACTAAAATAATAATAACCAATTCCAGCTATCTTCTCGCGCATGACGCTTTTACATGGGCTGTTCATGATAGGGATTTTGTGTATACTAATAAACTAACTACTTATTCTGAAGCGGTAAAAAAGAGTCTTGAGGTTACCCTGGAGTCCGTTGATGAAAAAACGAGAGAAAAAATTGTGGAAACTGTTTTTCTGGATATGAAAAAAGAAAATATCACTACTCTTCAGGATATGACTGATGTTAGTATAAAAAGTGTTTTTGATATCGGGTTTTCGTTAAAGGATAGACTCCTTGTAAATGATATAAGCTCACTGTTAATCTATTCTTTAATTGTCGTTATCGGCGTTTTGGAGATTGTATTTCCAAATGTGATTATAAAATCGGTTATGTATTTGTTGATGGGATTTTTAGGGGTACTCGGAATCGTAAATATAAAAAGATATTTTACCTATAAGAATAAAAATAAAACGACCAGTTTAAAACACATATTATTTGGCATAGTGTTACTCATTGTGTCTGTAGTTTCGATCGTCAATAATGTCCTCTCACCAGTTATCAATCCGAGCATATTTGGGGTAATACTCTGTATTTATTCCTTTTCTAAAATTAAATATCTTGTGATTGATACGTCTAGAGATAAAAAATGGTGGGAGCAGCTTTTCATAATGACAATAGCCGGTATTACAGGTGTTTTGACGATTGTTTATCCTATATATGCTTTATCAATTACCTATACGGTATTTTCTAGCGCGTTTGTTTTGGTGGGTCTTATAAATATATTCAATATTATTTATAACTTTAATAAATAATATCGTTTTTAGTGCTTAAATTCATAATATTCAAGAACCGGGTTTACTCTGTAATACTCAAAGAATGACGTTACACTTATATGTCCCACTGAATATTTCTTATTATCTGGATCCCATACGCCATATTGATCGAGAGCTCTGTGGTATTTTCTGATTTGATATTTGTTTAAACTCAGTTTCTCAGTGTTTTCATTGTGTGGTTCTATGTATGAAAAGAATGAGGCTTTTCTTATTTTATGACTATTGAATAAATCAAAGATTGCATCGCCGATTAATCGGTGTTCAAAGTGAGTTTCCTTTTCTTTTTCAGAAAAACACAAGTCATTACCTATTAGTGTAAGATTAGTCGGGTTCATATATCGTCTATTAAAATTTAAAACTACTTCTTGTATTTCTTCATAAGTAATTTCTTCATTTACATAATTCATAAAAAAGATATTTTCTTCTCTAACGCCCAGTTCTTTAAGTGACATCTTAAACTCTTCATTTCTTGTATCTATAAATTCTTCTATTGAAATCTCTTTTCGTCCTTCGTCTTTTAAATTTTTGTTTATTTTATTTATTGCAACTGACTTTGAACCATCCGTCATACATACTACTACAACTCTTTTTCCGGAGTCCAGAGCGTCTAGTATACCTGCTGACATAAATAGAGTTTCATCGTCTTGATGCGGGGAGTAAAAAATATAAGTTTCTGTAGGATAATTTGCGATAAACGAAAATGCGAGTAATAAAATGAATATAATTATAAGACTTTTTTTCATAATAGACCTCTATTCATACTTAAATCTCTTATGCTTATAGTTTTCGTAAAGTTTCAAGACTACTATCCAAAATACGACATGAATAAGTGCATATATGTAAAAATCTAAACTCGGTCCTACAAATCTTGTTATAAAATACTCTGTGAACCATTCAGATACAGGAATTTCCCTAAATGTGATTGCTGCAATTACTTTGCTTGATATTGAGTTGAAAAAGTATATGGCAAGTGAATGTCTTGAAAGAAGTAGTACAGGAGAAGTAAATTTATCAAAACCAAGTATATCTATTATAAAAAGTATTACAGAGTATAGAGTTACAAATACTCCTGCTGAGAAAAGAACAAAACTAGGTGTCCATAATCTTTTTACCATAGGGTAGTAAAGTGATATCGATTTTCCTAGGACTATGAGTATTATTCCGGATATAAGTAGAAAAGCAAATTTATATTTATTTGATTTTTCTGATTTTAAAAATATACCAATTACAATGGCTATTAGTGCTGTCGAAATAGAATTAAAAGTACTTAAAATTCCTTCTGAGTCCCATCCTTCGTAGTTTGTATGTACACCGAACGCAAAGGAATCTACTCTTTTTACAAGAGTTAAATCATCTGTTGAAGGAATTAAAGCATAGGATATCGTCATTATTAAAACAGCAAGTGATATTAAAATTAAAACTTGCTTTTTTCTTTCTTTTGTCAGTTTTTTTACTAATAGATAGATAATAATTCCTGTGAACAACAGGAAACCTTGTCTTTGAAGTACTCCTGGTATCCTCACGGTAGATAGATTAAATGTTGGAAAAGCATTTAGAAAGATTCCAAGGACTGTCAGAGTAATGACCTTTTTCAAGCCGTATAAAAATATTTCTTTACTGGAAAAACCTTTTTTTATTTTGCTATCAACAAGGTATGGAATTAACATACACATAGTAATAGAAAATGCTGGGAATACTAGATCAGATATAGTACATCCTTCCCAGTGTGCATGTTTTAGTATTGGAGGAACATGTTCGGCTATTCCCGGATGAAATCCCAGTATTAACTTTAGTATTACGAGTCCTCTTATAATATCTATGGACTTAAGCCTTTGCATTGTACCCTCCGTGGGAAATTCTAACATATTTTTAAAAAAATAGCAATATTTAACAAGTTGTAAAATCTTGTATATTTCAACGTTTTTTTGAAAAAACATCAATCTTTAAATTTATAAATTTTAAGAAATTGTAATTTTTTGCTTGTAATTATAGATTATATGGATTATAATTGACTATATTTTGAAAGGAGAGACTTATGAAAAAATTTTTTGTTATTTCTATCGCAGTAATATTGATATTATCTCTAGTTTCATGTTCTTCAGAATCTAAAAAAGAAGAAACTGCAACTTCAGATACTGAGGGTGGAGACGCTATAAATATAGGTTTTATAGGACCACTTGAAGGGGATGTTTCTGTGTATGGTATTGCCGTTAGTAACGGTGGTGAGATGGCTTTAAATGATTACAATGAAGCGAATGGAACGAACTATAAACTTGTAAAAATGGATTCAAAAGGTGATTCCACAGAAGCTGTAAATGCTTACAACAAATTAGTTGAAGAAAGCAAGGTTGCAGGAATTCTAGGTGGAACAGTATCTGGAGAATCAATTGCAGTTGGAACAGCTTCACAGGGAATAGGTACTCCAATCATATCTCCATCTGCTACTGCTAAAGAATTTACTTTAACAGGTAGCAATGTATTTAGAGGTTGTTTTACAGACCCATATCAAGCTAAAGTAATGGCTGAATTTGCTGTTGATAAACTTGGCGCGAAAACTGCTGCTGTAATATACGACACAGGTTCTGACTATTCCAAAGGAATGGCGGAGAACTTTAGTGCAGCTTTTGAAGCGAAAGGTGCTACAGTAGTTCAAAATGAAGGATACAACACTGGCGATGTTGACTTTAATGCTCAGCTTACAAAAATTGCAGCTAGTAACGTTGATGTTCTTTTCGTACCAAACTACTATAAAGACGATTATTTAATAGCAAAACAAGCACGTGATTTAGGAATTAAAGCTACAATATTAGGTGGAGACGGTTGGGATGGAATCCTTGAGGTTGCTGACGACGTTTCTAATATTGAGGGAGTAATATATGTAAACCACTATGCACCAGATGATGAAAAGGTAGCTAAATGGATTGAAAAATATAAAGAAACATATTCTATAGACCCTAATGCGTTTTCTGTTTTAGGATATGATTCTATGAATATATTACTTGAAGCAATTAGCTCATCTGAGAGCAAATCACCTGAAGATGTTGTGGCAGCTATGGTAAAGACAGATTATACTGGTATCCTGGGTAACTTAAAATTCGATGAGAATGGAGATCCTATTAAGGACCTAGCTTTCATCGTGATTAAAGATGGAAAATCGGTAACCTATGGAGAATAATTAATCTTGTTATACGAGCGAGGGGATTATTCCCTCGCTCTAATTTTTTGAAAGGAGTTTTACATGTCTGATTTGTCATTATTTATAATGCAGATACTCAATGGCGTTAGTATTGGTAGCATATATGCACTTATAGCACTTGGATATACGATGGTTTATGGTATTGCCAAGCTGATTAACTTCGCTCATGGAGATATCATAATGGTAGGAGCATATACTGCATATGTATCAATTAGCATACTTCATTTTCCGATTTGGGCGTCTATTATTATATCGATATTAGTTTGTTCAATATTGGGACTCCTTATAGAAAAAATTGCTTATCGACCGCTTAGAAATGCCAGTAGAATAACACTGCTTATTACAGCAATAGGAGTTAGCTATTTTCTACAGTCATTTTTTAGACTGATTTTCACGTCTAATCCGATAAGCTTCCCTAAGATAATTGACCTTCCTACGCTTTCAATTGGTGGCATAGGACTTTCTGCGAATTATTATATTACCTTTGGAATATCCGTAATAATTATGATCATACTGGAACGATTTATAAAGGGTTCTAAGACGGGAAGGGCTATGCGAGCTTGTTCTGAAGATGCTGGTGCTGCAAAACTTATGGGAATAAATGTTGACAGGACAATATCGATAACATTTGCAATAGGTTCTTCTCTGGCAGCTGTTGCTGGAATTTTATATGTTGCGAGTTATCCGGTAATAACTCCTTACCTTGGAGCACTTCCGGGAATTAAAGCATTTATCGCTGCAGTTCTAGGAGGAATAGGAAATATAAGAGGAGCGGTTCTTGGAGGATTTATACTTGGTATGGTTGAGGCAATAACGAAAGCGTATATATCTTCACAGTTGAGTGATGCTTTTGTTTTTGTAATTCTTATCGTTATGTTGGTATTTAAACCAGCAGGACTTCTCGGTGAAAATAGAAAGGAAAAAGTGTAATGGCTAAATCATTTAATAAATTAAGTAATGTAAATAAGATACTTTTGACTTTGGCGCTTACAATAGCTTTCTATATTTTGATTGAAGTCTTTAGTTCTGTGGGAATCATAAATCGATATTGGATGCAAATACTTCTCAATGTTGAAATAAATATTATACTAGTTGTTTCGCTCAATATTACAACTGGATTTTTAGGTCAACTCACGTTAGGACATGCAGGTTTTATGGCAGTAGGAGCGTATACATCTGCTTATCTATCAAAAAATTTACTTATGGGCCTTCCAGGAAGTATATCGCTTATATTAGCGCTTATATGTGGTGGTATAGTCGCTCTTATTTTTGGTGCTATTGTCGCATATCCTACTCTTAGGCTAAAAGGAGATTATCTAGCAATCATAACGCTTGCTTTTGGAGAGGTGATAAAAAACTTACTTCTCAATCTTGAGGCGGTAGGTGGAGCTAGTGGATACTATGGTATCCCAAGAAATTCTACATTTACCCTTTCATATATATTTGTCATTATTACAGTTTTATTAAGTTACTCTCTTATTAAATCAAAGCAGGGAAGAGCAATTATATCCGTTAGAGAGGATGAAATAGCTGCTGAGGCAAGCGGTATAAATACCAATAAATTTAAAATGTTAGCCTTTGTATTTGCTGCATTCTTTGCAGGTATTGCAGGTGGACTATATGCTCATAATATTGGTATTTTGGAGCCGAAGGTGTTCAAACTTGATAAGTCGATAGAACTACTTGTAATGGTTGTTTTAGGTGGAATGGGCAATATATGGGGTTCTATTTTAGCGGCTGCAGCGCTTACTATACTGCCAGAGCTACTCAGATCAGTTGCTCAGTATAGACTGCTTATATATTCCCTTGTTTTAATATTTATGATGTTCTATCGATATGATGCAAAACTTATCGCTTTGAGAATGAAAGTAAAGTCACTCTTTAGTAAAAAAGGAGGTAGTCATGAAAATTCTTAGAGCAGAAGAAATTATGATGAACTTTGGTGGTCTGCGAGCGGTTGATTCTTTCAATCTTATTATTGAAGACAATGAACTTGTAGGACTTATAGGGCCAAACGGTGCTGGTAAAACTACAATATTCAATATAATCACTGGAGTTTATAAACCGACAAAGGGCAGTATTAGTCTTTGTGGTAAAAATATAAAGGGAAGAAAACCCTCAGAAATATCAAAACTTGGAATATCTAGAACATTCCAAAATATAAGACTTTTTTCGGATCTTACGGTACTCGACAATGTAAAAATAGGAATGAGCAATCGATTTGACTACAACCTGTTAACCGGTATGTTTAAATTACCAGAGTACTTTAAGCAGGAAGAGGAAATGAATAAGCAAGCTCTAGAATTATTAAAAATATTCGATTTGGATAAGTTTAGTGATTATATAGCGCGTAATCTTCCCTATGGTAAACAGAGAGAACTTGAAATAGCAAGGGCACTTGCTTCAAAGCCTAAATTACTTCTTTTAGATGAGCCGGCTGCTGGTATGAATCCACAGGAAACGGACAATCTAATGAAGACGATAAAGAAAGTAAGAGACGAATTTAATGTTGCGATACTACTGATAGAACACGATATGCAGCTTGTAATGGGAATATGTGAGAGGATAATGGTTTTAAATTACGGCAAAATTCTAGCCGAAGGAACTAGTGAGGAAATACAGAATAATCCAGAAGTTGTAAAAGCTTATTTGGGGGCGTAGTATGTTAAGAGTTGAAAATTTAACAGTGCATTATGGAAATATTAAAGCGGTATCGAATATAAGCTTCAAAATAGATGCAGGTGAAAAGGTTGCACTGATCGGTGCAAATGGAGCTGGTAAAACTACGATACTCCACACAATTTCCGGTTTGATAAAACCGACATCTGGAAATATTTTTCTAAAGGGAAAGAATATTTTAAAGATAGCGCCTCATAAGATAGTTACTGAGGGGCTTGCTCAGGTACCTGAGGGAAGAAGAGTTTTTGCAGAACAAACCGTAAAAGAAAATCTACTTCTAGGTGCTTTTACAAGAGAAGATGATGAGATTAGAGAAGATTTAGAAGCGGTGTACAAGAGGTTTCCAAGACTGAAAGAAAGATTAGATCAGCCTTCTGGAACATTAAGTGGTGGAGAACAGCAGATGCTCGCAATGGCAAGAGCACTTATGGCAAGACCTAAGATACTGCTGCTTGATGAACCGAGTATGGGACTTGCTCCTCTACTGGTAAAAGAGATTTTCTCGATAATAGAGGATATCAGCGCAAGCGGTACAACTGTGCTTCTCGTCGAACAGAACGCTAAGATGGCGCTGGAAACGGCTGACAGAGCTTATGTGCTTGAGACCGGAAAGATTGTAATGAGCGGTACTGGAAAGGAACTTTCAGAATCGGAAGAAATAAAAAAGGCATATTTGGGTGGATAAACTTTGGAATTATTTCCAAAGTTTTTTTATGATATAATAATTTTTAGAGAGGTAGTTATGAATATATGTGTTTTTTGTGGTTCAAATTTTGGAAAAAATGAGAACTTTGAAAAGGTGGCTCGTGAGCTGGGAAGAGAAATAGCACTACGAGGTGATAGACTCGTCTACGGTGGTGGAAAGCGTGGTCTTATGGGAGTGGTTGCAAGAAGCGCTTTAGACTCAGGTGGAGAAGTTATAGGCGTTATGCCTCATATACTCATAGAAAAAGAACTTGCACTAGATGGGTTAACAGAATTTATAAAAGTTAAGGATATGAGTGAAAGAAAACTGAGTATGATAGAAAAAAGTGATGCCTTTGTGCTCTTACCAGGAGGGATAGGCAGTTTAGAAGAATTTTTTGATGTCTACTCTGCAAGTCAGCTCAGTACTCATACTTCGCCTATTGTTATCTTTAATATTGATTCATATTATGACCCTGTAACCGAGATGATTAATAATGTAGTAGAAGAGGGCTTTGCACCAGAAATTGATAAGAACTTGTTTATTGTTGTAGAAGATGCGTCTGAGATGTATGAAAAGATGCTTGACTTTAAACATGTGGTAGGAGTTAAACATAAATAGAGGACATTTTTTAAGCGGATCTAAGACATTTGTCTCCATAGAGGGAAGTTATGGCGGCTATCAGAACTGGCTATATAAGTATAATTACAGTACTGAATTCATAGCAAACAGAGCTTGTAGCATTACAGCTGCCGCTAATATAACTTATTATATGTCTAAGAGGAACTCTTATTTAAAAAATTTGTATGAATATTCGGATTCTCAGAGGGATTTTGCACTTCATATGCGAGATATCAGTGAATTTTTTAAAATTAGATTTTATGGAGTAAGTTCAATCGATTCGTTCGCAAGTTATTTTGAGGATTTTGCTAAGAGTAGAGGGGTAAATCTGAAGAGAATTATGCTCAAAGGGTTTTCGAAGAATACTGTTTTAGAATATGTCGGTGCCTCACTTGATAGAGATATTCCTGTGGTTATGATAACGTGGAATAATAGGAATAGCGATCTTAGAAATCACTGGATTACGATTACTGGACTTTATAGTGAAAGTGGTACAAATTTAATGGTAACATCAAACTGGGGAGAAAAAAGGACCTATGACTTTGACGAGTGGTATGATTCGTTTTCACTCTATAAAGGAATTGTCGCTTTTGATCTTTCCAGAGATTGAACATGAGGTGAATTATGAGACAATCAACAAATGAAGTAATTATGATAAGACCTGTGGGTTTTAAGTTCAATGTACAGACTGCACTTAACAACATATATCAGAAGAATGACGATAGGAGTTTAGAGAGTATACAAGAAGATGCCTTAAAAGAATTTGATAATCTCGTTGAAAAACTTAGAAGTAAAGGGATAAAGGTAAATGTTCTGGACGATACGTCGAAGCCAGAGACCCCTGACAGTATCTTTCCGAATAACTGGTTTAGCACTCATAGAGATAGATTCACTATTATATATCCTATGTTTGCCGAGAATAGGCAACAAGAAGTTGGAAAGTTCATTGATAAAGTCGTTGAAATATCGGAAAACAAGAGTAAGAAAGAAAAGATAATTGACTATAGAGATTACATAGCAAAAAAAATTCATTTAGAGGGAACTGGTTCACTCGTTCTTGACAGAGAAAATAAAATTGCTTATTGCACACTTTCACCAAGATCCGATCTTGAACTATTTAATAAGTTTTGCGAAGATACAGGATACGAAGGAGTTTCCTTTAGATCGTACCAAGACAATATACCGGTATACCATACAAATGTAGTGGTAAGTGTTGGTAAAGAAAATATAATCGTATGTTTAGAGGCAATTACCGATCTTGATGAACGCCAAATGGTAAAAGAAAAAATGCTTTCTTCTGGAAAAAATATTATAGAGATTACGCTAGAACAAGTGAAAAATTATGTCGGTAACGCACTTGAATTAGTATGTGAAAATGGTGAAGTGATAATAGCTATGAGTAAGACTGCATATGATGCACTTACCCGTGAGCAGAGAGAAAAAATAGAACGCTCAACAGAGATTGTTTACTCAGACATTCGGACAATAGAGTTCTATGGCGGTGGTTCACTCAGATGTATGATTGCTGAAGTATTTTAGGGATATTACGATACCTAAATATCCTTCTTAAAGTAGAATCCTTCTGACTAAAATCAGAAGGATTTTTTTGAACTCAAATCTACTACTTACCGCACTCAACCCTTTTTCGAAACACCTTAAACGCTGTTGGAAGAGTGATTTCAGAAATTCGTCCACGCTCTACCCACTGCTCAGCATTATCTATCCTTTCAGATACAGTAAAAGAATTTACCTCTACTTCCCATGAAGTCATATGCCACTCAATATGAGAAAAAATATGCTTAGATTGTTCCCCTTTTTTGATACGAATCACTTCATATCCTCGCTTTTTTAACCACGTGATTACTTCGTCTTTGTTCACATATCCATCTATCATTGGAAATTCGAGTAGTCCTCCTAAGAGACCTTTTTTTGGACGTTTTCGAATCATCACCTGATTATTCCAATAAAGTAAAAGGACTGTTTTTTTCTGGATTGTACGCTTCTTCTTTCGTTTTTTCACAGGATAGTGCAGGGGATTTCCCTGCTGAAATGACTGACAATACTTTGAAATAGGGCAGCACTTACAGTGCGGTTCACCATTTGGAAGGCATATTGTCGCACCGATATCCATTACACCCTGATTAAATGCAGATGCTTGATTTTTTGGTAAAACCGACTTCCAAAAATCAGATATTAGGTGCTTTCCCTCTGCATTCCAAACATTACCATTAAAGGCGAGTAGTCTGCTCGCTACACGAATAAAATTACCGTCCACAGCCACTTCATCTTTTCCATACGCGATACTTGAGATCGCCCCAGCTGTATAGTCACCAATACCGGGAAGTGTTATTAAATCGTCTTTTTCCTGCGGTAGACATCCTTCCCATTTCTCAACGATAATTTTCGCCGCTTTTTGCAGATTTCTTGCACGCGAATAGTAGCCGAGACCTTCCCATTGCTTTAACAAAATATCCTCATTAGCCTCTGCCAAATCTGCTATTGTCGGAAACGCTGCAATAAAACGATTAAAGTAATCAATCACTGTTTTTACCCGTGTCTGCTGAAGCATAATTTCTGATACCCAAACATAGTAAGGAGTGGGATTATCACGCCACGGTAAAGAACGAGATTGTTTATCATAATAAACAATCACCTGCTTTGCCAGTTGTTCTTTTTCTTTTTTTGTAAATTTTTTTATCATTCTTTTTGTTCCAATAATATGTTGACTTTTTTCCCTATGTGTCAAATATAGCACAATTAAAATTTAAAATAAATAATCCATTGATAAATATTGAAATTAAGAATAAGTGGGATATAATTGAATTGATACATAGTAAAAAGTAATAATAGAAATATCTTGAATAGAGGAAATTATGAAAAGAATATTTACTATAAAAAAAGATATCAAAAGAAATATTTTTTCGGTAATAAGTATTTTCTTTTTAGTTAGCGTAGTGATGTTTATATATGAAACCAAAATGAGAATTTATGATATAAATAGCGCTTCAAAAACGCAGATGATATTTATATTAATTTCTATTATTATGGGGTTCTTAAGTATCTATAAAGACGAGAAAAATACTCTCTCCTCTGTTATTTCAACGACTGGAAATAAAGGCTTGTATATTTTTTCTAAATTAACAGCAAATTTTATAACAGTATTTATATTTACAATTTTTCTATATATTATTTGTTTAATTGGGATACTAAAACTTCCTGACATAAACAAGTATTTTTTTTACGTTACTGATTCAGTAAAGTACATGACACTATATTATCTAATAGTTGGGTTTACAGCATCTGTAATAGGAATGATAGTTGGTAAGCTTTTACCAAATAAATTTGGAATGGTTATTGCTACCATTGTAGGACTTTTTATAGGTCCACTTGGAAGAACTTTCATTTACTTTATACCAGTATTAAAAAATTATGAATTAACTTATAAAATTTTACACTACATAAATATAGCTCAGTTTTCTTTCCATCATATAGCGGAAGTGCATTATTTATTTGAGACAGAAAGAATACTCTTTTTCCTGAAATTATTTAATCTATCAATATCTTTAATTATTCTATTTTTAATCTATATATTTAATGAAAAATCAAATAGAAAGGGTATTGTAAAGACTTTTTTATTCGCAATTCTAATATTTATCTATACTATACCTTATATGATTAATTTCAATGATTACTTTGTTATGCTGAATGGATACGATACCCCTTTTACTTTAGCTAACGCAGAAATTAGACATCATAAAGTATCTGAAAATCTAACAGAAATTGAGGAAGGAAAATTTACCATTGATAGTATTAAGGGAGATATTGATATCAGAAAAGGTTTTGATTTTAGAGGGAAAGTAAGTATAACTTTAAAAGAAGATACTGATGAAATATATTTTTCTCTCTATCATGGATTGAAAGTGAATTTTGTAAAGCTAGATGGTAAAGAGCTGGATTTTAGTGAAGATTTTTATGTTCGAAAAGTAATTTTGGATAAAAAATATTCTTCTGGTGATAAGATAACACTAGATCTTGATTACAGTGGACTTACGGCTCAATATTTTTATGCTGGAGACAAAGCAGTTTTCTTACCTAATTACTTTAATTATTTACCATATCCTGGAAAGAATAATGCTATTTCAGGGGAAACAAACCAAATGGTAGTTATAAATCAATTATATTGCAACTATCCTGTATATTATGAATTTGATGTAAAAAGCTATTATGATGTAGAGATGAATCTTGAGAAAGATGGTAGTGGATTTAAAGGTACAAGTGATATTGGTGTGTTTATTGTGGGTGGAAATCAGGAGGTTGTAGAAATAGATGGTGTTAAGGTCATATATGAAAAGAGTTTCCATAATAATCAAGATGAAATAGGTAGAAAACTTGAGATATATAAAGAGAACAGGATAGCGTTAATAAATCAGTATGGTTTTGATGTTAAAGAACCAGAATATTTTATTAATTTGAAAACTTATTACAATCCACTTGTAAACGGTATGACAGTCCTAAGTGAAAACATACTATATGATAATATACTCGATACTAAGTCTAATGAGAAAAGTATTGAAATGCTATACATTACCTATTTTTTATCGGATAAACATATTGCGAAACAAGATTATAAGGTTCGTGTTTTAATTAAAGATTTAATAAATTATACTTATAATGACATTACGCTCGGTAATCCAGAACAATCAAACAATATTGGTGATAGATTAAACCCAGATGGAAGTTATAATACTTTAAGAATACTTTATGATGCGAAAGAAAAATTCTCAAGAGAAGAGCTTGAAGCAAAACAATTAAAGATATTTAAAATGGCAAAGGGGAAGATTCTGACATTAGACGAGGTCATTGAAGTAATTGAAGAGTAGGAGGAATTAAATGGATCTAAGAATTAAGTCTGTATCAAAAAAATTTAAGAGTACAGAGGCATTAAAAAATGTATCATTAGATATTGATTCAGGAATTTTTGGGCTTGTGGGTCCTAATGGTGCAGGGAAAACTACTCTTATGAAATGCATACTCGGTCTTTATTCGTATAGTGGTGAAATAGAATATGATAAAGGATCAATGCTAGGTTATTTGCCTCAGAGCTTTGATGTTTTGAGAGAGCTGAAAGTGAAGGAGGCTCTTGAATATTTGTCAGCACTTAAAAAAGTTCCTTTTTCTGATGTTGATAGAGTTCTTGATTTTGTTTCTATGAAAGAAGAAAAAAATAAAAAAATGAAGCATTTGTCAGGTGGTATGAGAAGGAGAATAGGTATAGCACAAGCCATCCTTGGTAGTCCTAAAATATTAGTTATAGACGAACCTACAGCTGGTCTTGACCCGGAAGAGAGAATACGTTTTCGAAATATTCTGTCTGCTCTTTCTAAGGATATGATTATTATTGTATCAACTCATATTATAGAAGATTTGATGATAATTGCAGATAGCATAGCAATTATTGACAAGGGTAAAATAGTAGTCGATGATAAGGTTTCGAATTTAATTGAAAGTGTAAAGGATAAAGTTTATGAAATTTCAGTTAAAAGAGAAGAGGTCAACAATTTCGATAAAACGTATCTTGTAACTAGAAAGACTGAATCGTCAGAGGGAATAAAACTAAGAATAATTAATGATAAAGAAGTTATTGGTGCAGAAAAATCATCAGCAAATCTAGAAGATGTATATTTTTACTACATGGAGAAATCTCTTGAAAAATAAACCTGTAATATTTTATGAGATTAAGTCAATGGGACTAATAACACTTGTCCCGTTCATAAGCTTTCTATTATTATTGTTATTGTCGGCTGGGGTAGATAAATTCGTTGAATTTTTATTTGTAAATCAAATTTTTTGTTCTGTCCCTGTTTCATTTTGGAGTGCTTACATAATATATGATTATTTAGAAAATAATGGAAGAGATTTATTTTTGAGTCTTGGAAGAAGCAAATTGAGTTTAATTTTTTATAAAAATATTGTTATTACTTTTCTATACATTATTTTTATGATATTTTTTTCGGCTATTTCCCAGATTATTTTCATAGGTAAAATATTACCTAGCATATTAATTGCAAATATTATTCAGGCATTTTTTATAAGTAGTTTCACACTTCTTTCGACAATCATAATAAAGTCTAGTATGTGGGCTGTATTTGTTCAAATTGTCTATGCGATATCATTCACTGGTTTAGTTAGAGAACTTGATTTTCTGAGTGTATATTTTAAAGATGATAGAGCTTTTCACGTGGGAATAGGAGGTTTATTACATAAAGGTTTAATTCTAAGTGCAATTATATATTCGATAACTGTGATGATATTGTTAAAAAAAAGAAATTAATAATAGTAAAGAAGTATTAGAATAAAACAAATAACTGTATATTTTAATCGTGAAAATATAGATTGATGTATTTAATACCTTTTAGTTTGTAATGACTAATTATATCTGTTATAATTAGTTCATTCTAACCAATAAGGTGTTTTTTTATGATGAGTAAACGATTGCTGAAATATATGGATTCAGCTAAAAAAAATATATATAGACAGGTAATATTTTCTTGGATAAGTCTGGTATTAAGCATTGTGATGATGTTTATTATCGGAACTCTAATCAATGATTTTTTTAACGATGTTTTTATTACAAAAAAAATAGTTATTTCAGTATTAAGTGTTATTGCAGTACTTATCGTTAAATTTGTAATAGAGATCGCTGTGAGTAAGGAGAGTTATCATGCATCTAAAAATGTAAAGATTGAACTTAGAACAGCGATATACAAGAAGCTTTTAAGACTTGGTATGAAGTATAGAAATGATTTCAATACTTCTGAGATTATTCAGGTTAGTGGAGAGGGAGTTGAGCAGCTCGAGACTTATTTTGGGGCTTATATGGCTCAGTTTTTTTACTCTCTTTTTGCTTCAGTTACCCTATTTATTGTTCTCAGTTTCGTTGACTTTAAGTCTGCTTTTATTCTATTTATCTGTGTACCTCTTATACCTCTTTCAATAGTTGCCGTTCAAAAAATTGCAAAGAAAGTATTCAAAAAATATTGGGGAGAGTATACAAAGTTGGGCGATGATTTCCTTGAAAACGTAGAGGGACTTACAACACTAAAAATATACAAGTCTGATGATTACAAGCATAAAAAAATGAATGAGAGAGCTGAGTTATTTCGAAAGATGACAATGAGAGTTTTAAAGATGCAGCTTAACTCCATTATCGTAATGGATACAATAGCTTACTCAGGTGCCGCACTTGGAATCGTTTTAATTGCTTCAGCTTATCGAAGTGGCAGTGTCGGTGTCATGGGAGCTTTCGCTTTTGTAATGCTCAGCGCTGAATTTTTCCTACCACTTAGAAAGCTAGGTTCCTTTTTCCATGTAGCAACTGGTGGAGTTGCAGCTAGTGAAAAGATTTTTGAACTACTCGACTATGAGGTAAGTGATAATTATACAAGGGATATTGAGGGAGATATCAATATTGAGTTTAAGGATGTTTCCTTTTCGTATGATAAGGATGTAGAAGTACTTCATAGCATAAACTTAGAAGTAAATAAAAACGACTTTATCTCTATTGTAGGTGAAAGCGGAAGTGGAAAGAGTACGATAGCGGCTCTAATTGTAGGTGAAGAAGAGAATTTTGAGGGAGAAATTAAGATATCTGGTGTGGATATCAATGAGATCAGAAGAAATTCTCTAAGAACAAAAATAGCTCGGATTTCCTCTAATAGTTATATCTTTTCTGGAACGGTAAGAGAAAATCTTTTGGTTTCTGGAAATTTTGAAGATGACGAAATGTGGAAAGTTTTAAAGAGAGTAGATCTCTATGACTTTCTTAAGAGTCAGGAGGGACTGGATACGAAACTCAGTGAGAATGGTTCCAATATTTCAGGGGGACAAAAGCAGAGATTATCCCTTGCAAGAGCGATATTATATGGAAGTGAAGTCTATGTTTTTGATGAAGCAACCAGCAATATAGACTCAGAAAGCGAAAGTAAAATAATAGAGGTTCTAAAGTCTTTAACAAAAGATAAAACGGTAATCCTTATATCACACAGACTACTCAATGTTGTGGATTCCGATAAGATATATGTCATTGATCGTGGAAATATTATGGAGATTGGAAGTCACGCGGAACTTATTTCTAAACATGGCAAATACACAGAGCTCTGGGACAAGCAGATGGAACTTGAGAAAATAAGAGGGGAAGAATATGAATAGAAAACCTATGAATGTAATGTTCAATTTAATTAAATTAGTAGGACCTCTTGTGCCTGTTATGTCGATAGCTGTTATCACTGGAGTAATTGGTTTCTTATGTGCGATATTTATACCCGTACTCGGGGCATACGTTATTTCTGGTCTCAGTTATAGTTTTACCACATTTGTATATTTAATTTTGGCGATGGGACTACTCAGGGGAGTTTTTCACTATATAGAGCAGCTGTGTAATCACTATATAGCTTTTAAAATTTTAGCATTAATAAGAGATAAGGTATTTATGAAGCTCAGAGAACTCTCACCAGCCAAACTGGAAGGCAGAAAAAAAGGAGAACTGATATCACTGATAACAGGAGATATAGAGTTATTAGAGATTTTTTATGCCCATACTATTTCTCCCGTACTTATCGCCTCTCTTACAGTTATAATAATGGTTGTGTTTATCTCACATTACAATATTATTCTAGGATTACTCTCTCTTATCGCATATGTATTCGTAGGTGTTGTGTTAACGTTTGTTTCGGGTAAGAGAAATGGCACTTTGGGAGATGATCTCAGAGAAGAGGCTTCCTATATGAATTCTTTCTTCCTTGAGAGTTTGAGGGGAATAAGGGAAGTTTTACAGTTTAATTACGGACAAAAAAGATTGGATAAACTATCGGAATTAACCGATAACGTTAATAACATGAAAAAGAAAGTAGCTTTAAATACCGGATTTAATTCTGGACTTAATGGAGTTAGTATTCTTCTTTCTTCCACTATATTTTTTGGAGTGAGCGTTTATCTCTATAAAAATGGTCAGGTTAGCTTAGAAGGAGTAATAGTACCTACTGTTGCTATGTTCAGTTCATTTGGACCAGTAATAGCCCTTTCTAGGCTTGGGGTTTCTCTAAGTTCGACTATTGCTTCTGGGAAAAGAGTACTAGATTTATTAGACGAAGAGCCTATTACTGAGGATATATACGATAAAGAAAGCGTTCAATTTGAAGGTGTTAAGTTAGATGATGTGAGTTTTTCTTATGATGATGAGATGATATTAGACAGTATAGAACTTGAGATTGAAAAGGGTAAAATTTTTGGTATCTCAGGAAAATCCGGATCAGGCAAGTCCACACTATTAAAGCTCTTGATGAGATTCTGGGATGTGAATGATGGAAAAATAGCCATTTCAGATAGGGATATTAGGGACATTAACACCTCTGATCTTAGAAATATTGAGGGCTATATGACCCAAAACACGTACCTTTTTAATGATACTATTTTAAATAATGTAAAGATAGCAAAACTTGATGCAAGTAATGATGAGGTAATAGAGTCTTGTAAAAAAGCTTCAATACACGACTTTATAATGACACTTCCTAAAGGCTATGAGACAAATGTTGGAGAACTTGGAGAAAGTCTTTCAGGAGGTCAGATGCAGAGAATATCACTCGCTAGAGCATTTCTACATTCAGGGGATATTATACTGCTCGACGAGCCTACTAGTAATATTGACTCATTAAATGAAGCCTCAATACTCAAATCAATTTATGAGAATAGGGGAAGTACCGTTGTTTTGGTTTCTCATAGAATCTCGACAATGAAAATATGTGATCACATATTTAAGCTTGAAAGCGGTAGAATGAGTTGATGTTTGGAGACTTATATGAAAATTAATAGATATATTTTAATTGTACTTGGATGTATTTCACTTGGAATAGGAGCTGCAGGCACGTTTCTTCCGATACTTCCTGGATTTCCGTTTTTACTTCTTGCAGCCTATTTGTTTGGAAAGAGCTCTAAAAGACTAGAAGACTGGTTTAAGTCTACGAAATTATATAAAAACAACCTTGAATCCTATGTAAAAGGTGAGGGGATGAGTGTTAAAGCCAAAATAAGGATTATGATAACTGTGACGATACTTATGGGAATTGGTTTTTTTATGATGGAAAAAGTACCAGTGGGAAGAATCATAATTTCTATCGTTTGGTTATTTCATATTTTGTATTTTAGTTTTAAAGTAAAGACCATAAAAGAAGAAGATTAATTATAACTAAAGCCTTTAATGTATTCAATTTCAGATAGAATTTTTTTCTTTTCATAAATGTGGTGATAGTTCTTTATTGTTGCTTCATATACATAATTTGAGAATTTAATTAACGCTTCTTTATTGGTATCAGACGATACCCTAAGCGCGGTTTTGAGTGCTTCAAACACGGTGATAACTACTGACAGATCAGATTGTCCGTAGTGAATTATTTGGTAGAAAATGTCATATAAATCTTCTTCCAGATTGAAGTCCTCATATGTTATCGTTATATTTGAATCTTCTGATTGCATTTTAGTGTAGTTTCCGCTTACCTCTGATAGTTTTCCGATAAGAATTCCTATTATTCTAATACAATTCGTCGCGGTATTTGGATCATTAATTCCAGGAGATATCGCCCTTGTAGATATCTCAACAAGTTTTTGAATGGTAAACATATAGTCTGTTCTGGTGAATTTTTTATCTTCCACTAAAAATATCTTTTTGGTCTTTTCGATTATTTCTTCATCGACAACACCTTCATTGTAGAATATTTTTGCGACAATCATGTTCCTTGTCAGATATTCGCCTATCTTAGGGATAATGTATATGTGTATATCATTTTCAGATTTAAGCCTTAAGAGTTCGTTAAATTTTATGATTTCAAGATATCCGTTCTTGTCAAAGTATACGACTCTTTCACTTGTATAATTTGAAAAGTCAATATCGGACATTCTCTCATTTGTTCTATGGTCACTCACGAAGCTATCGATAACTTCGTTTGACTTCATATACAGTTGTTTTATCAAATTAGTATCCTGTATTCTATTGGATACAAAGAAGATAAATCTTATAAATAGTATCATGCTCATAATGGAGTATACAATAGCGACAAAAGGAGATATGAATAGAGAAGAAACTTTATTTATATCTATTAAAAACAGTGAGACAATCGAGTAAAGAAATCCACCTAAGAATACGCCGATTACTTTCATTGTTATTTTTGCAGAAAGGAAGTTTTCTACAACTCTAGGAGTGTAGTTTGATGAGTACATGGTAAGAACTACCATTATGGTAGAAAAGGTGAATGTGGTAATTGCAAGAAAAGCACCAGTTAGGGTTGATAAAATCTGTGTTGCAAGAGCTGTACTACAGAGAAAAATTTTTGGGATACCACTCGTCAATATAAATGCGTTTTCTATCAAATAAGTTATCAGAATAAGTATAATCGCTATGGCAACATTTTGTGATAGAGCAAAATACTTTTTATTTCTGTCAAATTTTAATGAAAATTTCCTCATGCAAACCTCCTGATGTTTTCTGTGATAGTATAACATATATTAATATAGGTTGAAAAGTTTAATAAGCGATAGTGTTTTTATACATTAACTAACTGTAAAAAATGAAATGATAACACCGTTTGGTCCTGTATGAGTTGATATAACAGGTCCAAGTTCATGGAGATTTTCCTTTAAATTATTATGTATTCCCTTTTCCTGTAATAGCTTAATGAGTTTAAGTGCATTTTTTGGATTTTTAGAATATCCGATAGTTATCGGCAGGTTTAAATCAATATGATATTCTTCCAGTGTTTCAGTAAGGGTATTTAGCGCTTTTATGAGTTTTCTCGCCTTCTTTTTATAAGGTTTTAATAGCCCCGAATCTATATGTATAATCGGTTTTATTTTAAGGATATCCGCAGCAAACGCTTTTATGTGCGATACTCTTCCTCCTCTTTTTAAATATTCCAGAGATTCTGCCACTCCACCGACGAACATCTGAGTTTTGAGTCTCTCTACCGTATATAGTATTTCTCTGAGAGATTTATTTTCATCTCTCATTTTGATAGCATATAGTATTAGACCTCTAAGACCTGTCGATATGACACCAGAGTCTATAACTTTTATACTGGGTGATTTCGACATATCTTTCGCTATTACAGCACTTTGATATGTACCACTCAGTTTCTTAGAGCAGGTGATACATAATATATCATCTTCTGGATACTTATTGAATACTTCCACAAAATCTGCTGGAGAGGGCTGAGAAGTTTTAGGATGCGAGATTTCCAGTAGTTCATAGAATTTTTCAGAATGTATATCTACACCATCTCGGTACGATTTTTCACCGAAAAGGACATAGAGTGGTACGATGTCTATATTTTTTTCTATTGCTTCTTCTTGCGTGATATCCGCTGTTGAATCAGTAACTATTCTTATCATATTAACTCCTGAGGTTTATAATTTCTTCATTTAATTTAGCAGATATTTCTTTCAAATTTGAATAAAATACCTGAAGTTCGTTTTCACTTTTATCTAGATATACGTTTGAACAAATTGCATTCGTTTTTTTCTCTATTTTTTCAAAAATCTCTTTTCCCTTTTGCGATAGAGCAAACTTACTTTTATATATCTTGTCACCTTCTGAATCCTTATTTACAATTTCTAATTCGATTAGAGACTTAAGATTTTTTGAAATCAGTGATTTATCTTCTCCACACAAGTTACATAGCTCTTTAAAGCTTAGATCTCTATCTGAAATTCCCAGATAATGAATACAGGTCATATAACTTCCCTTTAATCCAAACTTTTTCAGTTCTTCCAGTTTTATTTTTTGTATAGACCTGTATATGTTATTTATTAATAGTGTAAATTGTTCTAAACGATTTTGCATAAGACCTCCCAAATGAAATAATACAATATATTTGTTGATTAGTCAACAAATATATTGTATTATTAATGTAGGAACATTTTAAATTACAATAGATTCCTTAAAACTTGTATTTGATTGTATAGTTATGTATACTTCTATATATGGATTAAGGAGTAAAAGGAGAATATCATAAATTATTTTTTTGTTTTTTTAATAGGTTATCTTTTTGGGAGTTTTCAAAGCGCGTTTATCATTTCAACGCTTTTTTTCAATCAGGATATCAGAAAAAGAGGAAGTAAAAATTCTGGTGCTTCTAATGCGACGGTTGTCTATGGTCTTAAAGTTGGTGTATTAGTTGGGTTTATTGACATAATTAAGCCCGTATTTGCGATACTGATTGTTTGGCATTTTTTTGGTACTGGTAGTTACTTTACTTATATAGCAGGTTTTGGAGCATTTCTCGGTCATGTATTTCCGTTCTATATGAATTTTAGAGGTGGAAAGGGTGCTGCAACTTGTATTGGTTTTTCGTTTATGATAGATTATAAACTCGGAATTGCAGTTGTTGTATCTATTGTTTTATTTGCGTTGATGTCGAATTACATTGCTATAGGAACCATATCAGTAGATTGTGTTATGCTTGGATATGTATTTCTGTTTGACTGTAATCCAGTTAGTGTATCGATTATTCTAATAGTGTTTATTATAAGTATTGCAAAGCATATAGAAAACTTTGTAAGAATAAAAAACGGTACTGAAGTAGGAATTATTGATCGAATTAAATGGGGTAAGTCATGAAAGTAGGAGTAATTGGGACAAACTGGCTAGTCGAAGAGATGATCTCAATATTTAACAAATGTGGAGCAGAAGTATTAGCAGTTTATTCAAGGAGCGCCGATAGGGCGAAATTTTTTTCTGAGAATAATAATATTAAACTGTACTTTGATGACTTAGAGAAGATGTTACAAGTTGATGATATTGATATCGTTTATATTGCATCACCTAACGCTGTTCACCATGAGCAGGCTGAGTTGGCTCTATTAAGTGGTAAACATGTAATAATAGAAAAGCCTATCGTACTGAAGTTGGATGATTTGCAAGATCTTATTGATATAGCTGAAAAGCATAAGCTGTTTGTATTTGAAGCGGTAACGACATTACACCTTCCCAATTATCAAAAGATAAAAGAAATGATTGAGGAGATAGGTGATATAAAGCTTGTAGATTTAAACTTTAGTAAGTACTCCTCTAAATACGATGATTTCTTAAATGGAACTATAAAAAGTGTATTTAATCGAGAAATGGGTGGAGGGGCACTCAATGACATGAATGTCTACAATATTCATTTCCTACTCGGTCTCTTTGGAACTCCGAGGAAATATACGTATTACCCTAATGTAGAAAGAGGAATAGATACTTCTGGTATAGTGGTAGCTCAATATGATTCATTTACTGCTACACTTTCTGCTGGGAAGGATGTTGTGGGAAATTCACACATATCCATACAGGGAGTAAATGGTTTAATAAGGTCAAGTAGTTCTTCTTCTACCATAGAAAACTTTGAATTTGTAACATTTGATAAATCTGTTATTGTGGATGTTCAAGATAAAAATATATACGAATATGAAATGCAAGATTTCATAAAAATTATTGAAAATAGAGATGTCGAATCCTATAAAGAGCTTTTAGCACAGAGTAGGAATGTCGTTGAGGTACTGGAGAGAATAAATAATGAATAAAATAAGCGAATATCTTAAACTTATAGTCGGTGTGCTTTTTATACTGATACCTGTTGCTTTTTTAATTAAGGCCAATTTTGGACTTGCTGCGTTTGATATGTATCTGTTGAATACTTCTCAGACAACGGGGATTAAATATGGAACAGTAAATATAATTACTGGTATTTTTCTAGTTATCGTACAGTTTTTTATTGTAAAGAAATTTGAGATTAAAAGATTTATTCAGGTTCTTTTTATTACCCTTCCTTCACTATTTTTTAACTTCTTTTTTTATACAGTGCTTGAAAATTTCAATCCGGAAAACTTACTGTTTAGGATTGTTTTATTTGTAGTTATGGATATTTTGATGGCACTTGGAATTGCGATATTAACTAGGATAAAAGTAGTAGTATTCCCGCTTGAAACCACTATGGTAGAAGCGAAAAAAGCATTTAAGGTCAGAATTGGAATCATTAAGTACGTTATGGATTTTATTTTTATATCAATAGGTGTTTCGTTATTTTTTATATTCGATCTTGAAAATATAAATGTAGGAATCGGGACGGTTGTGTTAGTATTAACTCAGGGAAGTCTTGTAATGATGTGGAATAAACTAATAGATGCTACAAAATTTTCACAAAAAAATCATTGATAAATATATAACAATAATGTATAATGTATTTGTTGTTATAAAACTAATTTAAGAACCTAGAAAGGAGATTTGTTTAATGAAAGGTTTTGCTATGAGAAAGATCGGCCAAACTGGTTGGATCGAAAAAGAAAGACCACAATGTGGTCCACTGGATGCTATTTGTAAACCTCTTGCACTTGCGCCTTGTACTTCAGATATTCACACTGTATGGGAAGGTGCTGTTGGTGAGAGAACAGATATGATACTAGGACATGAAGGTTGTGCTGAAATAGTTGAGGTTGGAGCACTAGTAAAAGACTTCAAACCTGGTGACAGAGTTTTAGTTCCTGCTATTACTCCTGATTGGAATAGCGTTGAAGCTCAAGCAGGATTCCAAATGCACTCAGGCGGAATGCTTGCTGGTTGGAAATTCTCAAACTTTAAAGATGGTCTTTTTGGAGAATTCTTCCATGTAAATGATCCTGATGGTAACGTTGCTCATTTACCTAAAAATATATCTACTGCAGATGCTTGTATGCTTTCTGACATGGTTCCTACAGGTTTCCATGGTGCTGAACTTGCTGACGTACAGTACGGAGACGAAGTTCTAGTTATAGGTATAGGCCCAGTTGGTCTTATGTCTGTTGCTGCTTGTGCTCTAAGAGGAGCATCTAGAATAATGGTTGTTGGAACTAGACCTACTTGTATTGAAGTTGCTAAATCA
>PDWI01003003.1_pt1 | contig 34240 bp, 30 predicted proteins | sample 1430891 | NCBI WGS metagenome assembly PDWI01 (sample SAMN01162508, study PRJNA174530) | Oral metagenome, whole genome shotgun sequencing project. | biome: Marine environment; feature: Marine mammal; material: Swab sample of the gingival sulcus; isolation source: swab sample of gingival sulcus... | reverse complement strand
CATACCAAAATATCTGGAAAGAAATATGTAAAAAGTCTGATTCCAATCCGAATTGACAGCGTGAAATAATTCCCTTACTCGCAATGTTTTTTGAAGCAAACGGTCAATGATTGCTTTTTCGAGAGTGTTGACTATTGTCAGGTTATTTATGTCCAAAATACGTGAATAGCAAGGGATCCACCCTTCATTTTTTTTCAATAATTTGTACTTTCTCAAATAGCCTTTGGGGATTCTGTCTTTCATTTCGATGGTTGGCACATTTACGCCATTGTTGAATTTGATGTTCACATCATTGTCGTAGACGACGTGCAAAATAACATTGTTGTAAGCCGGGTCATTTTGATGATTGTGCTTTAGCCAGTCCGAAGCATAAACATGGATTTCGACATTGCCGACCCAAACGGTATCGGAAATACGAACTTTTGCATTGAAAAAATCGGGACCACTATCATTGTTGCTAGTCCCTGCTTGTATTATGGAAACAGGTTCTCCGTCGGTTGTCGTGAGATCTGAAAAATCAATTTTTTTGAGTTTCCATAAATAATGCAAAAAATCTTCTCTGATTTTCATTTGGTTAACTTCTATCTCATAAAATAAGAACACATTTTTTTGAGAAAAAATTTCAAAACCGCTGTCAATTTTCAGACCGTGTTAAAAGCAATAGATGTAGAAAATACCAACATAGAGGAATAGATGAATGTCAACGGTAAATATTTATCTGAGTTGGCATAAGAAAAAACAACAAAATTAGCTTCTTTACGGAAAAATTTGAACAGTAAAAAAACATAAGGAAAAAGATAAGAAGCTAATAGCTGATATTTTTGGCGCCATTTGCGGTTGACGTGAATTTTTTAATTCGTACTGCGTCTCTCATATACCTCAAAACAGAAATCATACTCATTGTTCTCTGACTTTTTGTGGCATTCTTGTGATATTAATCTCCAATCTTCAAAACTTATGCCTGTAAAATATACATCGCCCGGAATATCCGCATCTATTTGAGTGACATATATTTTATCCCAATAATCTGCCGATTGGTTATATATCTGACCTCCTCCTATGATAAAAGCTTCTTCTTCCTTGTTTTCAAGAGCATATTTCAGCCCCTCTTCTATGGAATGAACGACGATTGCTCCGGGAACTTTATAATCCTTATTTCTTGTGATTATTATATTTGTTCTATTTGGTAGAACTCTACCGATAGATTCAAAATTTTTACGCCCCATCAATATGGCATGCCCCGAAGTTATTTTCTTAAAATATTTTAGATCATCGGAAATATGCCAAGGCATATCGTTATCTTTACCGATTACGTTGTTTTTTGTTTTGGCTAAAATACAAGAAATTATCATAAAATCATATTAATTTAGGCAAAGTTAGTCAATTATAATTATTGTACAGATATTGTGTCTTGATTTTCTTTTATATCTTGATTTTCTTTCGTAGTGATAAGATCTGTATTCAAAATTCTTTTTTCCAACCACTCTTTATAAAATGATATTTCACCGTTTATGTACTTTTCTATCATCAAACCGGCGATAGGTGCAGCGGTATAACCACCGTCGCCACCATTTTCTACAAATACGGCTATTGCTATTTGGGGATTATCTTTTGGTGCGAAAGCCATAAATACGGAATGATTTTTCATTTTTGTCCTTTTGCCATTAACAATAGAATAGTTTTCGCTGGTTCCTGTCTTTCCACATATATCCAGCCCATAGACATTAGCCCATTGAGCTGTCCCTGCCAGCACCACTCTTTCCAAACCGTCTATTATCGGTTCAAAATGCTCTCTATCAATCCTGACTTTATGTTTTATTTTGTACTTATCGGCAAAGTACTTTTTTGCCCCTACTTCTTTTACCACGTGAGGAGTATAGTAATAACCTCTATTTGCTATAATCGCTGCTAAATTTGCTATTTGAAGCGTGGTCATTTCCAGCTCTCCTTGTCCTATTCCCAATGACATTATGTACGTTGATCTCCATTTAGCAGTCTGGTCACTGTATAAATTATCGTAAAATTTACTATTGGGAACAAATCCGCTATTTTCTCCAAACAAATCAATACCTAAATTTTTTCCCAATCCAAAATCACTGAGATAATTTACCATCGTATCCAATCCTCTTCCGGGATTATCAAATCCGTATTTTTCAATAATATCCCTACCAAGTTGAAAAAAATACGAATTACAAGAATGTTGAAGAGCTATTTTTATATTATAGGGCGTATAATGATGATGACATTTATAGTCAAATTCGTTGTATTTCGTTTTATACGTATATTTTCCCCCACAATATATTGTTCTGTTTGGTTCCGTTACGCCCATTTGCATTCCGATTAGTCCTACAATTGGCTTAAAAATAGAACCGGGCGGATATTTTGAGGCAATCGCCCTATTCAGCAAAGGCTTGTTTACCTCATCTTTAATCAGCTTCGAAAATGCTTTTCCCCTTCCTACTCCGACGGTAAGCCCATTAGGATCATAAGTCGGAGAACTGATCAAAGACAAAATTTCTCCGGTACTTGGTTCGATAGCAACAATAGCCCCTCTTTTATTTTGCATCAACAGCTCACCGTAGGCTTGCAAGTCAATATCAAGGCTTAATTTCAAGTTTTTTCCTTCAACAGCAGAAGAATCCAACATTCCCTCTCTATAGCTTTCAACAGCCCTCCCTAAATTGTCTCTTATTTCTAATTTTATTCCCTTTTCGCCTCTTAGCTCGTCTTCATAACGAACTTCAATTCCGGTAACGCCCATCAAATCCCCCAAAGAGTAAACACCTTTGGAGCTATTGATTTTCTCTTGATCTACCTCACCCATATATCCTATTACCTGTGCAGCGTTAGGATAGGGATAATTTCTGATATTTTTTATTTTAGGGTAAAATCCGGGAAATTCAAAGATGTGTTCTACAAAACGGTAATATATTTTAGGAGCTATTTTATCGACAAAAGTAAAAGGGCTACTTTTGCTATATTTGTAAGACCTCCAATTTTTATTGGTATTTGAAATAAAATCCTTTTTACTAATTTCAAGCAAATCACAAAACAATGTGGTATCCATATTGGGGTCAATCTCATTGTACACTGCTTTCAATTCAAAAATAGGTTCATTTTTTACCAACAACTTACCATTTCTGTCATATATCAAGCCCCTGGACGGCATAAGTGTGGTCTTTCTCAAAGTCGCATTTTCAACTTTTGTAGTATAGCTGTCGTCAAATATTTGAAGTGAGGCTGCGGTGTATATCAAAAGCACCGTGGCGGCGATAAATAATATTTGTATACCTATATGCCTATCGGTTAGCTTTGTCAATTTATTTCGGATTTAATATTACGACGTACAAAATGATTATCAATTCGGAAAATACCAGCCCAAAAATAGTCTTAATTATAATTTCAGGAAAATACGCAAGAGAAAAAGCTTCCATTATGAAATAGAAAAAAACATTGATAAAAACCAATACCGAAGAATATATCAAAAACCAATAAAAACCAAACGATTTTTGATTAGGTGTAGCATCTATGTTATAACCTTCAACAGGCTCAAGAAATTTTAGTACATATTTGTGTGTGAAAGCCATTAAAACCAGAGAACCGGCATGTAATCCGGGACTATCATAAAAAATATCTACAAACAACCCCACAAAGAAAGCAATTACCAACAACGAACTCCTATTTAGCTTTATTGGCAATAATAAAATAACAAGCGGGTAAATAAAAATATTCAAGTAGTTTACGCCGTCCCATAAGAAACTGACTTGCCTTAGTACCAATACTTGCAGCAATATGATAAATACAAATCTGATTATATTTCTAACGATGTTACTATCCACTTTATAAAGTACAAACTTATTTTTCGACTTCTTCTTGAAGCGCTTTCTGATTATTTATTATCACATAAACGTTTTCAACCAAAGCAAGGTCATTGTTCAACATCACATCTATATCGAAATAATTTGAACCACGTTTATCATTTATTTTTTTTATAATGCCTACATCTATTCCCTTTGGAAATATCGTAGAAAACCCACTTGTAACAACAGTATCTCCAACCACAATATTAGCGTGCTTGGGTACCGATTCCAGTTTCATCATTTTATAATTATAGGGTTGCCACCTCAATATTCCAAAATAGCCTTTACCCTTTATTGAAACACTGGTGTTAGATTTTGTATTGTTCAAAGGCAACACGGATGCGAATTTTTCATTGACACTCCTTACAACACCTACAATTCCATCAACTGCTATCACTCCCATTCCTTTTTTGATTCCTGCATTTGTTCCATTGGCTATTGTAAATCTATTATTTCTCTTATCAATACTCTTGTTACAAATAACACTTGGTACTACTTCAAACTTTTTAAACGTTGAGTCATAAGCACTTTGATGATACCTACTGTTAAAACATTTTTGAAGCAAAATAGCATTATCACCCTGAATTTGCTTGTTTTTTTCTTTCAAGTTTATATAGTCAACAGCGCTATTGTACTCATTCTGAATTTTGCCGCTTATCAAATTATAAGAGTATATAGATATCTCCTTTTGCCTATTATTGTAATTGACAACCAAATAAATGCTGATAATTTCTAAAAATATAAATACTATAAAAGAACTATATCAAAATATGAGGCGAGTTTAAGGCTAGAGAAAATTTTAACCCACAGCAACCTTGTGGTTGTGAGGACTTAAAATTTTTGATAACGAAAAAATCGTCCATAGTTTGGTTTCTTTTAATACTTATTCAATGGTTTCGATTAAAGATTTTTTCTATCAACTAAGAATGAATATCTATTAGAATTCTTCAAAGCCAATCCTGTACCTCTAACAACAACCCTAAGAGGATCATCAGCTACTTGAACGTTCAATTTTGTTTTTGCCGAAAGCCTAATGTCCAAACCTCTGAGCAAGGCACCTCCTCCCGTAAGGTATATACCCCGTCTATAAAGGTCGGAAGCCAATTCCGGTGGCGTATCCTCAAGGGTTCTCAACACCGCCTCCTCTATTTTTTTTATTGAATTATCAATGGCTTCTACCACTTGCTTATGATTTATTTCAACCTGTCGTGGTATTCCTGTTACAAGGTCTCTACCGTTGATTGCCAATGGTTCGGGCGCATCGGGAATGTCTTCTATTGCGGCACCGACTTTTATTTTTATTTGTTCTGCCGTTCTTTCTCCTACGAGTAGATTAAATTCTCTTTTCATATAATCGAGAATATCCAGCGTAAATTCATCACCTGCCGTACGGATGGAATTGTCGGCGACTATACCCGAAAGCGCTATCACAGCTATTTCGGTAGTTCCTCCTCCGATGTCGATTATCATATTTCCCTCTGCTGCTTCCACGTCCAGCCCGATACCTAAAGCTGCTGCCATAGGCTCATATATCAAATGCGTTTCTTTTGCATCGACGTGGTCTGCCGAGTCAAAAACCGCTCTTTTTTCAACCTCTGTGATTCCTGATGGAATACAAATGACCAATTTCAAGTGAGTGAAAAAGCGTCTTTGGTCGCTTATCATCTTTATCAATCCCTCTATCATAGCCTCAGCCGCTTGAAAATCCGCTATCACACCGTCTTTTAGAGGTCTAACGGTTTTTAGATTTTTATGCGTCTTTTCGTGCATCTGCATAGCCTTATTTCCAACAGCTATGACCTCGTTAGTCCTCAAATCTATTGCCACTATGGAAGGTTCTTCCACAACTACTTTATTATCCTGGATTATCAACGTATTAGCTGTTCCTAAGTCTATTGCAAGTTCCTGTGTAAAAAAACTAAAAAAAGCCATTATATATTTTTGTATATTTTATTTTTAATTATCAACATAGACAAACATGGCATGCCGCATAAAACATGCAGTACATACCAACCCACAAAGCTAAGTACTTAAATTCAATTAACATCAATTAATAGGTTAAAAACATCAAAAAGCGATGATTATTACCTTCATTTTAGTAAATAATCGTCAGTATTATGATTACTTTTGCCGATTCATATATCGTATACCGGATATCATAAACATGAACAAGATAGAATATTATACCAAAAGGATAGAAAAACTTAACGAGGAAGTAACTAAATTATCAAAAAAAGTCAAGAAATTATCTTTGATAAGGTTAGCTTTGATTTTGATTGGGTTGCCTGTTTTTTATTTTCTCTTTTCTTTGAGTAATTACCTTGGGTTGATCACTCTTGTTGTTTTGATTGTGTCTTTTACTTTTGTCGTCAAAAAACACATTTTTCATAATAATCAAATAGAGAAAGGTAAAAATCTGATTAATATTTTTGAAAATGAAATGCAAGCCGGCAAATCTAAAAATATATTTGGAAACGGCAATGAATACAAAAATCCTACCCACGAGTACTCTTCCGATTTGGATATCTTTGGAAAATATTCACTATACGGGTTAATCAATAGAACTGTTACCCACGAAGGAAGCGATATTTTGGCAAAATGGCTGTTGACTCCTCAAAAGGAAAAGGACAAAATAATAGAAAGGCAAAAGGTCTTGGAGGTATTATCTCACAAAGAACAGTTTAGAGATAAGTTTCTTAATGCCTTTTTTATCGATGAAAAAGCGAAAAATGATTCTGATGATATAAAAAATTGGTTTCAGATCTTTAAATACTTTTTTACCGGTAAAAATACTTTGAGATATGTGCTGTACACCCTGTCGGCTCTGACAATAGCTGTTTTAGTGGGAGGATTTGTATTTCCACGACTATGGACGTATTTGGTATTGTTGGTAGTTATCAATTTTATAATATCTGCAAAATATAAGAAAAATGTGGATTTGATTCACGGTCATATTTCACAACAAGAAAATCTGTTTTTGAAGTATTCAACATTGGTAAATCATATCAACGAAGAAGAGTTTGAAAACGATTATTTACGGCAATTACAGGGAAAACTATCGGGAAAATATCAAATTGCAGAGCAACTAAAACATCTCTCCGGTCTGATAAAAAAATTGGATTACAGACTTAATTTTTTGATGTCGCCAATATTGAATATATTTTTGTTTTGGGATATTCAATGTTCTTATTCTATTGAAAATTGGATGAAAAAGAATATGGAAAATATTCCCCATTGGCTAAAAACAATTGGAGAATTTGATGCCCTTCTTTCCCTTTCGATATTGACATTCAACAATCCAAATTGGATATTTCCCGATATTGAAACCGAAGAATTTGTGATTGAGGCAAAACAAATTGCCCATCCTATGATCGATCCCCAAAATAGAGTAGCCAATGACTATTCAATTAAGGGTAAAGGAAATTTTGACATCGTTACCGGTTCCAATATGGCAGGCAAAAGCACATTTTTGAGAACGATAGGCATAAATTCGATTTTAGCTCTCAACGGTTGCCCTGTTTGCGCATCCGGTTTTAAAGTATCACCGTTGAGCCTCATAAGCTATATGCGTATCATAGATTCTTTGGAGGACAACCTCTCTACTTTTCATGCAGAATTGGAAAGGATAAAATCCATTTTGCAATACATAAAAGAGCATGATGATTGCTTCTTGTTGCTCGATGAACTGTTGAGAGGAACAAATTCACAAGATAGACATGTTGGCACTGTTGCTTTTTTGCAACAGGTCATGAAAAATAATGCTTCGGGAATTATAGCTACACACGATTTGGGACTGACCGAAATGATCAAAAAATATCCCGATAAAATACGAAACTACAATTTTGGCGTAAAAACAAAAGGCGAAGAATTGTTTTTCGATTACAAACTTACAAGTGGTATATGCAGCAGCTTCAACGCCTCCCTTTTGATGAAGAAAATAGGTATTGATATAGAAATCTCGGGGTAAAACATAATTGGGGACTAATAATAGCTAAAAATTATCTCCACTGCTCCACCGTTATTCACAGTTTTTTTGAAATAAACTTCGGGATATTGGTTAAGCAGATAGTCTATTTCCATTTTCAGTGCTCCAATTCCTTTGCCATGTATAATCGTTATCGTTGCACGCCTTTTTTCAATCGCTTTTTCTATAAATTCCTTCGCGCTTTTTATTTGGTAATTTAGGATAATCTCTGTTCTCTGATTTATCATCGAAGGTGCCAATTTTTCGATGTGCAAATCAAGAGGCAGGTCAAAATTTATTTTTTTGCTTTTGACTTTGCCATAGTGCTTAATTTTCGATGTTGGAATTGTAGTTTTGGGTACATCCTTTTCGTCTAACAGCTTCAAATCATTAGCTGCCACCAATAAAAGTTTGTCATTTACTTTAACTTTTGCTTTCCCGTTTACTTCGCCTTCAAATTTACCAATTCTTCCGGACGAAATAATTTTCACCCAATCACCTATCCAAAAATCTTTCATAATAAAAATCAGTCAAAAAGGGTATTTGCTCCCGTATTGTACTTTGAAACGCCGAGGTGTTTGTAGGCTTTGTCGGTTGCAATTCTACCTCTTGGTGTCCGTTGTATAAAGCCCTCCATTATCAAAAAAGGCTCATAAACCTCTTCGAGTGTACCGCCCTCCTCGCCTACTGCTGTGGCTATTGTTGACATTCCCACGGGTCCGCCTTTGAACTTATGCACTATGGTGCTGAGAATTTTATTATCCATTTCATCAAGTCCGTACTCATCTACATTCAAGGCATTAAGGGCAAATTTAGCAATTTCAACATCTATTACGCCATTGCTTTTTATCTGTGCAAAGTCTCTGACTCTCCTTAGTAGAGCATTAGCTATTCTCGGTGTTCCCCTACTTCTTCTCGCTATTTCGGTAGCTCCGTCGTCAGTCATTTCGACATTTAATATCCCGGCACTTCTAAAAATTATTGATTTTAGGGTTTCGGCATTGTAATAATCCAGATGAAAAGTTATCCCAAATCTCGCTCTCATAGGTGCCGTTAGCAATCCCATTCTGGTAGTGGCACCCACCAAAGTAAAAGGCTCCAAATCTATTTGAATACTTCTGGCATTAGGACCTGAATCAATCATAATATCAATTCGGTAATCTTCCATTGCGGAGTAGAGATACTCTTCGACTACATTGTTGAGCCTGTGTATTTCATCTATAAAAAGGACATCATTTGCCTCCAAATTGGTAAGTAATCCGGCTAAATCTCCGGGCTTCTCAATCACCGGACCGGAAGTTACTTTGATATTGGCTCCCAATTCGTTGGAAATGATAAAAGAAAGGGTTGTTTTACCCAATCCGGGAGGTCCGTTGAGTAAAATTTCCTTGGGTCTAAGAGCTTTATCGATTTGCTTATCTTCCTTAGAAAAAGAAGCTCCGGTCGCATCTAAATTAGGATTAAACATAGAATATTACTACTTCTTGCTCGCCGCCAATTCTTTTGCCATCAAAATAGCATTATAAGCATTTACAATCTTTCCTGATTTACTCAAAGATTCAAATGGTTTTAGTTGTGGCTCTCCTTCATAACCATCTTCCTGAGGTATTATGACCATAACGTCAGGAGTCAAACCTGAATCCATAATCACTTTTTTAACCTCTCCGGCTGATAGTTCGGGGAATCTTGATCTTATCAAAGCTGCAACACCTGCAACATCAGGAGAAGCCATTGAAGTACCCTGAAGGTGCTTATACTTGCTAAAAGGAACGGTAGCGTAAATCTTCATTCCGGGAGAAAATACGTCAACTGTTTCTTTTCCATAGTTACTAAATGGAGCAACCATATCAGCACCATAATTGGGTCCCGTTGCACCAACGTTTAGCAAGTTGTCTGATATTTCAGGTTCTCCTTTTACGTCTCCGTCATTAGGATAACTCATTTTGTCTCCGTACAAGTCCATGTTTTTTCCTTCGTTTCCAACGCCATTTACTATCAATACGTCGTGCTTAGCAGCGTATTTTATCGCATCCCAAACCCAATCTTTATGTGGAGAGAAATATTTACCAAAACTTGTATTGATAATCTTTGCGCCGTTATCAACAGCATATCTGAAAGCTAACGCGATATCTTTGTCATACTCATCACCGTCAGGAACCGCTCTTACAGGCATAATCTCAACATAGTCAGAGACGCCATTGCCTCCTTTGCCGTTATTTCTCAAAGCTGCAATAATTCCGGCTACGTGAGTTCCGTGTAGTTCACCTTCGCTTGGTGGAATCACATTATTGTTTCCATAATCTTGGTCATTGTAGTTATCAGGGTCATCGCCTTGTATTCTACCGTTAAAATCTAAGTTAAGATTATATTTCACCTGTCCGTCAACGTAATCTTGAAATCCCTGTACTGCATCAGGCGTAAGACCGCTCAAAAACATCATTTTTGCGTTGTTCAAATTTTCGTCATCAGTCTTTATTGCAGCGACAGCTTCTACTGTTAGATTTTTTGTATTCAGGTGCTTTTTCAATGCTGCAAACATAGGTTCTGCCATTGCTTTTAGTCCTGCCAATCTACCTTTTAAAGGCTCTAATTCTTCCATTCTGTGCTTATACTCCTCTTCTGCTCTCTTGTACATTTTGAACATTGCCAAATCTTTGTCAGCGATGTCTTTTATGTCTTTATCTTGCCATTTGCTACGATATTTTTTTACAATTCTGGTCAATTCCAACTGCTCTCCGGTTACCATTCTTCCGTCTTTATTTCCCAAGAAGTTCCAACCATTTACATCATCGACATAACCGTTGTTATCGTCATCTTTTCCGTTGTTTGGAATTTCATCTTTATTTTTCCAAATAATACCCTCAAAATCTTCGTGATTGATGTCAATACCCGCATCAACAACTGCAACTATAATTTTCTGTGCAGGAAGACCTCTTAATACTGTGTTATACGCTTTGTCTACACTCATTCCGGGCTGATAGCTCTCGAAAGGATCAGAATGTTGCCAATTCTGCAAATCCTTATCATTGAAAAGAGAAGTAATTCTCTGAGGAATAGGCTTGTAAACAACATCTTTGTCTACGACAACATTTTTGGTAGCCGTCGCTGCTTTTTTTGAAGTTTTACAGCTTGCCATACCAATCATTACCAATAAAATAATGCTTAATAATTTCAAATTTTTCATTATCCGATACTTTTAATTTAAAAATTAACCACGAAGGTAGTAAAAACTTGTAAAATGTTAAATTTAAATTGATAAAACTTATGCAGGTGCTGCCAATTGCATCAATATTGTGGCTGCTATTGCCCCGACCGTTCCGACAGCATAGCCGAAAACAGCGAGTAGAACGCCAACAGTAGCCAAAGAGGGATGAAATGCAGAGGCTACTATCGGAGCCGATGCTGCCCCTCCTACATTGGCTTGACTTCCAACTGCCAAAAAGAAATAAGGAGCTTTTATCAATTTTGCGACAATTATCAACAGTAGTGCATGAATAGTCATCCAAACCAAACCGACTACTATCAATCCAAGATTGTCAAAAATGAGTTTTAAATCCATTTTCATCCCAATTGTAGCAACCAATATATATATGAACACACTTCCGAATTTGCTGGCTCCTGCGCCCTCATAATTTCTCATTTTTGTGAATGATAATATTATAGCTACAATTGTAGATATACTTATCATCCAAAAGAAATTGGAGTCTAAAAATGTGAAAATATTTCGTGTGGTGGGACTTTCAATATTAGCGACTACGGTTGTGAACAAATCGCTAAGGTTATTGGCTGCGAGATGAGCAAATCCAACGGTACCAAAGCCTATTGCTGCCAAAATCATCAAATCTGTCAGCGATGGATTTCTAGTAACCTCTTGAGAAAATGAAGATACTTTTTCCTTCAATTCCTCTATTGCGGATATATCTGATTTAAGCCAATTGTCAATTTTTTTAGACTTCCCAATACCGATCAGTAATATTGCCATCCAAATATTGGCGACCACGATATCGACAAAAACCATTCCACCGTAGAGCTTTTGGTTGTAACCGTATATCTCCAACATCGCCGTTTGGTTTGCACCTCCTCCAATCCAACTACCTGCCAGCGTGGCTAGCCCTCTCCAAACAGCATCGGGTCCTGCACCACCAACAGTTTCAGGCGACACAAAAGACACTAACAACACTGCAATTGGACCTCCGAGCACAATACCTAAAGTACCCGTAAAAAACATAATTAGAGCTTTGGGTCCCAAGTTAAAAACAGCTTTCAGATCGATACTCAACGTCATCAAAACCAGTGCAGCAGGTAGCAAATATCTGCTGGCGACAAAATACAATTTGGTTTTGTGGGTAATGGTTTTTTCAATGCCGTCTATCACCTCTGTGGTTTGCCATTCCGGTGAGAATAATCCGATTGTAGTTAAAAAAGCAGGCAACATATAAGCCACAAACAATGCAGGTACAATTTTATAAAACTTATAAAAAAAACCGGATTTTTTAGATGAGGTATAAAAGATTATACCCAAAGATATCATAAGAAATCCAAAAATAATTGCATCATTCGTGATAAGTGGTGTTGCCATATTACATATATTTATTCACAAGATTATAATATCAACGCTATCTTCCTCAATCAATCTTTACAAATTCACGAATAAAGACATCGTTGTTACTATCATCAACCAATTTTATATAATAAATTCCGTTTTCTAAAGATTTTATATCCAAATCTATGATATCATTTCCGTAAAACTCCTTTTTCAAGACTCTTTTACCCAAGTGAGAGTAAACATTGACCATCAATTTGGAATTCAAATTAAGTTTACTGATATCTATATGCAAAAAGTCCTTACTAGGATTAGGATAAACGGATAATTCACTTGCTATTTCGCTTATTTCCGAAGTCTTTTCGATATTTGCCAACGCGTATTTTCCTGCTTTTAGACCTGTTATAGTAATAATTCCATATCCGTCTTTTGGTATTATTGTGTTCTTCTGATAATCCTTTATCAATTCCCAATACTTACCATTTTCCGGTTTAAACACTACTTGTACTTTTTTTTCCGTTTTGTTGGTAAGCTCATAATCCAATGACGATTCATATTCTCCTCTATAAGGAAATACCACTTTTATGCTGTTATTCTCAGGAAAATCTCCGGTAAAGTTCCAAAAGTGAGTGCTGGATATTTGCATGTCTATATCTTCATTATCATAGAGAGTATCACAAGCACCGTATATATGCTCCACTCTGTAATAGAAGCTGTCAACACCAAGATTTTCTGCTGCTATCTTTATTATTTTGAGGTTAAGATGATTTATCTCCTCATTATTTTTCAAAAAATCGCTATTTCCAATTTGTCCGTTATTCAATTTTTGATTTTCATTGATAACGCAAAATTTAGGATAAAAATCCAAGTCAAATTCAACGTCGTAGAATTGTCCCGACACCTTTGCCGTTTTAACTATTTTATTCAAATCGGCATCGTAAAAAGTAAATTCCAAAGGTACATCACAATGATAATGGGGTGCATGATGAAGTTTTTGCTCTATGTACAATTTCACTTTATTGTTATCCTCAACTATCATCGAATCTATTTCAAAAGCATTAAATCCGGGTGCGTATATCCAGTCGTTGAAAAAACACTCCAAATTTAAACCCGTATTTTCTTCCAATTGCGCTTCAAATTGAGCCGCATCGAGATGACTATATTTATATTTTTCTAATATCGACCTCATCCCCTGCTTGAATAGTTCATCGCCCATATACGTTCGCAAGTTATGAATAACAAAAGCCCCCTTGTTGTAGGTTGTTACGCCATAGGTATGATTCATTGGCATTCCGGAAAGTGCGCGATAACCATCATCTTCGATATGTGCCCTATCCAAAACCTTATATTGATTACTTTTCAGTTCCCTCAAAAAGCGTTCTTTTCCAAAAAAGTCTTCGATAAAAAGGTGTTTTCCATATTCTGATGTTCCTTCTTTTATCCACATATCGTATGCTGTTGTCAGGGTTGTGATATCTCCCCACCAATGATGAGCAAGCTCGTGAACCATTGTTCCCATTGCTTCTTCAGGGTCTCCTTTGCCCTTGATAAAATCGGGAAATGCCACGTTAGTAGGATGCTCCATAGCTCCTCTTGTAGTCATAACATATCCCACTCTGCTCCATTCATAAGGTCCAAACCATTTCTCCAAAGCCTCAACTGCAAAAGGCAAATAGGCAAACGCTCTTTTAATATTGGTCGTGTCTTCCGGCTTCGACAAAAGTTGCATCGGTATCGTTCGCTCAATTCCCTCATACTCCCAGTTGACTTCTTCATAATTAGAAACGGCAACACCCACCAAATAAGTAGGTAAAAGTTGATTCATGTAATAATGATACATCGTTTTTCCGTCCGAAAGAGTATCAACACCGGCAAAATCACCAACACAATACGCCTTGTGATTCGGCTTGGTGATAATATGTAAGCCATAGGTAGACCGCTCTACAAAGTTGTCAAAACAAGGAAACCACGAACGACCGTAATTATGCGGAATAGACTCCAAGCCTATGCCTAAATTGTAAGCATAACCACCCTCGAACTGAAAGCCGCCAAAACCCGACGGGTCAATAACTGAAACACCGTGATAATATATTGTAACACTGGATGTGTCAGCTGTTGTGATAGCATCATCAAAAAACACCTTCAAAAACGGACTGCTATATTCATATTCCAGCCTGTTATCGCCTTGAAAAACTGAATCTACAGACATCTCCAATAAGTCAAATAAAATATATTCCAAACCTTCCATTTTGGGAGTAAAATCGATTGTACACTTTCCCCTCAATACCTTTGTTGAAAAATCAGTAACTTCCAACTGAATGTCGTAATTTATAATATCGAAAGTGTCTGACCTAAATAACAGGTCTTCCGAATATTGAATTTCTCTTTGAGTCAATTCTGTATTTCGTAGATTATTGTGGATAAACTTACAGCCGTAATGCTGTGTAGGTTCTGTTTGAGCAATAAGAACTTGAACAACAAATATGGAGATTAGAGTAAGGACAAAGTTTTTCATAAAATGAAATTTTAGCAAATAGAAAAAATACAATACTCCGCAATAATACAAAATTTTAAAAAATTCACACAATTACGGTTTAGTAAAGTTTTTTTTGTAAACTTATGCCTCTTTGTCCTTTAGCATAAACTCAGCTTATGTTAAGCTTCAAAATTTCATCTTTCTGCTTTGGTGAAAACACACTCCATTCGCCTCTATTCCTAAACCATGTCATTTGACGTTTTGCATATCTTCTTGTGTTTCTTTTTATCAATTCTATAGCTTCTTCCAGAGATATTTCTCCGTCAAAATAGGCAAAAAGCTCTTTATAACCTACAGTTTGGAGTGAATTTAAGTGCCTGTATTCAAGTAGTCCTTTAGCCTCATCTACCAACCCCGATTTTATCATTTCATCCACTCTGTCTTCTATCCTCCGGTATAGGATATCTCTTGGCAATTCTAATAATATTTTTACAAACTCAAAATCATTTGAGTTTTGCTTGCCCTTTAGAAAACTTGAAAATTTCTTTCCTGTTGCTTCTATTACCGAAAGTGCTCTAATCAATCTATGAGGATTATCTCTGTCGACCTTAGAGTAATACTCTAAGTCTGAATATTTCAATCTTTCTTGCAAGTATTCTATTCCCCTCTCTTCGTATTCTAAGGTAATATTCCTCTTGATTTCGGGAGAAACTTCGGGAAAATAATCAAGTCCGTTGATTAGGGATTCTATATACAAACCGGTGCCTCCGCACACTATTACAACATTATTCCTTGCAAAATATTCCTTCAAAAAACCCTTTACCTGACTTTCATATTTTCCTACGTTATAATCTTCTTTTACAGAAACAATGTCTATAAAATGATGTATTACTCCTTGTCGCTCTTCTAATGTAGGTTTGGCTGTTCCAATGTGCATTTCCTTATATATCTGCCTGCTATCTGCCGATATTATATCGCAATTCAATGCCTTTGCCAGCTCTATGGATAGTGATGTTTTGCCGACTGCGGTAGCCCCTGCTACGACTATAATTCTATTTTTACCTTTCGGTTCCAATTATTGGTAATTTTAATATTAAATTCTGCAAGATACTCAATTAGCTTTTGTTTCAAAAATATCAAGAGCTATTTATTTGTCTTGTAAACAACTCACGGTACCAAAGGCAGTCAATTATGGCATTTCTACCACAAAATTACAGAAACCTTTGAAGAAGTATTAAAAAAGATATGAAAAACTAATTACTTCGGACAATGTTATTTATTCTGTAGTACGGCAAAATTGATATACTATAAATATTTAGTGCCTGCAAGAAAACTTTTGAATAATACCATTTGTATGTTGTTACCATATTTTTTAGAAAAGGGAATAGAAGCCGGTGTTGATGAAGCGGGAAGAGGTTCTATGGCAGGACCCGTCTATGCCGCTGCTGTAATTTGGTCGAAGCAATTACACTCCGAACATTTAAAAGATTCAAAATTGCTGTCTGCAAAAAAAAGGAGTGAACTGAGAACTTATATTGAGGAAAATGCAATAGCAATATCCGTAGCAAGTATAGAGGTAGAAGAAATAGAGAAGATAAACATTTTGCAAGCTTCCATCAAAGCAATGCACAAGGCTTTAGACGGCTTGCAAGTCCAATTCGATAGGATATTGGTGGATGGAAATAAGTTTAACCCCTACGGCGATATCGAATACCACACCATAATCAAGGGCGATAACAAATACCTTAATATAGCTGCGGCATCAATATTAGCAAAGACATACAGAGATGAGTATATGATAAAACTCCACGATGAATATCCTCAATACGATTGGCTGAATAACAAAGGATACGGGACAAAAAAACATAGAGACGCGATACAAGAAATGGGATTGACGCCTTATCATAGAGAGAGCTTTTGTACAAAATATATTAGGTAATGCCTGCAAGAAAACCCTTGATTTTTGGAGTTTTCTTGCAGAGACTAAGTAGTTTTTGAATTTTTCTTATCAAAGGGGTGTTATACACATATAGTGTAACCGAATATTTTACACCATTTTGTACTGATAATTTTTAGAAACCTTTGAATAATTCAAAGTATTTTAATGTGTGATGCGCATAAAAATATAGAATCCTCAAATATTGCCAAGAAATTTGTAACAGGGATAATGCACTTGATATATCCTCAGTTGTGTGCTGTTTGCGGGTATCAAGGGATAGAGGTAAATGATATATTTTGTATCGATTGTTTTTCGGAATTGCCCTTCACAAATCAGTGCCAATTAGAGCAAAATACCTTTAAGGAGCATTTCGAAAGCAAAATCAGAATTGAGCACGGTGCTTCATTGTTGTTTTTTGTAAAACGAGGTATGGTGCAAGGGATAATTCACGATTTGAAGTATAAAGATAAACCTGAAATTGGTATAAAAACAGGTAAAATATTAGGCTATGAGATACTGAAAAGTCCATATTTCGGAAAAATAGATTTTGTAGTTCCTGTGCCACTTCATCATCGAAAAAAAATGATTAGAGGATATAATCAAAGTGAAAAAATAGCCATTGGCATCGCAGATGTAATCGGTGCGAAAATCCTTACAGGAAATATTGTTAGGGTCAAAAATACCGCCACCCAAACAAAAATGAATACGGAACAAAGAAGTGAGAACGTCAGCAATGCCTTTACATCGAAAGCCCCGTCTGTATTCAAAAACAAACACGTGCTGATAGTAGATGATGTACTTACCACCGGTTCTACATTGCTAGAATGCTCAAAACCGATAAGAAATGTACAAGACGTGAAACTCAGTTTTGCAACTTTGGCTATGGGGGAGTATGTTTAGGTTACAATTCTACCTCAACCTATCCATTGACTTCACTATTTTGTCATCTTTGCGAATAAATCTAATAGCAAAAAATCCCATAATAAGTCCGATAAGAGGCAAATACAACCCTAGCCTCTGGTGGATGGCAGCCTTCTCAAAAAGCACAAGTGCCTGCTCGTAAAACATCACTCCGGCAGTGATCAATACTGATATTCCTACCAAGATACTGAGATATGTGACTCTGATTTGTATCTTTCGTTTTTTGAATAAAAATATTGAAATCAATGTTAGACTGGCAGCTACACCGGCAAGTATCATCAATGCTATATGATCAAAAACATCAAAATCTTTGTCCGCCAAAAAACCCTCATCGGCAACATCACTTACCACAAAAGGAAACTGGAAAAGCAAAGCAAAAGCAACAGCTGCAATTAATAAAAATACTGATTGTATTCTTTGTATCATTTGTAAAAAAATATTTAAAGCTGCAAAATTAAACAAAGTTATATTTATCAAGGTATAATAGCAATTCTATTTTTATATAAAATGAGAAGCAAAATTCATTTTGCAGCTTAAGAATTTAATTAAAACTTGACTATAATGTAAAATAAGTTTAATTTTGCAGAAAAATAAATTTGATGTTATGAGTTTGATGTGGCTTTTTAGTTTAGGACCTCAGGAATTGTTCTTTATCGGTGTACTCTTGTTGTTGATGTTTGGAGGTAAGAAGATACCGGAATTGATGAAAGGACTTGGAAAAGGCATCAAGGAATTTAATAACGCCAAAAACAATATACAATCAGAGATAAATTCCGAGATGAAAGAACTTGAGAAACCGGAAATAGAGATTAAGGAAAAGGTAAAATTAAAAGAAGAAAAAGACGATAAGAAATAATATTCCCCCTTTCATTGTATGATAATAATTAGTTAATGATAAACCTAATCGTACAATAGACGTTATTATTTCGTATATTCATGGAAGTTATTTAGTTATTAAATAAAAATTAAAAAAAATGAGGTTGAAATATATTTTAACTCTAGTAGTGGTTCTTGCTTTAACTACATTTTCTAGTGCCCAAAAATTCGGGTACCTAAATTCTAACGAATTATTAATATTGCATCCTGACGTAAAAAGTACAGACGCTAAATTGGAAGAGTATCAAAAACAACTTTTGACGAAAGGGCAAAAGATGGCATCCACATTTCAGACAAACTATCAAAATTACGTACAAGAAGTAGAAGCCGGTAAATTGTCGAAAATTCAGATGCAGGAAAGAGAAAATTCTCTAACACAAGAGCAAAATAAAATCAGAGAGTACGAAATGGAGATGCAGCAAAAAATGTTGCAGAAAAGAGAAGAACTCTACAAGCCTATCTTAGAAAAAATTCAGACTGCGATCAATCAAGTAGGTAAGGAAAATAATTATTCTTTTATCTTTGATTCAGGTGCAGGAGCTGTAATTTATGCTGAAGAAAGCGACAATGTTTTAGATTTGGTAAAAGCAAAATTGGGTTTATAAAAACCCAATTCTGCTTTTTGATGTCCCCAAAATTTAAGAGGACTTGATTCTCTCTTCTATAAGTTTTTCCAAACTGCCGTAGCTATTTTATTTGTAGTATCCTCTATCGAATAGCTGCCTGCCAACGCATCCGATACTATATTCATGTTGCTTTCGTGCTTCATCATATTTTGAATATTTAGTATCTTTCGCATTTGATTCTTCTCATCGGAAGAATTTTCTTTCACCGCCATATTTATCGCATGTACTCCGGCAATAGCCCCTGACATACACGCCACAGTGTATATTATCATATCGTCATTCTCATCATCTTCGGTAAGGAAATCGTGATTTATTCCCAATAATATTTTAGGCTCAATCTGCTTAAATCTAAACGCCTTGACATAATTGTTCCAAACGATTTTAAAGGCTCTTAAAGTCGCTATATTTTGCAAAAATTTGTCAGTTGCAAACATTTGAAATTTAAGATTGGATAGTACCCACTCTATATTATTCCTATCTCCTTGAGACTTTTCTATAAATTTGTTTAGTGATTTGAAAATACCGGTAATATATTGAACCGGTTCTTCTGCCAAATTTCTATCTGTTCTTACATAAAAACTCAATTTAGGAAAATTAACCTGAATGTATTTACTCAATTCAGGCATCAAAGACGGATTGTTTAAAGGCAACCTTAGAGTGAAATTCAATTTTTTACTGTCGTAATAATTTTTATGAAGACAATCTTTTAGATTCTCTAAAAACATTATCAAATCTACACCGTAAGGAGTATTAAATATAATTTCCATCGATTCTAAATCAATGTTCTTCAACAGCTTTTCAAAATTGACATCACTCTTTGATATATCTAGAATTACCGATTTAAGATTAAATTTAGTATGGCTCACCAAATAATCATTATTCTTGGCATGATCTACCAGACTGTAATCAAGTCCTATGTTCCAATCATTATCTTTTTTACCCGCAACTATTGGAGCAAAAAAATCATTGACATCCTCCTGATGAGCAAAAGGTTCCCCCTTTATATCACTTCCAAGATCCCAAACAAAATCATCCATCGTCCCTCTTTTCAAGGACTTTTCAATCACTTCCAGCCATTCTGATTTACCTGTTTTCTTATAATTATTTTCTTTCATGTGTTTATTTTTTGGCTTTTATTTCAAAGTATCAAGTTTTAGCCTACTTTATATTTTTAATTAATAGCAGACAGACTACTTAGTAATCTATCTTAATCCTACAATCTACAGCCACAATATCTTTATCCGTAGCTATAAGCGGATTGACATCCATCTCGCTAATTTGAGGATATTTTTTCAAAAAAGCAGAAAGATTGACCAAAATTTCTGCATATTTATCCAAATCAATTCCTTTTTCACCTCTATAACCCTTCAAAATCTTATAAGATTTCAAATTTTTCAACATCAATTTTGCCTCTTGATATCCTATTGGCAACATAGAGTAATTTACATCTTTGAGTGTTTCCAAATATATACCTCCCATACCGGTCATCACGATATGCCCAATCTCATCTTCTCTTTTAGCCCCGACATAAATTTCCAATCCTTTTATCATCGGCTGTATCAAAACTGCCTTAGCATTTTTGATCTTCATTATTTTATCGAATGTACTTCGAGCATCATCATCATTTTTTATATTCAAAACAACTCCGCCTACATCCGTTTTGTGTACGGGACCTATCACTTTCATCACAACCGGATAACTTATGTCTTGCAACGTTTTATCCAATTCACTTTTGCTATCTACGACATACTCTTTTACTTGCTCTATATTCATATGTGCAAGGAATTTTGTTACATCTTCCGGAGACAGGTATTTACCGTTGTTTTTCTCTATGATAGCATCTATTTCCTCAGACTTTGGTATCTCATTGTATTCATCATAGTCTATTGCATTAGCTGTCTGATGATAAACTTTTGCTATGTTATTAGCTAAAACTACCTCGTCGGGAAAGAAAATATTTTGATTCTTTACGAAATAATGTATAGCCTCTTCGGTATTGACCGGAGACGGAAGAACGGGATAAATCGGCTTCCTACTTGTTTTTATCTTTTCTGCCAAAATCTTGTAAACGGGTATCACATCAAAAAGTCCCGGACTACCAAAAATAGAAATTATCTGATCTACATTATCAAAACTATCATTGCAATAATCAAATATAATTCCCAATTGCTCCGCAGTTCCTGTAGCTAGAAAATCGATAGGATTGGCAACAGAGGAACCGACGTATAAATGCTCCAACAGTTCTTCGCCTTTCTCCTTGTCGATTGTAGGCACTTTCATACCACCACTTTCCAAAGCATCAGCACACATTACTCCGGCACCTCCGGCGTGAGTAACAATTGCTGTATTTGGGCTTTGTGGCTTACCATAGTACAATATTCCTGCGGCATACAGCATTTCTTCCCTGCTATTGCACATTATTATTCCGGCTTTTTTGAAAAGAGCTTTAATCACAATTTCCGGAGTTGCCATAGCTCCTGTATGAGACGATGCCGCTCTACCTCCTGCCTCAGTAAGACCTGCTTTGATAGCAACAATACTACATCCTTTTTTGATAAGGCTTCTAGAATGTCTCAATAGTTTGTTTGGATCTGATAGTTGCTCCAAATAAATCATCAACACATCACTATTTTTGCCTTTTACAAAATTATTGTCAATGTGTTCGAGTATGTCTTCCAATTGTATTTGAACAGCATTGCCTACAGAATAAATATTGGAAAACTGCATTCCCATTTTCATTCCGGCTTCCATGATAAATACAGCAGTGGAGCCTGAACTTGACAAAAGGTCAACACCTTTAGGATTATAATCGGGAACAGGAGTGGTAAAGACCCCTTTGTAATTTTGGTTGATAATACCGATACAATTAGGTCCGAAAATATTCAAATCTTTTTCCTCTGCCAAGGCGATAAGAGCTTTATCAATTTTCTTTCCTTCCTCATTCAATTCTCCAAATCCTGCCGAAATAATGATAAAGGCTTTTGTCCCTTTTTTATCCGCCATTTCTTCTACTACAGAATAGCAAAATTGGGCAGGTATAGCGAGTATTCCCAAATCGATATTAGGCAAATCTGCTACGTTTTTAGCACATTTTATACCTTGTATCTCGTCGCTTTTGGGATTGACTATATGCAAATTTTTGAATCCGCCTGAAATAAGATTTTCTACGATTTTGCCGCCGGGCTTAGAAGTATTGCTAGACCCTCCTATCACTGCAATAGTCTTAGGGTCAAAAAGTTGGTTGTGTAGCATATTTATTAAATTTACGTTATGAAGTTATCTAAAAACTATCTTAACATTCAAAGGTTTTTTAAAAACAATGCTATTAACATAGCTTTTAAATAACTTCTAAGTTTAATTTTATGTAAAGATAATTTCAAAAAGTTAAAATCAAAACTATTTGTCGAAAATTATCCGGTTTATAAATTGAATTTGATATATAAACAAACACATTACTTTGGTTCGTCTGCGGATTTTATAGGCTTTCTTTCAACAAAGTTTGCAATGATTTTTCATTGCAATATGTTTTTTCTAATTTCATCCTTCTATAATCAATAGATTTTTCCGACACAGATATTGTAAAAGTATCTGCGACTGCACTTTTAATTTCTTTTATACTGTCTTTTACTATACACACTTCCGACAGACTTGTACCCTGTACCATTTTAGAGTTCACAATGCAGTGACGACCAATATAAAGAGCCTTTAGTAGTTTCAATTTTAATCCTGTTGCTTGGTCAGTATAAAGAAAATTGATTTGAGCATTTTGTATCAAATCATTCATTTCTTTATCGCCGGGATTTTCTATTAAGGTTATATTATCACGCTCTTTCACGAGGTTTTTCAATTCATTTTTGGGGTTCATTCCTGCTATTATAAGCGGAATATCTATGTCGTTGAATATATTTTTTATGATAAAAACAGCTGCATTATTATTTTCCGGCACACTCAAATTACCGTGATACAACACGTAATTTCCTCTTCCTTCTTTTATTTCTAATTTGTCATTGGGGTGGAAAGACGGTAAGTGTACAAATTTGCTTTGAGGGTAGTTTTTCTGAAAATGTTCCAAATCCTTCAAGGAAACAATGAAAGAAATATCGGCATTTTTTATGATCTTTTCATAGTTTTTGAGTTTAATCGCTTCTATATGAAAGAATATTTTTTTTAAAATGTTTTTTTCCGCTTTTGCCAGATGCCGGTAATATTCGTGTTCGACATTACTTTCTCTGAATATCTTCATTCTGTCCTTTAGCAATGGTTCATCTATTAGCCGACAAGAGTGCAAGCCCTCAAAGATGATTGGAAAGTCATTTTTTAAGAGATTTTGTTTCAAATTTTCGTTTGTTCTCGACTTGATTATGTATGGAATTTTGCTAAAAAATGAAGCCAAACCGGTTTTTCTCTTGTAATAATTTACCGTTTCACAGTATTTATCGAGTTCTTTTGGCATTCCTCTACCATACTCAAAGCAATGCAGGTGTACTTTTATACCACTTAAAGACAGATATTTTATCTTATAAAATACATCTATAACTCCACCATAATTCGGAGGGTAAGGCACGTCGAATGATATTATATTAACCTCTTTCAAAACAATGATTCAATTACGTGTTTTTCGTTTTCCCAATTCAATTCCTTTGCTGCTTTCTTAGAATTTTCTCGCCAAGTCACCATGCTGTCATTATCTTCAATCATACTTTTTATCATTTCAGCGATATGTTTTTCATCGTGTTTTTCTATATTTTTACCAACGTTGTAGTGCTGTACTAAATTTTTCATTTCCGGCAAATAAGATACCAAGACAGGCAATCCGGCTTGTATGTAGTTGAAAAGTTTATTGGGCAATGCAAAGCGATAATTCAAGCCCATGTCTTCTTCCAAGCTCAATCCCAAATCGGCTTGGACGGTATATCCCGAAAGTTTTTCCAATGGTATTTCGCCAAGCATTTTTACTTTTTCTTCGAGATGCAACTCTGTTATCAAACTTCTTATTTGATCGTAGACATCGCCTTTACCCAATATGTACAAAATGGCATTATCTATGTATTTCATGGACTTTACCATGTACTCTATTCCTCTATTTACGTTAATTGCACCTTGATACAACAGTATTTTTTTGCCGTCTTCCCTTATATTCTCAACTTTTGGTATGTCTTTTAAGCTAAAAGGCACGTTACGCAGCAATTTGGAATCAATATTATATTCTTCCTTATAGAGCATTACTATTGAAGGACTTACTGTTAAAATATCTTTTAATTTTGGCAAAATCATCTGCTCCAATGTCTTCCATATTTTTTTCACACGGGGTCTATTTACCAGTTCCGGAACTTCGGTAAAATATTCATGACTATCAAAAATTATCCTTTTTCTACGAATGCTCGAAGCCAAATAATTTGCCAATAGAGAGTCTAAATCATTACTCCACAGTACGTCATATCTTGAGAATAGAAGATAAAAAAACAAGCGAATGTTGTAATTGGCGTAAAATAATGGACCTTTGGAGAATATAAGCCTGAACCTCTTTGTCTTGAACGGTCTTTTTTGCAACTGTTGACTTTGTGCCCTCATCACTCCAACTAAGACCACGTCAAAGCCAATATTCACCAAAGTATTACAAATTTTATTTACCCTTTGGTCTGTTGTAATGTCGTTAGTTACAGATACTATTATTTTTTTTCTCCTCATCTATACTTGATAAATCTCAAATAATTTAGCACAAAGATATAATACTAAATCGGCTACAAGAAACCTTTGCATAACCCAATTTGTAAATCATCAGCCTTTATTATCATAACCGATCAACATTCTTCTTAACATGTCTAAGGCTAAAACCGAGCTTATCTCTATATTTTTTTGCCTATTGTTGCCAAGTTGTAATTTTTTGGCAACTATTTTGTCTCTATTTCCACAGGCTAACCAAACAGTACCTACAGGTTTTTCTTGGGTGCCACCGGTTGGACCGGCTATTCCCGAAGTCGCAATGGCGTAATCACAATCAAGGGCTTTCAAAGTTCCTTCGACCATTTCTATCACGGTATTTTCACTTACTGCCCCAAAATCGTTAAGAGTTTCCTCCTTAACGTTAAGAACTTTCTTTTTAATATCATTGGAATATGCCACTATGGTACCCACATAATACTGCGAAGATCCCGAAATAGAAGTTATCTTCGCTGCAATATTACCTCCGGTACAACTCTCTGCCGTACCAAGAGTGAGATGTTGGCTTTTCAGTAATTTCCCGACAGCATTTTCCAATAATTCATCGTCGTAACCGAATACCAAATCACCAATGACTTCCTCTATCTTATCGGTATATTCTTGCACCTGATTATCCAAAGCATTTTTGTCTTTTCCCTTTGCCATCAATCGCACCCTCACTCTTCCGTGGTTTGGGAGATAGGCTATCGACATATTTTCGGGCAGATTTTCAACTATTGCAATAAGTTTTTGAGCGATAACCGCTTCCAATTCGCCACTTGTCAATATTGTCTTTTTAGAAATATAAAAGCTCCCAAGACTTTGTTTGAGTAATGTCAACGCCTCATTTTCAAAGATGTCTTTCATCTCACTTGGCACACCGGGCATAGAAATAATGGTAGTATCGTTTTTGTAAAATACCATGCCCGGCGCAGAACCAACATTGTTGGCAAGAAATTTTGTGCCTTTTGGAAAATGACTGTAGCCAAAAAGCAATTCATCCATATTGCCGCCTCGCATAGTAACATACTCCTTGACTTTGTCGTGAAATTCTTGATTGAATTCCATTGGAACATTAAGAAATTTGGCAAAGCTTTTTTTCGTAATATCATCAACAGTAGGACCTAAACCACCTGTAGTAATAACAATATCGGCATTATCTGTGCCATACTCCAGAGCATCTATAATCTCCTTTTCCTCATCTTTTATTTTTATCACCTTACGAACTTCAACTCCGATTTCCGTCAACTTATCGGCGATGTAAGCCGAATTAGAATCAACGACCTGACCAATGAGCAATTCGTCGCCAATACTTATTATATATGCTTTCAACATATTATTATTGATTTTTCAAAGTAAAATTCAACGTTTTACACCTTTAGAGCCGGATTTATCTCCTGCAGGGTTGTTACTTCTTCCCCCTCCGGACTTATTTCCTGTAGTAGAAGGCCAACCTCCTGCATTTCCTTGCCCCGGCTGTCTTGTTTTTTTTCCCATTAAAAAAAATTTAATATTATGCTTACTTCTCGTTTATAGTCTTTTTTCAGCTTATTCGGACTTGTTATGACTCAATTTGACCATTACCCTACTTAATAACAAATACTTTCACCACTTTAGTTCCTTTCTTCCCCGTCAAGTAAAGGTAATACTGCCCATTAGCAAGATTATAAACGGGCACTCTATTTTCGCCTTCTTTTGCTGAAAAACGTGAAACAAATCGCCCAAGGGAGTCGAATATTTTAATTTCATCTATTGTGTTATAAAAATTGTAAAAATTCACAAAATCATAAGCCGGATTGGGATAAAATTTTATGTATTTAAAGGACAAGGTGTCATCAGAGACAGGATAACAGGATTCCAATATTTTTTGATCCAAATATTCCAATCTTTTATCCAACCAGTTAGAAATATATCCAATATCCGTAAGATTTTTATCATAATCACTCCAAGCAATTGACTCCCTATTATAAATTCCGTTTTCCTTAAGATAATTAAAATTTGATTCGACAAGACTCATAATATTATTTTTGGACAATATATTTTGCCTCAGATAAGTCCACCTTTCCTCAAGAGACCTTCTGAAACCGGTATCACTACAATCGTGCCATAGTCTATCGTACAAGCCATTAGAAAGAAGCCCATTTGTAGTATTATCAATATTGCCTCTCCAATTAGTGCCTAAGATGCCGTCCAAATCCCAAGGGGCAAAAAAGTAAGGTTCTTCCGATTTATACCTTACAAAATAAATGTTCTTACCGATGTTATCAAGTGCCCTTATGATATTTATAAAAATGAAATAGTCAATTATATTATCATATTCAAAATTTGATTTATAATCATCGTAAAATTTTTCATTTGGAGTATTTACAACAAAATCAACAAGATTGTACAGGTTTTTCCAATCTATTTTATCGGGATATTTATACTCGAATCCCCCCCAATAATCACTACTATTGTCATAATCTTTAAGTCCCTTAAACAATACGGGATCATCCCAATCCACTCCTTTATAAAGTTCTCCTTTTATTCCATCTTCGTACTTTACAAGTTTCATTTGTTTCCTGTCTATCCTTTCACCGAGTGCATAAATACCTCTAAACTCATTATTTAAAAATACCTCAACGTACTCCATTTTTATTCCGTTTACCGCTTCGGGTTCTACATCGTTGTAATATATTGAGTGCATTTGTTTCCATAATTGGTGTCCGGTTTTTCTCCTAATTCGTAACGGTTCATTAGTGAGCGCTTGAAGATTCCAATCGTCATCTTTTCTCATTCCCAGCAATTTCACATTTTTTGTTTTATCACCATTATCATCTTTCCAAAACTCTATCCTAAAAGATTTTTTATCTAGAGTTTGAGTCCAACCGCCTCTATATTCAATTCCGATTTTTTGTGAAACGGATTTTTGACCGTCGACAAACAACGTAAAATGTGCTAAAACTCGCTCATCATCTTCTATTTTATTACCGGTGGTAATACTTACCAAAGGTAATTGTGTGAAAAACAGTTGGTAATCTTTGCCGGTGTTTGTATTGGAAACCTTGTACCCCTCGCCTAACCTGATACTATCAATAGAATTATAAAAACTAAAGTATTTTTCATCTATTAAGACACCTCCTTTTTTATTTTGATAATCATTGTTGATATCCTCTACACTTTGGTTGCAAATTATTACTGCTTTTGCATCATCTCTCAGATAAGAATCATCAAATAATACTATTGTATCTTGAGCTTCAACTCTCAATACAAAAAGAAATATCGATAATAATACAATAATTTTTGCTTTAAAACCCATGTTAAATTATTTTTAACCGCCTATAAACGACAAAACACAATCCCCAAACCACAAAGATAAATAAGTTTTTTTATTGGTAGAAAGTGGAAATTTTCACTAATTGGCGTCTCTAACTAAGTGTAGAGTTACCGGGTCTTTCAGAGAATAACTATATAGTCTTGTTTATCACTCCTTGTTCCTTCAAATCTCTTACCACGCTATCCATAACACCGTTGATAAATTCCTTGCTCTTATCGGTAGAATAAGATTTGGAAAGCTCTACATATTCGTTTAGCGTAACATTACAAGGGATTGTGGGGAAGTACAAAATTTCAGCCAAAGACATCTCTATAAACACGATATCAACGCCTGCAACTCTTTCTTTGTCCCACTTCAAGAGTTTTGGAATTACGTACTTTTCAAGTTCTTTTTCTATACCCAATGTCTTTTCAAGTAGAAAATACCCAAATCCTTTCACTGTAGAATCAGCAGGGTAGTATTCAGTTATGAAATCATCTGAAAAATTGTCTTGCTTCAATACTTTTTTTACGGCTCCTACCACAACAGACTTTTCAAACAACCATTGATAATAAGACTCTTCAATTAACTCGTTGAAGACCTCACTTGACCTCAAAAAACGATAAAATTCCAACAAGATATTTTTGTCATCTTGTAGTGACTTTCGATTGTGCCAATATTTTATGTATTCCTCTTGCTGGGAAAAGGACTTATAAAGTCTTTTGAGAATATCTTCGTCAACCTTAGATGCAAAATCCTCCCTCTCAAATCGAGATCTTATATCCTCGTTCTTTGCAATTCCCAATACAACATCATTATTGTACAATGTACTTTTGAAAAGTTTATCGTCAGCGGAAACTATATACTTGGAAACCCTTTTAGCTTCGTCTTCCATAGAAATCTTTGCAATTTCTACTATCAAATACAAATTGAAGAGAAATATGCTAAACGTCATATCAACCGATTGGTTGTACATCTTCAAAACTTCTTTATTGCTCAAATCCTTGTCTCTGTCTTGAGCATAAAGAACTTGCATAACTTTTACGCGTACACTCCTCCTACTTAGCATGGGCTACATAATTATATTAACTCGCAAAGGAAAACAATTTTTGGTAATTACAAAAAGACAAATCTATTTTTTTTTAAATTAATACCACACGAACACGTACTATTCAAAATTTACCGAGACTAATTTTCACCTATATTTAAGTCCGCGCCATTTCGTTTGCAATGGTAAACAACCAATTTTTTACTGAGCGACATTCAAGAATCGGTTAATTAGAGAGTTAGTAAGCCAGCCCAATACTCTGCCGGTTTCTTTTCCATTATCGGTAATCAGAATATCCTCACAATCCTTAATCTTGTTCATCTTTTCGATCGCATCTTTTAAGTGTGTATTCCTTGTTACCGTAATAAACCCTTTTGGCTCATCGCAAGAAAAGCTATTAGGATTATCTTCTATTATATCCTTCAAAGTCAAATCCTCACTATTTTCGCCCTTACTTTGTTTGTACTCTATCATGGTACTTCTATGAATCATAAATTGTGGTCTCAAATCGAGCGACAAAATTGGAATTCTATCCTTCTCTATTTTATTATAGAGGTTTATCAAATCAACCAGCTTTATTTTATCGTAATCTTTTTTATCAACCTTTTGTGAAACAATAGTTTTGAAATTTATCATTATGTTTTCCACATTTATATCATCAAGAGTTTCTCTATTGAGAGCCAAGGCGTTTTCTGTAGCCGCTTCATAATTATCCCTTCCAAAATAAAACGCTATTACCGCACCAACCCACGATGCCACCAAAGGAACTATGGCATTGAATACCCACTTTGCTCCTTCTAGTGGTTTATCTTGTTTTGCAGCTATACAAATGATGATAATTGACAATAATGTTAATAGTATAAAACCTGAGATTACTACTATATTGGTTAAGATGGTTCTATTTCTGTTATTCGTGGCTTTTGTGGAGGAAAAATCAAATTTTTTCATGACACTTGCTATTTAATTTATTTGGGTTTATCTATCGGGGCAAACAATGTACGACTGAGATACATTGGTATAAAACGCATAATACGTTTTGTAAAAGAACATAAAAACGTATTTATAAGTTCCTAAGATAAAAATTATTTTTTATTTGCAAGAATAAGGTTTCATTCGTTGCAATATCTCAATATCAAGCAATATTTGTTGTGATTTTTATTTCTTCAAAATATTTTTCATACCTTCACGGTCAAATTTGCTCTTAATGGAAACAAAACAGAGAAATCATCTTAAGGAACGTATTCATGAGATAATATTTGAAGCTGACACGTATGAAGGCAAACTCTTCGATGTGGTTCTTCTAATAGTTATTATATTGAGTATTTTAGTAGTGATGTTAGAGACGGTATCGTCTTTTAGTGTTCATTATGCCGATTTTTTATTCTATGCGGAATGGGTATTGACCATATTTTTCACTATGGAGTATATTTTGAGGTTGTACAGTGTTTATAAACCTATGAAATACGCGACGAGTTTTTTCGGTATCGTAGACTTGCTTGCCATATTACCGACATACTTAAGTTTGATTTTCACAGGCTCACATTACTTATTGGTCATCAGGGCTTTGAGACTACTGCGAATGTTTAGGATATTTAAACTAGGTCATCATATAAGTCAAGGCGAAATAATACTGAAATCGCTTAAGGCAAGTATTCCCAAGATAACCGTATTTCTATATTTCGTTGTTTTGATGACTATTATTTTCGGGTCTGTGATGTACTTGGTTGAGGGTGGCACCAATGAGAATTTTGACAGTATTCCCAGAAGTATATACTGGTCTATCGTAACGCTTACCACAGTCGGCTATGGTGATATTTCACCGATCACTCCTTTGGGGCAATTTTTAGCTTCGGTAGTTATGATTTTGGGTTATGTGGTGATTGCGGTTCCAACCGGAATAGTAACAGCAGAGGCACTTAAAGGCACTCAACCGGTTGATCTTAATTGTCAAGCTTGCAGATATTGTAGTGGTGAAGGGCATGATGATGATGCAGAGTACTGTAAATATTGCGGCGAAAAGCTAAATGAATAGAATTTTTCTAGATAAATAACTGATATATTGTATTGTAGTATTCAACATTTATTTTAACTTTGTAGCCATAATAAAAAATATAAGTCATGACACACAAATTAATTAGTAAAGTAGCTTACGGAAGTGGAGTTACAGAGATTTTTAACGAAGCAAAGAAAAATAATTATGCTATTCCGGCTGTAAATGCTGTCGGTTCTAATTCGATAAATTCAATTCTTGAAACGGCTAAAGAAGTAAATTCGCCGGTGATTGTTCAGTTTTCAGGTGGTGGAGCACAGTTTATCGCAGGTAAATACCTATCTAACGAAAATTATAAGGCTGCCATTATCGGAGCTGTTTCTGGAGCGAAACACGTTCATCTTATGTCCGATGCTTACGATGTTCCTGTGATATTGCATACAGACCATGCCGCAAAGAAATTGTTGCCTTGGATTGATGGAATGTTAGAGCACGGCGAAAAGCACTTTAAGGAGTACGGAAGACCTCTCTTTAGTTCTCACATGCTTGACCTATCAGAGGAATCTTTGGAAGAAAATATCGAAATAAGCAAAAGGTATTTGGAAAGAATGAGCAAGATCGGTATGACTTTGGAAATAGAGTTGGGGATTACAGGTGGTGAAGAAGATGGTGTAGATAATACCGATGTCGATAATGCGAAGCTATACACTCAACCGGAAGAAGTGTCTTATGCTTATGAAGAATTGAGCAAGGTCTCAGACCAATTTACCATAGCAGCATCATTTGGTAATGTACACGGAGTTTACAAGCCCGGAAACGTAGTTTTGACTCCTAAAATCTTAAGAAACTCACAAGAGTATATCGTTAAAAAGCATAACTTAGATGTTGAAAAACCTGTAAATTTTGTATTCCATGGAGGTAGCGGTTCTTCAAGAGAGGAAATAAGGGAAGCTATCGGATACGGAGTGATCAAAATGAATATAGATACAGATACACAGTGGGCTTTTTGGGATGGCGTAAGATTGTATGAGAGCAAAAACAGAGATTATCTACAAGGACAAATTGGAAATCCGGAAGGAGATGATAAGCCTAACAAAAAGTATTACGATCCTAGAAAATGGCTAAGAGAAGGCGAAAAATCAATGGTAAATAGACTCAAAATAGCCTTTGAAGACCTTAACTGCCTTAATAGAAATAAGTAAAATGATTGTTTTGATAATATAGTAAAAAATAAGGGCTTTAATGTTAGCCCTTATTTTTTTACCCAAAAGTTACGCCAAAAAAATTTGCGGGCTAATTTTAAAATATAATTGATATAATAGTTATATTTGTATAAGAAACCTTTGAATAACCCAAAATATATGGCGGGTTTGAAGCTGAAAACAAATTTAATTATTAATTGTCAATAATTAATGGTTAATGCGCTCTGACGGACGCAGATTAATTGAAAATTGAAAATGAGTGGGAAGACCGAAGCGAAATTAGGTATTAGGTGTTGGGTATTAGGTGTTAGCTTACCCTCTGGCGTGTGCAATGGAGGGTTGAAAATGGTGCACCTGACTTAATGTCCCTTAATTTCTTAATGGTTAAAAAATTACGTTAAAGGGTGTACACGATAGAGGGTAATTTTCAACTCTTAATTTTTAATTTAAAATAGGCTAACGGCAAATAGCAAATAGCTAACAGCCAAAAAAATATAAACAGATGAAACTTGCCAAGATTATTGCATCAGGTTTTTATTCCGGTTATGCTCCGTTTGCTCCGGGCACTTTCGGTTCACTTTTCGGGGTTATTTTGGGATATTTCCTCAATTCTATTCTGTTGCAGTCCGGCATTGGGGGTAATATTTTTATTATATCCAATATATTCATGGTCATAATTATTTATTTCATTGGTGTATGGGCTGTCAAAAAGGTTCACCACATTTGGAAACATGATGATGGTCGTATTGTAATTGATGAAATTGTAGGTGTTTGGTTAAGTTTAATCTTTATTCCGGTTCAGCTTAAGTATTATATCTTAGCCCTTGTGGTATTTCGATTTTTTGATATTTTAAAACCTCTTGGCGTTAAGAAAATAGATAAACTTGGAGGAGATATTTCAGTGATGCTCGACGACGTTTTAGCCGGATTTTACAGTATGATAGTGATGGTGATTGCCGTTCATTATTTTTAGAAAGACTTTTTCATAACTTTCTCGGAGTAAGTTTTAAGTAGTCTCTGCAAGAAAACTTTACGAAACATAACCATTGACAAACTATAAAGGCTTGAGTTACCTAGAACCATTCATTGAGTATAAAAAAGAAATTATTCGCAAAAAACTAAAAACCTTTGCTGAAACCGACTACCAAAAAAACGCAGTCTAATTTTGAACCCATCTAAATAAAATGACATTCAGCAATTTATCTTTTTAAACTACATTTGTGTCAATTAGAAAAACAAAAACGATAAAAATGGCTAAAGTAAAAGGTGCTATTGTAGTTGATGTCGAAAAGTGTAAGGGATGCGGCGTATGCGTTCCTTCTTGTCCTACTGATGTTATTGAATTGGCAGAAGATTTTAACGGGAAAGGTTATCACTTTGCCTACATGGAAAATCCGGATTATTGCATAGCTTGTACAAACTGTGCTATTGTGTGTCCGGATGGCGTTATATCTGTTTATAAGGCTAAGGCTAAGACTGCTTAAATTTTATTAAAGTTAAAAATTAAGAAAAAATGCCAGAAATGCCAGAAGTAAAATTAATGAAAGGAAATGAAGCTATTGCCGAGGCTGCGATTCGTGCCGGTTGCGATGCTTATTTTGGTTATCCAATCACTCCCCAGTCAGAGGTTATAGAATATCTTATGATGGAACGGCCTGAGCAAAGAACAGGTATGGTGGTATTGCAAGCCGAGAGTGAGCTTGCCGCTATAAATATGGTTTATGGCGCTGCCGGTTCCGGTAAGAAAACGATGACTTCTTCTTCAAGCCCGGGTATTAGCTTGAAAACCGAGGGAATTTC
>PDWI01001704.1_pt1 | contig 34254 bp, 22 predicted proteins | sample 1430891 | NCBI WGS metagenome assembly PDWI01 (sample SAMN01162508, study PRJNA174530) | Oral metagenome, whole genome shotgun sequencing project. | biome: Marine environment; feature: Marine mammal; material: Swab sample of the gingival sulcus; isolation source: swab sample of gingival sulcus... | reverse complement strand
TGAATAGTTCTGATACAACAATTTATATCAATTTTATAAATTATGTTCCAATTGATGTAATTACTTTAGAACCTCATGATACTCTCCAAGTTATTTTTGGAGATCCGGATTTGTGTCCCATTTGTGACTACGGAATTAATTATGAGCCTTTTACAGATACTGTAACAATTTTTAGTAATTCAGATATTACCCCAGAGTATTCTATTTCAATTAATGGGCTAGGAACTACAGATATTGAAGACGATAATTTAATTGATGCTCAATTTAAGTTATACCAAAATTATCCAAATCCATTTAATCCCACAACAACAATAGCATACAGTATTTCTGAAGCTACAAATGTAGAATTGGAAATTTTTGATTTGCTGGGTAAGAAGATATCGGTTTTAGTAAATGAATTTAAGAATATTGGGACATATAAAGTAATTTTTAATGGACAAAGCTTGCCAAGTGGGTTTTACATTTGTAGACTAAAAACTAATAAATACACACAGTTAAGAAAACTCTTGTTGCTTAAATAAACTAATGAATCTTAATTATTATTTGCATTGAAAATTAGAGGCTGAAAAATATTTTGTGTAAATGGAAAAAAAGGTTAAAGAATATCCTCAAATCTGTCGTTAAAATAAATAGAAAAATGGGATAAAATAATAGCCCAATTTCTAATAGGCATAGTCCATTTACATAAAATATTTTTCAAAAAACTCAAATCTCACCTTAAAATCAAATCTTTTATTGGTACTAATGAAAATGCTGTGTTTATTCAGATTTAGACAGCTCTTATCACTTTACTGCTATTAAAACACTTAAAAGAAATTGCTGAACATAAGTGGGCTTCATCCAACTTAATCACTTTCTTGAGGATAAATCTTTTTGTTAAAGTCTCGCTTACTCATTGGTTAAATAAGCCTTTTCATCCTCCCGATTATTATAACAAAGACAACATACAACTTAATTTATTTTAATTCTGATAGAGATTATTTCTAAGTCACAAACTTTTCTGTCCAATTTAACTTATTCTCTAATAATTCTTCTTTATTCTGGACAACAGTAGAACAAATGGCTTATTGTATATTAAACATTAAGTTTATATATTTTCTTTGAAAGATATAAATAGTTTTACAAACAATCCAATGCTTATAAAAATGAAAAATAAAGTTTTTTTAGTCTTACTCGGAATAATAATCGGTTACTTATTTTTTACTCTTTTCTCAAAAGATTCATTTTCACCTGAAGGTTATAAAGGTTCAATTTTCTATTCAGGTAATAACAAAAAAGCTCACATGATTTTAAATAGAGCACTTTCTAAAAATAGCCAAATTACTTGGGGTACAGGTAATCATACTGCGTCTCCTATTCCAACAGGTGCCGTAGGTCCTGAAAAATATACTAACCGGCTTTCCGGTGTTATTCAAAATACTGATATTGCAAAAGTAACTCATAAAGCACTCGAAGAGGGAACTAATGTAATTTTAGTTATTGGTGATGGATTAGGTTTTAACCATATGACGCTTCCTATATTTATGAATATGGCAGACAATAAAAGTGTGATTACATATTTCGAAAAAATTATGAACGAGGGAAGTACAGCTGTAACTTTAACAAATCCTGCCAGAGGTTTAGTTACTGGTTCAGCCGCAGCCGGAACCGCGATTTCTACAGGAACTAAAACTTTAATAGATATTGTTGGATTAGATTCTACAGGTGGAGTTCTTAAAAATTCCGTAGATGTAGCAAAGGAACATAATTATTCTACTGCTATTATTACTGATGCAGGAATTACTGATGCAACGCCTGCAGCTTTTTATGCCCATATTTACAATCGAGACCTGGAGAATAAAATTGCGGAACAATTAGTTGAAAGTGATATTGATCTAATTTTTGGTGGTGGTGCCGGAAGATTTATTCCTTCTGATACTTATTTCAAAGACTATAACTATTTTAATTTTGAAGAAAAATACTTAAATGAGAAATCTTCACGAGAAGATAGTAAAAATTTATTGAATAAATTTATAGAAAAAGGTTATAAGTTTCTCAGCACAGAAGAAGAATTAAATAAATTAAATCCTTCAGAAGAAAAAGTATTAGGTTTGTTTGCTCCGGGTGGATTAGAAGCTCCGATTGATAGATATTATAAAGAAACAAAACAACCGAGTATAGCTGCAGTTTCAGAAAAAGCACTGAAAATTTTAAGTAAAAGAAAGAATTTTTTTATTATGATTGAAGCAGCCAGAATTGATTGGGAAGCACACGATAACGATGCCGGAGCTGTTTATCATGCAGTTGAAGAAATGAATAAAATTTTAGAAGTATGTTATAATTATTATACGAACAATAAAAAGAATACACTTCTTATTTTTACTGCTGATCACGAAACGGGTGGATTTGGAATAAGTTACACGAAGGTAAATAAGGAAAATCAATTTACTAAGAAATTGAGTAACGGAGAAGAGTGGTTTAGTATTACCAGTCCTTTGCATTTCTCAGATTTTAGAAAATTAAAAGAGCAGAAAAAATCAATTTATAAAATTTTCCAAAATGTTAATTCCAGTAATGAATTATTTAATGAGGTAAACAATAATCTACCTTACCGGATTTCTGAAGAAGATGCGAAAGTGATTTATAATGTGCTAAAAGGGTATAATAAAAGCAAATAATTATATTTCGAAGTTGAAGCCTTTTGCCTTAAGCTTGTTGTATTTGCGTTTGTCAAATTTATATAATTTTGCTGCTCTGTGTGCTACATCTTTTTGTCTTTCATTGAGATCAATTAACATTTTTAAACTTAGAATTTTTCTCCTGAAATTTCTTGTATCTAACTTTATTTCAAGAATAGATTCATATAGAACTTGTAATTGAGTTAAAGTAAATTTTTGTGGTAAAAGTTCAAAACCAATAGGTTTTATTCTAACTTTTTCTTTTAATCTTTTTTTCGCACTTTGTATAATTTCTTTATGATCAAAAGCTAACTTTGGTAAGTGATTTATTGGATACCATTTTGTTTCAAAAACTTTAGGACCGGGTTTTGTATCGTAGTTCTCAATTTTTACAAGTGCAAAATATGCAACTGTTATAACCCTAAATAGAGGAAATCGTTTTGCATTTCCGAAAGCATAAAGTTGTTCCATATACAAATCCTCAATGCCTGTAAGCTCGGCAAGAACTCTTTTGGCAGCAGTATCTAAATCTTCATCAATCAATATATTGCTTCCGGGCAATGCCCAAAGACCTTTCCCGGGTTCTACAGCTAATTTAATTAACAATACTTTTAGTTGTGCTTGATCAAAACCAAAGATTACACAGTCGGTCGATAGGTTTTTAATTATATTTTTCTTAGTCATGTTTTACAAAAGTTAGAGATTTTTTTATGAAAAAATAAAAAAAATATTTGTTAAATCTACAATAAGTTTATTATATTCGTAATAGTTATTGTAAAAAATACAGTAAGTAAAAATTTTTGGTATAAAATTGATGAATAAAATCAAGTTCATTTTCGATAAAGATGTTGATAAGGAATTAAATAATAGAATAATTAATATCCTTACAGAATCATTTCCGCATGAAACTAAATTTCAAACTCAAAGGTATTGTTACGAAAAACCACTTTGCAGATGGTATTTAGAAGAAGATAATGAAATTGCAGCTCACCTTGCTTTGCATGATAAACAAATTCATAATTTAGGTAAAAATTATAAAATTGGTGGTATTGCTGAAGTTTGTGTAAAACAAAAGTACAGAGGCAGAGGTTATGCCAAAGAATTACTTAATACTGCACATAACTATTTGTTCAATATTAATTACGATTACTCATTACTTTTTGGCAAGGTCGAAATCTATTCTTCGAGCGGTTATAAAAGAATTAAAAATAAAATTAAATTTTTTGACTTGGAAAAACAAATTTGGATTACAGTAGTGCACGAAGATGCAATGTATAAAAAAATAAATAATACCGAATGGTTAGAAGGAATAATTGATTTAAAGGGACCGATTTTTTAATGACGCAATTACCGGTAAAAAATAAAATAATGGAAAAAAAACAAGGGGATAAACTCGAAACTTGTAAAAAATTGCTCAATAGAATTATTCCTAATCGAAAAGAAAATTTTGAAATATCACTTACAGAATTATCAAATGATTCTTTTAGGATAAGTTCTAAAAACGGAAAAATTCTGCTCGAAGGCAATTCTCCCGTTTCAGTAGCTTCTGCACTGAATTGGTATCTTAAATATTATTCTAAAGAGCATTTATCATGGTGCGGAAATCAATTATCACAAATTACTCAAGAAATTGAAATAGAAAAAGTAATTGAAAAAACTGCACAATTTAATTATAGGTATTACTTAAATTTTTGTACTTATAGTTATACTATGCCTTGGTGGAATTGGGAACGATGGGAAAAAGAAATTGATTGGATGGCATTGAATGGGATAAATCTAAGTTTAGCTTTAATTGGGCAAGAAAAAGTTTGGCAAAATTTTATTACAAAGTTAGGATTTGACGAGAATAGAATTTTTGAATTTTTGCCGGGACCCGCTTATCTTGCTTGGGGATGGTTAGGTAATTTTGACGGTTGGGGCGGACCCACAACTCAAAATTGGATTGATGATCAGAAAGAACTTCAAGTAAAAATAATTAAGCGAATGAATGATTTTGGAATTAAACCAATACTGCAAGTTTTTACGGGCAGAGTTCCTAAATTTTTCAAAGAAAAATATCCTAAAGCTAAAATCGATAAACTCCCAAGCTGGTACGGATACGATGGTGTATATTTCCTGGATCCTTCCGAACCTCTATTTAAAGAGTTAAGCAAATTATTTATTAAAGTGCAAACTGAGCTTTATGGGAACTCACATTTTTTTGCAGGTGATATTTTTCATGAGATTGATTCATTGGTTGATGACAATGCTTATTTGGACAAAGTTTATAAAGGCATTCAAGATGGTTTACTCCATGCTGATAAAGATGCTAAATGGGTTTTACAAAGCTGGTCAATACGAAATAATAATATTCATAAATTAGATAAAAACCATATAATTATTTTAGATCTTTATTGCGATTCTGAACCAAAGTGGCAAAACACAGGAGCTTTTCACGGGCATCCTTGGATTTGGAATATAATAAATAACTTTGGTGGTCGTGTAGGACTTGGAGGAAATCTCAAATTTATAGCAGATGAAATCTCAAGAGTAAAACAAAATATTGAAAGCGGTAAGTTAGTTGGGATTGGTTCTGCACCTGAAGGTATAGAAAATAATCCTGTTGTTTATGATCTTCTTTTTGAAACCAATTGGCAAGATGAGATAACAGATATTGAAAATTGGGTTTTTAATTATGCCGAGCGAAGGTATGGTTATAGTTCTGATAATATCAAAAAAGCTTGGAAGATACTCTTAAATACGGTTTACACCGGCACCAGACCTTATCCGCCAATTGAAACAATACTTTGTGCTGTCCCTTCGTTAGATATTGAGAAAGCAGGCTCAAATGGTTCTACAAGAATTTATTATGATAATGCAGAGTTACGAAAAGTTATTGAATTATTTCTAACTGAAAAAAATACTTTAGGTAAAACGGATACTTACTTGTATGACATTTTAGATGTAACAAGACAATACTTATCCAATTGTGCGAACTTTTTATATGTTGAGTTTGTAAAGAGTATTAAAACTAAAAATATTAAGAAATTCGATTTATTGTCAGAGCATTTAATTAATTTGATGAAAGACTTAGATGAATTATTATCATCAAACAAAAGATTTTCTCTTGGAAAATGGCTGCAAGAAGCAAAAAATAAGGCTGTAGATAATAAGGATTTGAAAGTTTTAGAATGGAATGCGAGAAGACAAATTACTCTCTGGAGTTCACCCGAAATTGATGAATTTCATGATTACGCAAATAAACAATGGGGTGGATTGATTTTAGATTATTATTTACCTCGCTGGGAGTTATTTATAGAAATGCAAAGACAAGAATTATTAGATCAAACAAAGTTTGATAGTCTGAATTTTAAAAATAAAATATTTAAACATGCTGTAAATTGGTCTGATTCAACAAAAGAATACAAAATAGAGAATGGTTTAAATAGCATAGAACTAATTGAAAAAATCTTAAACAAAAATTATTTGAAAAATTGTAAGTAAAACGGATTATGAACTTAATTTTTATAGACTACTTTATAATATTTTTATATCTCTTGGGCACTATTGCCATTGGTTTATATTATGAAAAATATGTTTCATCTTCTAAAGATTTTTTCCTTGCAGGTAAATTACTTCCATTTTGGATAATTGCAATTTCTATTGTCGGTACCGATATAGGTGCAGTTGATTTTGTCGGATTAACCGGTCAGGCTTACAGATTTGGAATTGTTGTAGCAAATTTTGATTGGATTGGTTCGGTCCCTGCTATGATTCTTGCAGGATTAATTTTTATTCCTTACTACTGGAGAGCCGGAGTTTATACAATACCTGAATATTTAGGTTTAAGGTATAATATTTATATTCGTGTTTTAAGTGCAGTTATTTGGCTTATTTTTATTGCATTTACTCTCGGAGTGGTTTTGTGGGCTACCGGAGTTATGTTAGATGAAATGCTCGGAATTCCTATTATGCTTTCAATATTTTTGACTGTGATTATTGTTGGATTTTACACAATTTCCGGTGGACTTTCCGCTGTAGTTATGACAGATTTAATTCAAGTGATAATTATGATTATTGGAAGTCTTGCTATTTTAATTTTAGGTTTTTGGGAAATTGGCGGAGTAGGTGAATTATTCAACAAAATAACAGCTATGGGACCAAAATATCAGGATCACTTTAGTTTGGTTTTATCTACTGAAAGCAATACGCCATATCCTTGGACAGGTATTTTATTCGGCTTGGCATTTGTTTTGGCTCCTGCATATTTTATTGGTAATCAAGTTATAATTCAACGTTCGCTTGGAGCAAAAGATGAGTGGAATGCAAAAGCAAGCCTAATTTTTGGAGCATTTCTAAAAATTTTAATCCCAATTTTAGTGGTAATACCCGGACTTATAGCTATAGTGATTTTCCCAAATGCAGAAAATGCTGATGGTGTTTATGCAAAATTAATTAAACATCTTTTACCTCCAGGATTATTAGGATTAGTTTTCGCAGCTTTCTTAGCGGCATTAATGTCAAGTATTAGTGCAATAGTTAATTCCGTAGCAACGGTTTGGACAAAAGATATTTATGAACTTTTTATTAAAAAGAATGCTACGGATAGACATTATCTTGTTGTTGGGAGATATGTAACCGGAATAATTTTGATAATTGCTGTAATAACTTCTCCTCTTAGTGCTGAGTTCCCGGGAATATATGTTTATGTTCAGACAATTAATTCATTTATTCAAGGTCCTATTTTTGCTGTTTTGTTACTTGGAATTTTCTTCAAGAGAATTACTCAATGGGGAGGATTGTTTGGTCTGATATTGGGTATTTTCACTTCAGGTCTTTTATTTTTCTTTAAGGAAAATTTATTTACTATTGATGATCCGTTTTTATACATATCCTGGTGGAGTTTTTTAAGCACGGTAATTTTAACTGTTTTAATAAGCTTATTTACCAAACCCGAACCTATTGAAAAACTTCGTGGATTGGTTTACGGATTGATACTTCAAGATAAAGAAATTCAAGATACTTTAAAATCAAAAGTTGAGGATAGAGATGCTTAATTTTGATTGGATAAGCGGAATTGATTTGAGCATTGCTAAGATTATTATTTTGTTAGCATTTATCGCTCCGGCTATTTTTTCACTATTCTTAAAGAAAGAATATATTTTCAGAGGAGCAGAAGATTATAAAACCTGGAGAAATCTAAAATATTGGATTTTATTTTTAACACTAATTATGATAAGTATCTACTTATATTTTTAAAGAATGAATAATCTATTTAAAATATTACCGGTTAAAAATGTTTATACATTGATTGCATACTTTTTTCTATTATTTGGTTTAACATTGCTAGTTTCAATAATCTTTACTGAAGATTACAGAGGTATTTTAGTTAATATTATATGTAGTGGTTTATTTATAATAATTTCTATCCTAATTTTTTTCCTATCAAAAAAGGTTAAAGAGAAATGATAGTTTCAACTGTTATTACAAAAAATAATGCTGAAATTGAAATTTCCAAAAGAGAAAATATTTTTGGAAGAAGGAAAAAAGTATCTAATTCGGAATTGGTTTATCTCGGTTATTATTTATTTGAAATAAAGAGTTTAGTAAAAGGAAAAACCAAGGTAGGTTATGCAGGTGTTGATTTGATATCAGGACAATTTGCAATTATGAATTTGCAAAATATAAATTATGAAAGTGATTCAAAAGAATGTATTCCGAAAAAATATTTCTCAAAAGATAAAGCAGAGCAAATAGTTAGAAAGAATGTAATTTATAATTCTTTTTCTAAGCCAAAAATTAAATCGGAAGATATAAAGATAAATTTTATCGGAATAATTCAATATCCATATTGGATTGGATATTTTAAAAGAAAAGTCGGCTATGACTTTGATGTTATTGATGCCGTAAACGGAAAGAAACAAGGCGCAAAAATGAAATCAACTTTTATAAAGTTAATTTTACAATAAAATGAATAACATTTAAAGTTGTTACTTGAATAAATTATTGTTTATTTTTACACATATTGTAATAATTACAATATGTAGTTATAGTTAATTTTTATATAAAAAAATTTTTACAATATCATTAAGGACTAATCATAATGATAATTACAAGAAAGTATTATTTAACGTTTATAATCTTTTTAATTTTTAACTCATTTATCTTAGCACAAACTACAGGTAAAATTGCAGGAAAAGTTTTTGATGCTGAAACTAACGAACCTTTAATCGGAGCTAATATTGTTGTTGAAGGAACTAATTATGGTGCTGCTTCTAATATTGACGGTGAGTTTTATATAATTAATATTCCGCCCGGCAAATACAATGTGCGTATTTCAATGGTTGGTTTTACACCTGTTACTTTCAAAGACGTTGTTGTATCTGTAAACAGAACAAGTTCTGTTGAAACAAAATTAAAAATTGATGATTACTCATTAGATGAAATAGTTGTTTCCGTAGATGCTGTTACCAAAAAGAAAGATCAAACAAGTTCGGTAAAAAATATTTCTTCCGATCAGATTACACAACTTCCGGTAGAAAATATTGATGATGTTATCGAGATGCAAGCAGGTGTTGTACAAGGTCATTTTAGAGGCGGTAGAACTACGGAAGTTTCTTATCTTGTTGATGGTGTTTCAATTACCGATAATTTTAATAGAAGCTCAAATGATATAAGTATTGAAACTGAAGCAATTCAAGATTTGGAAGTAATAACCGGTACTTTCAATGCAGAGTACGGAAGAGCAATGAGCGGGATTGTAAATATTGTAACCAAAGAAGGTGGTGATCAATTTGCAGGTAGTTTTTATGGTTACTTATCAAATTATATAACACAAAATGATAATATTTTTCTTGGAGTAAAACCTTTTGAAGTAACTAGAAATCAAGATTACAAATTACAAATTGAAGGACCGATTTATTCAAAGTATATAAACTTTTTTGCAAATGTGAGATATCAAAAAAATCTTGGTCATCTTAATGGAATAAGAAGATTTCTTGTTAACGATTACTCAAACTTTGGTAATGCAAATAAAGTTACTGAAACAACAAAGTGGGATTATTATGTAGATGGCGATAAATATTATTCAGAACATAACGGTGATGAATCTTATGTCCCAATGAATACTGATGAATCATATTCGGTTATTTCAAAAATTACATTAAAACCGTTTGTGGGATTAAAAACTTCTTTTATGTATTCTTTGAATAATTCAGAACGTCAATATTATCAGCATTTTTATAAATACAAGCCTGATGGGCGAAAAACCTTTTACGAGAATAGTCAGCTTTTTATGGCTCAATTTAATCATATAATTTCAAACGATATTTTTCACGATTTAAAGATTGCATACAAAATCAGCAAAAATGAAGACTATCTTTACAAAAATCCATTAGATAAAAGATACAATTCCGTTAATTATAATTCGTCTGTTGGTGGCTTTGCTTCGGGTGGACAAGATTTAGGCTATGAAAAAGTTGCTCTTAATGATTTGAATATTAAATATGATTTTAATTGGCAAATTAATCAAAATCATAGTATTAAGACTGGAGTAAATTTTACTAGTTATAAATTACAGAAAGAAAATATTAATGTTAGAGATAAAAAATTCGGTTCAAGTGAGTTAGAAGATTTTTCGTATGATGAAAATTTAAAGAAACTAATATTTAATCCTTTTGAGCCTGAGATTGATACGAAATCGTACAAGTCAGATAATTATGAAAAAGAGCCTTACGAAATTTCAGCTTATGTGCAGGAGAAAATGGAATTTGATGATCTGGTTATAAATTATGGAGTTCGTTATGATTATTTTGATGCAAATACACTTTTCCCTACGCAGTTAAGAAATCCTGATAATGCCTTGTCATTTCCCGATAATCCTGAAAGAATGTCTAAATACGAAAAGACAAAACCGCAAAGTCAAATAAGTCCGAGATTTGGATTATCTTATACTCTCGGTGAAGCTGCAGTTTTAAGATTTAGTTATGGGCACTTTTTCCAAATGCCTCCATTGTATGCACTCTTTCAAAATAGTAGATTCTTAATACCTACGGGCAACTTTGAAACTATCCTTGGTAACCCAAATATCAAAGCTGAAAAAACAGTTCAATACGAGCTTGGAATTTGGCAAGAAATTGTTCCGCAGATGGGATTGGAACTATCTGTTTTCTACAGAGACATTTATGATTTACAAAGTGCAATTGTTATTACAACATACAACGGTGTTAAATATGGATTGTTCAGCAATAAAGATTATGGCAACGTTAAAGGGCTGGAAATTAAGTATGATTACCTATTTGGAGATTTTAGTTTATTAGCAAACTATACATTGCAATTTACCAAAGGTAATGCTGATAATCCTACTTCAACATTTTCGAGAGCCGGACAAAGTTTGGATGCTATTCCTAAGTTAATTCCATTAGAATGGGATCAGCGCCATACATTCAATGCCAGTTTAAGTTATGATAAAGAAAATTATGGTGTTACACTAACAGGATATTATAATTCAGGTTTGGCTTACACATTTCAACCGATACCTGAAAGTAAATTATCCAAGCAGACACTATTCCCTAATAATCAGCACAAGCCTTCAAGAATAAGTTTGGATCTTAAGGGGTATTACGATTTGAATATTTTTGAAAACACAAAATTAAGATTATCATTATTGATTTATAACTTGTTTGATCAATTAAACGAAGAACGAGTAAATTCAACAACCGGACGAGCTTACTCGGCAATTTTGAATCAGTCGCAAATAGCAACTTTCAAAAGTAATTACAATAATATTTATGATGCTGTAAAAGATCCCTCTATGTATTCTGCTCCAAGGGAAATAAAGTTTGGAATAGGTATAATATTTTAATTAAATATTAAAAAAATAAAGGTTTATGATGAAAATAAAAATATTTGTTCTCTTTCTATTGTTGATAAGCACGAGCAACTTATTCGCTCAGAAACCCTACAGAGTTGGAACAACTAGTGGTAACTTTTTAGAAATAGGTTACGGAAGTGATGCAATAGGAATGGGTGAAGCTTACGTAAGTGTAACGAGAGGATTGTCTTCAATGTATTGGAATCCTGCAGGTTTGGGTTATTTGGAAAATTCTACGGTAACTGCTTCTATACAACCATGGTTTATTGATATTTCTGCTTCAATGTTTGGAGTTGGTTATGTCCATAATACACTTGGTACCTTTGCATTCGGAGCTATCCTTATGAATTATGGTAGCGAAGAAGTAACAACGGTAGCTTTACCTAATGGTACGGGCGAATATTACGAAGGCTCTGATTTAGCATTAAATTTATCTTATGGTAAAAAATTAGCAGATTGGTTTTCATTTGGAGCATCTGTAAAATATGTTACATCAAAAATATGGCATGTAAATGCGTCGGCAATTCTTTTTGATCTTGGAGCTATAGTTAATACTTCATTTTTTTCTTGGAGTGATAAACCGGGAGACGGATTGAATATTGGAATGTCTATCTCAAATTATGGAACAAGATATACTTTTGATGGAATTGACTTAAAAGAAAGTGTGGATATTTTACCTGATGAAGACGGGAATTTTGCTAACATTCCTGTAAAGTTTGAAGTTGATAGCTGGGAATTGCCTGTAATTTTCCGATTAGGTTTTTCTATTTATCCTTATATGTCGGATAATCAAAAAATATTATTATCTGTTGACGCTTTACATCCGAATAATAATAGCGAATCTGTTAACGTAGGTGTGCAGTACAGTCTGAATTTTCCTTCTTACGGAGAATTATTTTTCAGAGGCGGGTATAAAGCTTTGTTCTTAGATAAATCAGAGTACGGTTTAACGCTTGGTGTAGGATTAAAATACAATTTATTTGATAATCAAAATATTATGATTGATTATGCTTATAAAGCTCATGAAGGTTTAGGTAACCTGCATTCATATTCAATTAGTTATCAATTTTAGTTTTATATATATGATAAAAGTTTTAAGTGGAGAAATAAAATGAGAAATATTTTCTTTATAATTTTATACTTTTTTATTTGTGTTGTAGTTACTGCTCAAAGTAGAATGTACGATGGGCCTGATGATCCGGCAGGTGATAAAGCTGCAGAAAGAGTTGGATTTATGACCGGTAACAGAGTGTTAGTTCAATTTAGAAATACATCTGAATTAAGTGATTGTTGCGGATTAGGCTATGATGTATCTAAATGGCCAAATAATTATGACGGAACTAAAATGCACGATGGAATAGCAACTTTAATCGGTGCAAAAGTTTTTCTTGAAAATGATTCAATTCCGGTTCCAACAAATTACGAAGGTAGAACAGATTTAGATACGCTTTATTACATCGAAAGCAGTTACAGAGAGCACATGGATTTTGATAAAAGCTTAACAGTTGAATATGGTTTATATCCTGTATTCGGTTATTTTAATCCGCTAAGTGAAACACCGGCAATGAGCAATTCTCCGAACTCCTGGCCCCTTGAAGGTTGGCCCACAAAAGATGGTACTAAATGGCAAGGTGAGTGGAATGGCAGGTTTGGAAGAGGCGTAGTTAAAGCCGATCTTGCAACTTTCTTTGTTGCAAATGATGCACAAGATCAAGAATATTTAGAAGAAGGAAATACAATAAAATATTATCCGAGACCAAATGTAAAAATTGGAGATATAAACCCTAATGTTACTATTCAAAAAGGAAAACCTTGGGGAGGTCTTGGTATTCGATTAGAAACAAGAGGTTTTCAATGGAGTAATGTTGCCGCTACAGATGCAATATTTTGGGAACATAATATTTCAAATATTTCCGATTACGATCTTCCCGAAGTATTATTGGGATTTTGGATGGATAACGCAGTGGGCGGTGAAGAAGGTACAGGTGATGATCTTGCTTTTTATAGTAAAAAATTGAATATGGCTTACTCTTGGGATATTGATTTTATTCCTGTTGGTGGTGGTAAACAACCGGGAACATTGGGTTTTGCATATTTGGAAAGTCCGGGACTTCCTTATGATAATATTGATAATGATAATGATGGACTTCTTAATGAAAAAAGAGATAATATTGCCGTTGCAAAAATAGGACCTAAAGACGGAATAGATAATTTGGAAAAATTTCTTCAGTATTACAATTTGAAAGAAGAAGATTTAAAAGAACATTGGGATGCTGATGAAGATCAAGATTGGAAATTCGGAACAGACTTGAATAACAACGGAAAATACGCTTATTATGATGAAGAATTAAAAAAATGGAAATTAGAACCCGGAGATGATCCCGGAAATGATGTAGGTTTAGATGGTGTTGGACCAAGAGATATAAATTATACAGGTCCCGATGCAGATGGAACAGAGGGAAATAACAAACCTGATTATGCCGAAGGAGTAGGCTGTGAACCTAATTTTGCCATAACGGATATTAGTGAATCAGATATGATTGGTTTAACCTCTTTTCACTATACAAGCGATATTGAACGTGTTGCAGTAATAAGAACAGATGAAAGTTTATATAAGTATATGGAAACCGATGAATTTCATGATTTCCAAAATCAACCTTTAAACTTTATGGAATTCTTTTCATCAGGTCCTTTTCCATTGTATAAAGGAAGAACCGAAAGAATATCAATGGCGGAATTACACTCTTATGATCCTCTTGCCGGCTTAATGTCCGATGAGCATTCTGCTCCATCTCTTTTCCGATTAAAAGAAGTTGTACAGGTAATTTATGAAACGGATTACAGATTTGCTCAACCTCCATTAATGCCTACTTTAACGGCAACTCCGAGTGATGGAAAAATAATTCTTACTTGGGATGATGTTGCCGATAAGCTAACAAAGGAAGAGTTTGCAAATAATATTAATGATTTTGAAGGATATAAATTATACAGAGCTACAGATAAAAAAATGTCTGATGCAGAGTTAATTACTGATGGTTATGGGAATCTAATTCTTAAAAAACCAATTTTCCAATGTGATAAAATTGATGGGATTACAGGCTTTGCTGATTATGGAGAAATAAATGGTATAGAATTTTATCTCGGAGATGATACAGGTATTCAGAATTATTATATTGATGAAGACGTACAAAACGGAAGAACATATTACTATGTTTTAGTTGCTTACGATTACGGATTAAAAGATGTCGGAGACGGAATAGGACCATCGGAAAATAATTTTGTTATAAGACTTGATGAAACGGAAAATGTAATTGACATAACAAAAAATGTTGCAATCGTAGAACCGCATCAACTTGCTGCCGGGTATGTTCCGCCATCGATAGAAATTCTTGATAAACCCGGTGAAAACTTTTTTCCTGATATTATTTCAGAGCAATATATAAAAGAAAATCATACCTACAGAGTCTATTTTGATGTAGATACCGTTACACATCTTCGTTTAACGGAACTAATCAGACATCCTGCGGATGCATATTTTGTTAATAATGGTTTTAGAGTATATGATGTTACCGATAATAACTCACTGATTTATTCGGAAGACAAAAATAATTTTTCGGGAAAGAATATTGTTCCTGATAAATTTCAATTAGCCGGAGGTTTGAACTTTGAATATAACACTGTTAATCCTACTTTGATTACTACAGGAATGATAGATGGAGTTCAGTTAAACTTTAAGAATGTTATAACAAAACCCAAATTAAATCTTTCGGAAACCGGATGGATAAATGGAGATTCGGAAATAAAAATAGCTGCAAACCCATACGAATCACAATTCTATCCATGGAAGTATAATATTGTTTTTACAAACAATGAAGATGCTTATACAACAAAAACAAATAAGATTAGAGGAATTAAAAATACTGATAATCAACCTCTCGGACCGGTTGAAGCAATTTTCGGTTATAATTTTAATTTTTATGTTATAAATAAAGAGCGTTCAAATGAAGACGGAACAGATGAAATTTTAGACCTATTAGTGTATGATAAAAATAGAAACAAAAAATTTGATTATGACGAAGACGAAGTTCTAGTCGGTTATACAGTAGAAAATAGAGGAAAATATTATTGGGCTGGTACAATTTTTAGCATCAATTTTGCTGATGCTTACAAACAAAATAACTTGCCGAAAGCAGGCGATATTTATCAAGTAAGTTTTGATAGAGCATTTACCGAGAACGAGTATTTTGAATTTAAACTTCTACCTGAAAATGCACTCGATAAAAAATCGTTAAAAGAGCAAATGGATAAAATAAAAGTGGTTCCTAATCCTTATGTTATGACAAATTCCTTCGAACCTTCGGTACTTAACTATCAATTAAATCAAGAAAGACGAATAATGTTTACAAACATTCCTGCAAGATGTAAAATAAAAATATATACAGTAAGCGGAATGTTAGTAGATGAAATCTATGTGGACAATAACATTGAAAATAGAAAGACTAATTGGGATACAAATACCAATTCAAACGGGACAGTTAAATGGGATTTAAAGACAAGGGAAGGATTGGAAATAAGTTCCGGTTATTACATATATAAAGTAATTGCTCTTGAAACGGGAGATGAAAAAGTTGGAAAGTTTGCTGTGATAAAATAAGATTTGGTTTCTTTTAATTAAATTATTAAATTATTAAATTGTTGAACATATTATGCTTATTGTTAGAAATACAGTAAGTTGCTATGTTTGACCAATAATCAACTCAAAATAACAAAATGGAGGAAAAATGAAACAGGTAATTAAACTGTTTACACTAGTAAGTTTCTTACTACCTTATGTACTGGGTGCACAGTCTTTTATTGACCCAAATATGAAAGTTGAGGCAAAAGTCTTCAGCTATAAAATGGAAAAAGCTCCCATGATTGATGCTGATGCTTCCGAATGGGCTAATATTCCTTGGACCGAAGTGCGTTATAATGACCGTGATTTTAATGGTGATAAGCTTATCGATCCAATGGCATCTAGAAATGATTACCGTGTCAGATGGAAATCTGCGTGGGTAAACGGATCAAACAAGATTTATTTCTTATATGAAGTTTGGGATGATCAAATGGTTACGGATGAATCTGTAAGAGCAGATCACAGAGATAATCTTTCTATTCGTTTAGACCCTTTTGATGAAGACATTGCCGGTGAACCAATGGATGACGATGCAAAAAATTCATTTAGTATCAGGTTCCAAATGGATAATGCAGAAAACTCAGGTTTTGAAGGAAATGAATCTTCTAAACCGGGCTTTGTTGCAAAATCAATGGTTGATAACTCTGTATTTCCTATAAAAACTATCATGGAAGTAGAACTAACTCTTCCAAGTAATGTTGTATTAGCAGAAAATTATGTAATGGGATACTTTCCTTTATTTGCCGATAATGATCCTGAAGATGATTCACCAAATGATAAAAATACAGTTCCAATGCAATGGCCTCAAATGTATTCTGACTTAGGTGAAGACGAATATAAAGATGCTACAAAAAAATTAGAACCTGATGTATTCTGGAGAAATGATTTTTGGTGGGGAAACATTGAGTGTATTACATTAAATGTTAAAAATATTGCGGCAGGAAGTTCAATTCAATCAGCTATTGATATGGCAATGGAAGGAGATATCTTAAAATTAGCTGCAGGAACTTATACCGAAAATATTACTATTACTAAACCTTGCATTCAATTAATTGGTACCGAAGGTACAATTCTTAAACCTAATGATGTTCAAAAACCAATTATCACAGTTGCAAATGATGATGCTGCTCATGGAACTGTTATTAAAGGAATAACTTTTAACGGTTTTATTAATGATACAACATTTGCACCTGTTGCAATTCAAATTGGTAGTGCCGAAACACAAATTCTAAATAACAGATTTGAAAGTTTTGTTGATGCTACACTAAAAGGTGATGTTGATTCAACTAAAGCTTATGCATGTGTATTTGAAGATAACTATGTAACAAATTGTCAAGGAGGATTAAATTTTAATACTCCAAGTACTATTTTCAGATATAATACAATTAAAGAAAATGTTGGCGGATACGGAATAGACAGTAAGGGATTACTGCCGAATAATAGTATAGATATAGCTTTTAATCATGTTTTCAATCATAAAGGTGAATGTGCTATAGGCTATGGCGGCAGCGGTACATTTACAATTCATCAAAATATGTTAGTTAGAAGTGAAGAATTATATGGTGCCGGTGATACTTCCGGTGATGACGGAATTGAAAACCAAGATGATGGTGGCTCAACTGATTACATCTACAATAATACTATTGTTGGTTGGAAAAGTGATGGTATCCAAATGGGTAATGGTACAAGTAAATTCTTTGTTAGAAATAATTTGATTGCACATTGTGGTGCCAAAGATTATGATATTAGAGAGGTTGATACAACTGATATTGATTATGGTTTATCATTTAGTAACGGTACTAATAAAATTACCGAGTTAGGTCAAAATGCAATAGTAGAAGATCCTAAATTTACTAATGTGTTAGAAAATGACTTTACAATTGCAGCAGGTTCACCAGCAATTGATGCTGGATTTACAGAACCTTATGGATTTAAAGTTATGTACACAGGCGAAGGATTAGACATAGGTGCTTCTGAATATGGCATTATGGTAGGGATAGATGATAACAATAACAATAATGCTATACCACAAGGTTATGCGTTAAACCAAAATTATCCTAATCCATTTAACCCTGCAACAACTATTTCTTTTTCACTTCCTAAAAAAGAAGTTGTTAAACTAGAAGTTTTTAATGTATTGGGACAAAAAGTTATGACCTTGGTTAATAAAGTATTTGAACAAGGTACTCATAATGTTAACTTTAACGCTTCTAATTTTGCTTCAGGAATTTATGTATATCAAATTACTGCAGGAAAGTATGTCAATACTAGAAAAATGATTTTATTGAAATAAATAAATTCATGTTTTTATAATTATAAACCGGATTTTACATTTTGTAATTTCCGGTTTTCTTATTTAATTAACAACAAATCATAATTATATTTTAGCAATTATTATGAAACCTTTACAAAAAATTTTAATAATCGTAGTTTTTTTTTATTGGATTAATTTATCTGCTCAAAGTAATGAAAAAATTGATCTTAACGTAATGAGCTTTAATATTCAACAAGGTACTCATTATACATTCGGTGTAACCCCTTCTGCAGTTGCAAAGATTGTGCATAATCATAATATCGATTTAGTTGGAACTCAAGAACAACATATAGATGGAGTTAATTCTTTAATAAAATATTTACCTGAATATGGCTGGTTTGGAGTCGGGAGAGATAATGGTGGAAATCTTGGTGAAACTTGTGTTGTGTTATTTAAGAAAAATAGATTTGAGTTAATTGAACATAATACTTTCTGGCTTTCTGAAACACCGGAAATTCCCGGAAGCAAGAGTTGGAATACGGATAATACGAGAATTGTAACTTGGGGTAAATTAAAAATCAAAAATACTGATAAACTTATTTTTATTTTTAATACACATTTTGATCATGTAAGTGCACTGGCAAGAGAAGAAAGTGCTAAACTTTTGTTGAAAAAAATTCGCGAAATTGCTAAAATAAATCCTGTTGTTGTTACCGGAGATTTTAATTGTTGGGACTATAGTAAACCTTATAAAATACTGACTGAAAATTATCCTGACCATTTACAATTTAGAGACGCATATAAGAATCCTTTAAATGGTAATAAAGGTCCATCCGGAACTTACAACGGATATTTTACAAATAACCCTTCTTCTAAAATAGATTTTGTTTTTGTAAATGATTTTTTTGAAGTTTATAGTAATGAAGTAATAACTGATAAAAGGGAAGATGGTAAATTTATATCGGATCATTTTCCTATTAAATCTGTTCTTAAAGTAAAGTTTCCTAATCGACCTGTTACACCAATATTAAAAGCAGTAGCTGGTGATAATAAAGTTATGTTAACTTGGGATAGTAATGCTGAGACAAAAACATTAGATACCTTTTTAGAACCAATAAATGATTTTCAAGGTTATAAGTTATACAAATCTAAAACACCTGATATGAAAGATGCTTTATTAATGGAGGATAAATGGAATGTTCCACTATTAAGAATTCCACTATTTGAGTGTGATAAGATTGATTCAATATCAGGTTATACAGATTTTGGAATTATAGACGGTTTTGGTTACTATCTTGGAAATAATTCCGGTTTACAGCATATTTTTGTTGATAATGATGTAGAAAACGGACAAACTTACTATTATGTTTTACTTTCGTATGATAATGGTATCCCAAATTTTGCAAGTGGAATCGCTCCAATGGAATCTGAACTAAAGCTGCAGGTTGATAATAATGGGGAAATAATTAATAGTACATCTAATGTTGCAAAAGTAACTCCTCAAAAAATTATTTCCGGTACTCCTCATGCGGGAGTGAAAATATTAACTGATTCTACATTTGGAAACGGGATTTATAATATTAATATCATTGATCCTGATAAAGTAATAAAACGAAATTACAGAGTAGAATTTATAGTTGATACTATAAATCTAAATGCCCAATATAACAAAAAATATAGAAGTGAAAGAGATATTTATTATGTTAATTCAGGTTTTAAAATAATTTCTGAAGATACTGAAAATATAATTTATCAAGAAACTATTGAAAATTATACCGGAAGTAATATTCAATTTAACCCTCTTAAAAACTACTATTTTTTAAATAATAAAAAAAAGGTAGAAACAGAAGAATTTGAAGGAATTCAACTACAGTTAAATAATTTAGTTGAATCTGCTTTCTGGGATACATTAAATAGTGGTTGGAAAAATGGTGATTATAATATTGAAATAAAACCTTCTATTATACAATCAAAATTTTTTCCTTATAATTATGAAATTAAATTTGGTCAAAAATATAAAAGTAAACTTTCATCTTATAAGGGTGTACGCGATGCAGATAATCAACCCATTGGTAATAGATATTTAATTCTTAAAAAAGAATTTGATTTTAAAGTAGTAAATACAAGTTTTAATAATGAAGAACTTGATATAGTTGGAATTGATAGTAATGAAGATGAAGTCTTTGATCCTCTTAAAGATAAAATGTTAGTTGGTTATTCCAAACTTATTGGAAATAAATATTATTGGAGCGGTACTTTATTTGAAATATCTTTTGCAAATGTAAATGGTAATTTACCTGGCGAAGGAGATGTTTATAAAATTGTCTTTAAACGTCCTTTTAGTGAAAATGATAAAATTCGTTTTGAAGTTGATCCTCAAATGGTTGGTATAGAAAAAGATAGGAATATTTTACACGAAGATTTTGAACTTTATCAAAATTATCCGAATCCGTTTAATCCGAATACCAATATTAGTTTTTCAATACCTAAAGCGCAAAATGTTAAATTAGAAATTTATAATAGCTTAGGACAAAAAGTTCTCGAGTTACTAAATCAAGAAATGAATGCTGGATTGCATAAACTTAATTTTGATGGTTCAAATCTTTCTTCGGGTATTTATTTTTATACTTTGAAATGTAAAGATTTTATAAGAACAAAAAAAATGATATTACTCAAGTAGGAAAATTATTTTTCTCTTTGATTTTATTAACTTATAGAATAATAAAAGATAAATTCGTTTTTGGTATTTTATATTTCCATAATTGATAATACAATTCTTTTTGTTCAAGCTAATATTATAAATTAAAGGTAATTACACCTGATATAAATTAGGTGTAAGCAACAAATACAGAAATGGAAAATTATATAGAAGATAAGGAATTTAAAGAATTAGTTTTTACGGAAAGAAAACTTGAAAAAGGTGAATACGAATGTTGTACTTTTTCTGATTGTGATTTTTCAAATTTTGATCTAACTCAAAGTATATTTTCTGATTGTGAGTTTCTTAACTGTAATTTGAGCATGGTTGAATTGATAGAAACCGCATTAAGAAATGTAAAATTTAAAGATTGTAAAATGTTGGGTATCAATTTTCAAGATTGTAATCAATTTGGATTTAAAGTTTCGTTTGAAAACTGTATTATAAATCATTCTATATTTTATAAAGTTAAATTAAACAATACCGAATTTATAAACTCTCAACTTCACGAAATAGACTTTGGAGAATGTGATTTAACAAATTCTACTTTTGATAATTGTGATTTGAAAAGAGCAGCTTTTGAAAATACCATACTTGAAAATGTTGATTTCAAAACTGCCTATAATTTTGAAATTGATCCGGAATTTAATCGAATAAAAAAAGCAAAATTTTCAATTGAAAATATCTCGGGACTTTTAACAAAATATGACATAATAATTGAGCAGTAACAATAATTTTTACGAAAATGTGTAAGTAGAAATAAATACTTTAATTGCGATAATATAGATTTTTAGGAAGCAGTTTTGTTACTTACTTTAACTCATGCCCTTAAATAATTCTTCTTTGGAGTTAAAATCATTCAAATAATAAATTTGAACTCTGTTCCTGTTCTTTACCAACCACGAAAGAGAAATTTTAATTCTCTCAAGATGTTTACTATCCGGTTCGGATAAAAGTTGAAAAGTATGGTTAAAAAAGTCATCTAAAGCATCATCAAAATAATCTTGGTCTTTAAGATAATAATCTTTTAAGAAAAGTTTTCCTTCAATAAAAAGTAAGTAATCAATTTTTTCAGAATCATTAATTTTAATGAGTGCATTAACTTTATTTATCGGTGCTGCAAGAATAGAAGAACGAGTTAATTGTTTTAGAATAATATTTATTGTGTCTCTTACTTCGGCAGCTTCTTCATACTTTTGCTGTTCCGATAAACTTTTCATTTTGTTAAGCAATCGATTAATTGCAAATTGATTTTTACCTGAAAGAAAATCATAAGTGTTATCCAATTCCAATTTATAATTTTCAATTTTATCGGGATATATACAGGGAGCAACGCATCTTTCTATATCTAAAAGATAACATTTTTTTCCTCTTTTTAATTCTTTATCCTTGCACTCTCGGAGTCCGAAAGTTTTATCGATTATTTCTTTTAAATTTTGAGCTGTCATTCTATTTGAATATGGACCAAAATAATCGTTCCCGTCAAAATCAAATGTTGAAGATACTTTTAAATCAGGATAATTATGATTTAGATTCACCTTGATAAAATAATTCTGCGAATATCTTTTTAACAGAGTATTAAATTGAGGTCTATGAATTTTTATTAATTCTGCTTCAAGAACTAAAGCACTAAGTTCAGAATTAGTTTTATTAAACCCAAGCCGAGATGCTTTCCGAGAAATCTTTTTAGCTTTACGCGAAGCCGAACTACTGAAGTAATTTTTAACTCTCTTCTTTAATGATTTTGCTTTACCGATATAAATTATTTTATCTTTGTTATTTTTGAAGAAATAAACACCCGGAGAATCAGGTAAATTATTTAAATCTTCGGCAATTTTCTTTTTAATTAATCTAAAACCTGAAGTAGTTTTATTGATAATATTAAAAGAATTTAAATCTTTAACAAATTGATAATCGTGATTAAACTTTAAATGTTCTAATAATTTCAGTAATAATTTTGCAGTAGCGGTTGCATCTCCTAAAGCTCTGTGAACATCATGATGTCTTATCTTAAAGTGTCTGAGCATATTTCCAAGTGATTTACTTTTTAATTCTGGGAAGATTTCTCTTGAAATTTTTAATGTACAAATTTGAAGTAATTCAGGTAATTTAATTTCATTTCGCAAACATTCGTTTTTTAAGAAAGCATGATCAAAAGAAAGATTATGCCCGACCAAAATTGTATTATCAATAAATTTTAAGACTTTATCAGAAATTTGTTCAAACGTAGGAGCATCCCAAACATCTTCGTTGGTTATTCCGGTTAAGTTTTCTATGAACGGGGGAATATGCTGACCCGGATTTATGAGAGAAGTAAAACTATCAACAATTTTTAGATTTTGAATTTTTATAATACCAATTTCAATAGCTCTTGAATTTTGGGGAGAAGTTCCTGTTGTTTCAAAATCTATAACAGAAAATGTTGCTTCGGATAATTTTAGCTTTTTAAGTTGCATTTACTTGATTTGTTAAAAAAACAAATACAAAGTTAAAAAAGATTTAGATATAAATTACCAACTTGATAACCTGCCAATCTGCCTTAAACAGAAATATTATAAGGTTTATGAATTGCCGAAGCAAATTCTTCGATTAGATGCCAGTTTTCTTCGTTTTCAAAAAAGTTACCGGTAATAATTATATTTGCTCCGGCAAGAACTTTCTCTCTGGCTAAATTTGGTGTTCTAATTCCGCCCCCGACTATTAGCGGTATATTAATTTTTTCGGAAACAGCTTTTACCATTTCAGTCGGAACGGAAAGATCTGCTCCTGAACCTGCTTCAAGATAAATACATTTCATCCCGATGTACTGTCCTGCAAGTGCGGTTGCTACGGCAATTTCTGGTTTGTTTCGAGGAATCGGTTTACTTCCGCTGATATACTCGGCAGTTGTGGTTTTACCTGATTCAACAAGAACATATCCTGTAGAAATTGCTTCCAAATTGTGAGCATGAATTAAAGGTGCAGCTTGCACATGCTTGCCTATAAGGTCTTCGGCATTTCTTCCGCTTATTAGAGAAAGGAACAAAATCGCATCGGCATTTTTAGAAATTTGGTTAATACTGCCAGGGAAAATTATAAGTGGTATATCTGTATGTTTTTTTATTTCAAGGAGTGTTTTGTTAATATCCCCATTTATCATCAAACTTCCACCGATTAAAAAACCATCAACATCTGCTTTTTCGCAAAATTTTACAAATTGTTCGATGTTTTCCAAAGGAAGTTTATCCGGATCAATTAAAATAAAATAGGCAGCACCTTTTGTTTTAATTGTTTCTTTTATGTGAAAATACGTTTTGTTCATATTTAAAAATTAAATTTATTTATTATGCAAAATAATAAAGTCTTTTTAAAAACTCTCTAAATATTTGTTACTTTTTTTAATTTAAATCATATCTGTCCAAAGCAATAAAAAAAGCTCCTAATCAGTAAATTTAAGTTCCTGAAGTTAAATTTGTTTTGAGCAAAATAAATTTAATAAGAACCTATATGAACATATCATTTTTTAGTTAAATCTTACAACAATTAAAAAAAATTGTTTCAACAAAAACTTTGTACAATTACAATGATTAAATAAAATGATCTTTGCGAGCATAGCTAAGTAATCCATTTCGTAACTCAGACTGTCCTGTATGAGAATTAACTTTCTTTCCCCTAATAAAAAACCCGAACTCTTTATTATTAAAAATCGGATTTTGGGTGAAAATGAAACACAGATTATTTCATTAACATTAATTTTTTTGTTGCCGTATAGTTACCACTTGTTAGTTGATAGAAATAAACTCCGTTACTTAAATTATTAGCATTAAACTTAATTTTATAATTACCCGCTGACTGTTTCTTATTTATCAATGTTGCTACTTCTTTACCGAGTATATCATAAACCTTTAGCATTACTTTGTTAGATTGTTCCATTCCGTTTGAAGGAATACTATATTCAATTACCGTACTTGGATTAAAAGGATTAGGGTAATTTTGTTTAAGAGAAAATTCTGTTGGTAAACCGATATCAATTTCCACTATGTTAGAGTAACTATATTTACCATCAAAATCTATTTGTTTTAATCTGTATTGGAACTTACCTGAAGATACTGTATTATCGGAATAGTTGTAGGACTTAGAAGAGTTACTATTCCCGTGTCCTTTTATGAAAGCTATTTTTTTCCACTTGTTATCATCTTCATTTTGAACAAAACGTTCAACTTCAAAACCGTAATTGTTTACTTCAGTAGCTGTTTGCCAGTTAAGCTCAATGTGTCTTAATTTTTCATTTATCACGGCATTAAAAGTAGTTAACTCAACTGGGAGCGGGCTTGTCCCAAAACTCATTACTGTGGCTTTATTTGAATCTGCAATATCTTTGTAAGCGACACAAGGTGTTCCATCATTAGCTATTGCAAGGGAAGTATAACTTACATCTCCTGCAGAAAATCCTGCTAGACCTACATTCACCCAACTGCTTCCGTTATATTTTTTTACTGTGGCTTTATTGGAATTTGCAATATCTCGATAAGCGACATAAGGTGTTCCATCGTTATCTATTGCAAGTGAAGTGTAATTTACACTTTCTTTAGAAAACCCCACATTGCCTACATTTACCCAATTGCTTCCGTTATATTTCTTTACTGTAGCTCTATAGTTATTTCCACCATCTTGATAGGCAACATAAGCTGTTCCATCATTAGCTATTGCAAGGGAAGGGTAATTTACACCTCCATTAGAAAAACCCGGATTACCTACGGGTACCCAATTATTTCCATCATATTTCATTACTGTGGCTTTATAGTTATTTTCTACATCTTGATAAGCAACATAAGGTATTCCGTTTCCGTTTATTGCAAGGGAAAGGAAATATGCATTCCCGTCAGAAAAACCCGGATTACCTACGGGCACCCAATTATTTCCATCATATTTCATTACAGTGGCTTTGTAGTTATTTTTTACATCTTGATAAGCAACATAAGGTGTTTCGCTGCTTGTGTCTATTGCAAGGGAAGTATAACTTGCACCTTCTGCAGAAAATCCCGCATCACCTACGTTTACCCAACTGTTCCCGTCATATTTCATTACAGTGGCTTTGTAGTTATTTTTTACATCTTGATAAGCAACATAAGGTGTCCCGTTTATGTCTATTGCAAGAGAAAGGTCAATTGCATATCCTGCAGAAAATCCCGGATTACCTACGTTTATCCAACTGCCTTTGCTATATTTCATTACTGTAGCTTTATGCGAATTTATTCCATCTTGATAGGCAATATAAGGTGCTCCGTTTCCGTCTATTGCAAAGGAAGGGTAATCTGCCAATCCTGCAGAAAATCCCGGAGTGCCTACATTCTGCCACTGTTGTGCTATGGTTAGATTAGTTAAAAAAATTGTAATAATTAGTAGTTGTTTAATGTGTTTCATCTTGCTCTCATTAACTCTTTATATTAAGACACAATATATTATCGGAAGTAATTGTATTATGTTAAGATTTTATTTATTTGGATTTAAGGGTGAGAGATTAAACATCTCTTTGTGAGTGACAGCTAAGTAATCTATTCCATAATTCAGACTCTCCAGTATGAGGATTAACTTTCTTTTCTTTAATAAAAAACCCGATCTTTATTATTAAAAATCGGGTTTTAGGAAAAAACTGAGACACTAAATTATTTATTTCATTAGTATTAGTTTTTTTGTTGCAGTGTAATTACCAGTTGTTAATTTATAAAAATAAACTCCATTACTTAGATTATTTGCATTAAACTTAATCTTATAATTACCCGCTGGTTGTTTCTTATTTACTAATGTCGCTGCTTCTTTACCAAGTATATCATAAACTTTTAGTATTACTTGGTTAGATTGCTCCATTCCGGTTGAAGGAATAGTATACTCAATTACTGTACTCGGATTAAACGGATTAGGATAATTTTGTTTAAGGGAGAATTCTGTCGGCAAACCCAAATCAACTTCCACTACATTAGAGTAGCTGTACTTGCCGTCAAAGTCTATTTGCTTTAATCTGTATTGGAACTTACCTGAAGATACAGTATTATCAAAATAGTTATAGAACTTAGGAGAGTTACTGTTACCGTGTCCGTTTATAAAAGCTATTTTTTCCCATTTATTATTTTGTATATCTTCATTTTCATTCTGTGTAAGGCGTTCAACTTCAAAACCATAATTGTTAACTTCAGTAGCTGTTTGCCAGTTTAGTTCTATATTTTTTAGTTTATTATTTATCACAACATTAAAGGTTGCTAACTCAACTGGTAGAGCGGCATCATTTAACGAGGCATAAATATCTAACTTTCCATATCCCCAAGTGCTGTTTGGTACAGCACCTATTCCTGATGTGTTAGCATTATTTTGTATTGCTTCATATATCATTGCAGGTGTTGCATCCGGATATTTTTCTAAAAGTAAAGCTGCAGCTCCTGCCGCAATTGGGGTTGCCATACTTGTTCCTTGACTTATGATATAATTAACATCCCCTGCATTTGTAATGCCGTCATTATCAATACATAAAAAGTTATCTGTTGTATGTATATCAGTATCTCTTAATGATATTATAACTGAACCGGGAGCTGTTATGTTTGGTTTTTCTATTCCGTCGATTCTGGGTCCTCTACTTGAAAATGTTGCAATTTCATTAATAGTTTGCCCGCTAAGGTAATCAGAACCATTATATGCTTGCCAACTATTTCTCGTAGTCCATGCTCCAACTGCAAAAGCATGATCAGCGGATGCAGGTTGTCCTATGGTATAATTCTGGTCAGGGTTTTTAAAAGTTACATTAGCAGAACTCTGACGATTAAAATATATATGAAAATCTTGCTCCGATAGAGAATTATTTATGACTTTTATATAATAAGTTCCTGCATTTGCAAGTGAATCATAACTTGAATACTTAGATTCGGTTCCTCTATTACTTTCGGTTGTTGTATATTGTGTAACTGATGCTAATTCATTTTGAGACTGATCGTAATACTTCATCATTAAATTATTATGAGTTCCATATCCGTCAGACCAGACTAAATTGAAAGATAATTGTGCATTATCTTTTGCCGTTATTTCAATAAAATCAGTAGAATCATTTCCAGAAACTGTTCCCGAATAATGATGTTTCTTGTTTGCATCATTTCCTGCTGCAATAAAGAAAGGAACTCCTTGTGAATATATCCAATCTATTTTTTGTTCAACTGCCGAACTCCCATCGTGATAAGTATACCAGCCTCCATAACTCATTGATAAAATATCTGCTTCGTATGTATTAACAGCTGCATCCATTGCTGCTATCATAGCTGTCCCGGAAGCAGATGCATTCATATTATTCCCGATCTTTAAGAAAATTAAATCGGCATTTGGAGCTGAACCTTTAAATGGTTGGGTTCCGTTACCATCATCAGTTCTACCATTAGATAAAACTCCTCTTCCTAAAACAGAACCTGTAACATGAGTTCCGTGTCCGGTAACAGAATTTGCAACATCATCATCGATAGTTGGATAATTCGAATAGTCTTTTGCAGTATATGTTGCAGGTAAATCAGTTCCATCATAGGCATCGTCTAATCCTGAATCGAGAATTGCTACTTTTACTCCTGTTCCTGTATAACCCTCATTCCAAACATCATCAGCATTTATTGCTATTGTGGCATTATTATTTTTAGGAAAACTTTGATATTCTGCCGTATCCATCTTTTTTACAAATGCAAACGACAATACTGTATTAAGTTTGGAAATCGGCATTTCTGCTATAAAGAAACCATAGGGATGGTTTTCCATTGGAGGTGTCCATAAATCTAAAAAGCAGTTTATATTTTGATTCCTTAATTCTGTTATTTGCTCATCAGTTGGATATTCTTCCATATAAATAATAACGTTTTCTTTAGGTTCGTTTGTACCGTTTGGAGTTGTACCTCTTGCAATAAGTTTTTTCTTACTGATATTTGTAATCAGTTTACCACTTAAAATCTTTTTATTGTTATTTTGTGTTACTGAAATTAATTGAGATTGTTTAAGTAAAACCTCATGATTTGGTTTTTTAATTACTTGCGGAAAAATTTCTGTAGCAAAACAAAAAATAAAGATTACAAAGAGTCTGTAAAATTGTCTTTTGTTATTCATCTATTAGCTCCTATTAGTGTTTAATAATGAGCCAAATAGTAGAACTTTATTTGAGAAAACTGTGTTCGATAGCACAATTAAATCAGTTTTTCTTGCTAATCTTTAATCCGAACAACAGACCTGACCCGATATGCAAAGAAACAGATAATTAAATTTTGTTTACAAATATTTTTTCTTTTCTTAAAATTTTATAAACCTTTAAAGTTATTCTGTTTGAATTATTACAATAGAAAAAAGTTTTCGAAGCAATTATTTTGTAGTTTAGACTTTCAAGTCTGAGAATTGCCAAAAGTAATCTCATCAGCATTTACAATAAGGATTTGGTTGTATTGGAAAATTTAAAGACGATGGGAACTTACCGCAAATACCTTCCTTAAAGATATTGACAGAAATTTCTTATAAACATAATTTATTAAATGCGGGAATTTCGGGTGAATGGGTACTTATTCAAAATAATTTGGATAAATTTGAAGAAGCAACTTCCGGATATTTTGTTGTAAATCTGTTTACTCAATATTCTTTTATTTTTGCAGAAAATAAAAGTAATATCAGTTTAAATATTAATAATGTTTTAGAACAAGAATTTCGAAATCATTTATTGCGAGTAAAATCGATTCTGCCAGAAGCCGGAAGAAATTTTAGATTGCTTACAAATTATTCTTCCATTTTTAGAACTCGAATCTAACACCAAAAGTAGGTAAAATAGGCCAGAGCAAAATTTCTTCAGGTTTAGGTTTATAAATATCCGGCACTGAACTGTACTCGTATTGTTTAACATTTTTAAAATTGAAAACATTACTTATATCTATGAATGTTAGAATTTTAAAACTTTTAAAGATAAATAGTTTGCTTATTCTTAAATCAACTCTCTTGTAAGCAGGTAAACTTTCAGAATGTCTTTTACCGCTTTTCCAAATCCAAATTCCGTTATTATTTTTAACTGCAGTTTTTGGTGTATAAGGAAAACCGCTTCCGTAGTAACCCTTTAAACTTAAACTCCAATTCTTTCCCATATTTGTATTTGCAACAATAGAGATTGTATGGCGTTGGTTAGTGTATCTCGGATATTCATCAATATTATCATTAATTAAATTCTCTTTTGCAAAAAGTAGTCCGTAACTTATCCAAGCATAAAATCCGGAGAGATTTAAAGAAGTATAAATATCAATTCCATAAGCATTTCCTGTTGCATCATTTTCTTTCGAATAAGTGATTCTTTCAAAAACACCGTAATAAGATGAAACCAAATCAGTATATTTTTTATAGAAGCCTTCAATTTTAAATTTCAATTGATTATTGTTTCTGTTAGAAAACTTTAGAGTCTGTTCCAAACCTATTACATAATGCTCGGCTAATTGTGATTGTGTATTAGTATCGGAAGCAGTAGAGTACTTTAACTGCTCATATTCCGGTGATTGATAAAAATATCCCCAAGCTGCTTTTAGGTTAGTTCTATTGGCTAGTTTGTAAGAAATATTTAATCTCGGACTAAAAGTAAAATCTTTATTTAAATCAAAGTAATCAATTCTTCCGCCAATATTTAGAGCTAATTTTTCGTTGAGTGATAAAATATTTTCAAGATATAGAGCATATTTGTAAGACCTTACATCGATAGTATCTGAACCGTAATCGCCGCGTCTTACACTATTGCCGCTTGTAAAAATATCGTTATACTTTTGATCATACAAAATATTTTTATAAGATACTTCGGCTTGAATTTCATAGTTAGAAGTAAGTTGATGTTGCAAATTAAGATTAAACTCTAGAGTTTTAATTTTTAGAGTATCATAAGTTAATCTTTCAAGAGTTCGGTTATAATTTTTATATTTTCTAAGGAATAATCGATATTCACTATCTCCTTGATCATAATAATTTATCTCTCCATTTAATAGAGTTTTGCTCGATAAAATATTCTTACTCTTTAAAGTAATCATTGATGAAACATAATTTGCAATGTTATCTTCCGTTTCTTTTTTCTTTGAATACTCTCTAATTGGTTTGTAAGTAAAATCATCATTAGCATGAATAAATCCTAAAAGCAGTTTATTTCTTTTAGTGAGATTGTAACTTAAAACTCCCTGCAAATCATAAAAAGAAGGTTTGGCTTTTGAAATATTTTCGTAATCAATCAACGAAAGAACATATTCCATATAACTTTTTCTTGCTCCGAAAATGAAAGAAACATTCTCTCCAATTGGACCTTCAGCGTATCCGTCAAAGTATGCCATACTTAGTGATGCAGCACCTGAATATTTGTTTTTATTTCCTTCTCGGTATTCAATATCCAAAACGGAACTCATTTTATCTCCATATTTCGCCGAAAATCCGCCCGTGATAATATTTACTTTTTTCATTAAATCAATATTAAAAATTCCTATGCTTGCATTAGGAGCCTCTTTTATGTGAAACGGTTCGTAAACTTGTGTTCCATTTACCAAGACTAAGTTTTCATCATGATTTCCGCCTCTAACATTAAATTCCGCTTTCAACGCATTATTTGCAGTTATTCCGGGTAAAGATTGAATTGAACGAAGAATATCCGGCATCCCTACGGAAATTTCTCTTATCTTTTCACTTTGAATTGTTAAGTTACTGCTCTTAACTTGATCAGTAGTTCCGATTGTATTTGCGTAAACAGTAACTTCTTGAAGATTAATATTTACCGATTGAAGCTTTATAACAACTTTAACATCAGATAAAAACAACTCCGGATAAAGCTTATAAATTAAAGTTTGATAACCTACATAACTGATTTTTATTTTTTCATCTTGAAAAATATTGTTTAGAGTAAAATTACCGTCTTTACCGGTTGTATTTCCTTTTTTACTTTCTAAAGTTAAGATATTTGCAAAAGGAAGAGGTTCGTTGGTTTCCGCATCAACTACAATTCCCGATAAGGTATTTGTTTTTTGAGCAAAAATACTCGTAAAAATAAATAGACCGATAAATAAAAAATTATAAAATTTGCTCATAAAAATTAGGATTGTTTAAGGAAAAATAATATGTTATATATATGAAATATAATCGTATTTTATATAAAAAATTATAGAAAATTATTAAAACTATTTTCAATTAAACCTATTCTATATATTAAAAATAAAATTAACAAAAAGGTAGTAATGAACATAGATTATTGTGAAAAGGGACGCTATTTTAGAGGACTTCTTATCTTAATAGGAAAAGATAGAATAATTGAAAAAAGCGAAAGGACAATGCTGTTAGATATTGGGGAAAACTTAGGTTTTGATAAAAAATTTTGTAACGATGCTATTTTAACATTTTTGGGAAATCCATTTATAAATCAAAAACCGCCTGTATTTTCTTCAAAAACTGTTACGCTTAATTTTCTGCAAGATGCAATTAACCTGGCAGGAGTGGATAATTATATTCACGATGATGAAAGACAATGGATTGAAAACATTGCAGAAATCAATAACGTCGAAAAAGATTGGTTAGAAAAAAAACTAAATAAAAATTTAGTTGTAAATAATTAAAAGGAGGCTTTAAATATGGCTTTTACACTTTCTTGTGGAGAAAAAGCCCCAAGTTTTACTCTTCCCGCAACTGATGGTAAAACTTATTCGCTTAACGATTTTTCCGAACACAAATTGCTTGTGATTTTCTTTACATGTAATCACTGTCCATATGTTATCAACTCTGATGAAATTACAAGAGAGACTGTCGAAAAGTATTCTGATAAAAATGTTGCTTTTGTAGGAATAAATAGTAACAGTAAAAATACTTACGCTGAAGATAGTTTTGATAATATGATTGTAAGAATGGAAGTTGAAAAATTTCCTTGGTTTTATCTTTATGATGAAACTCAAAGAATTGCTTTGAAGTACGGTGCATTAAAAACTCCACACTTTTTTGTTTTTGATGAAAAAAGAAAATTGCAATACACAGGCAGAGCAGTAGATAATCCAAGAGACCCTTCAAAAATTTCTGTTAATGATTTGGAAAATGCCTTAAATGAATTATTGGAAAACAAAGAAGTTTCAGTAAAGGTAACTAATCCAATCGGTTGCAATATAAAATGGGAAGGTAAAGATAAACATTGGATGCCTCCGGAAGCCTGTGATTTAGTTTAATGAAAGTGAAAAGGGGAATTTCGTAAGATTTATATCCCTGTAAGTGTTGCAGACTCAAAAGTTTGTATTACAATATTTTTTTATAGTAGAATCAGCAATATGTTATTTTATCGTTTAGAATTTTTAAAGAATGAATCCCAAAACTAAATAAATTATTGCGGTAATACTTCCTGCAGTTAAAGCATAAGGCAACTGAGTTTTTACATGATCAATGTGATCACAAGCTGAAGCCATAGAAGAAATAATTGTTGTATCGGAAATAGGTGAGCAGTGATCGCCGAAAACTCCGCCTCCCAAAGCTGCAGCAATTGTTAAATATAAATTTGCATCTAAATTTGTTGCCATCGGAACGCCAATTGCAATCATAATAGCAAAAGTTCCCCAAGAAGTACCTGTAGAAAATGCAATAACACAAGCTACAATAAAAATTATAAATGGAACAAAAGAAGGAGACAGCCAACCTTTTGTAATTTCTGCAATATATATTCCTGTACCGAGTTCTTTACAAACAGTTCCGATTGCAAAGGCAAGCATCATCAAAAGTGCAAGGGGAATTAATCCGCTTATTCCTTTAAATATTAAATCTATTGTTTCTTTGAAGGAAAAAATCTTTTGAGAAGTGTATAAAATAATTCCAATAGTAATAGCTGTTAAAACTGAATAGAGAACTGAAGAGGAACCTGAACCTTGTCCAAGTGCTAAAAATATTTGTTTATACCAAATATATTGAGAGATATTTTCTACTTCATTCCATCCTGTAAAAACCAACATCAAAGGCATCATAATTACCATTGTAAAAATTGGGATAATCATATTAAATGCTTTTGGTGTTACATTTTCTTTTGTTTCAAGAGCAACTATATCGGAAGAAATCATAGGAGTTGCACCATCTCTTAAAAGTTTTCCTTCTTCCTTTGCTCTTCTT
>PDWI01001703.1_pt1 | contig 34269 bp, 25 predicted proteins | sample 1430891 | NCBI WGS metagenome assembly PDWI01 (sample SAMN01162508, study PRJNA174530) | Oral metagenome, whole genome shotgun sequencing project. | biome: Marine environment; feature: Marine mammal; material: Swab sample of the gingival sulcus; isolation source: swab sample of gingival sulcus... | reverse complement strand
CCGTCTTTTTTGCCTCGATATCGAGGCAAAAAAGACGCAAAACCATTCTAAATTTTTCATCAGAAATCTTGGCTCGAAAAAAATAACTATTACTCATTGATTTTTAATTAGTTAAGCAAAGGTAGAAATAACTTAACTAATCTTGAACCAAAATAAATATGACAATCCGACAGAAGACTTTGTCAATACCATTGTTTGAAGCATATATAAACCTTTAAAATGTATAGAAAATGAAATACTTTGTAACTATAATTTCAATAATACTTATATTTGTATCTTGCAAGAAGACTTGTCGAATATCTCACGATACCCTATGGGTGGTTAAAGCGCAAAATAAAACATCTTATGACCTCCGGCTTAGTTTTTTTAAGACTTCAACCTCTTCCAACAAGAAGTCATTTTTCATTGAATCAGCCAATACCGTGAATTTATTTTACAATGAAACAGAAAATTTTGAACCGGATGCGGTTACCGGTCGCTACTATGATTCCGCTGCAATTGTTTTCAGCGATGGCAGATCAATTAGTTACACATCGCGAGATTCCAACAACACAAATAATGTGTTGTTTATTGATAATTATCTCCATCCGAATGAAGACGAATTTATATTTAAAATTGACAGTGTGATATATAATTTATCCCATTGACCTTAATAATATCTGAATACATTACCAATGCAGAAATACCAATTGCTCCCTTGACAAGGCTCGCTTCTTAAAATCATCGAACCAAGCAGAAATTATTTTGTTGTCTCTTTAGAAATTTTAGGTATTGGGGTTAATTGTTTTTTCATGTTTTGAAATATTTTTTTTGATAGTCATTTTTTATTATGTTACTTTGCGATTTTTCGTAAACAATTTTGTATAAAGCGGAAATATCAAGACATAATGAGTAAAAATTTAGTTATCGTTGAATCCCCGGCAAAAGCGGAGACCATCAAAAAATTTCTGGGTAAAGACTATGAAGTAAAATCATGCTACGGGCATATTCGAGACCTGGTCAAGAAAGACTTTGGTATCGACAAAGAGAACAATTATGCCCCTCAGTATGAGATTATGGCAGATAAAAAAAAGCTCGTTACCGAATTAAAAAAAGAGGTCAAAAAAACACCCGTTATCTGGCTGGCATCCGATGAAGATCGCGAAGGAGAAGCTATCGCTTGGCATCTTTTTGAAGTCTTAAACTTAAAGAATAAAGAAACCAAACGCATAACTTTCAATGAGATTACCAAAGAGGCCATCACACACTCGGTAGAAAATCCTCGAGAAATCAACTTGAACCTGGTCAATGCCCAACAAGCAAGAAGGGTGCTTGACCGCTTGGTAGGTTTTGAACTTTCTTCCGTTTTATGGAAAAAAGTCCGTCCGAAACTATCGGCAGGACGCGTACAATCCGTTGCCGTACGGATGCTTGTAGATCGTGAACGGGAAATATTGGCATTCAAACCGGTTTCATCTTTCAAGATGACCGCCTCATTGTCAGTAGATTCAAAGAATGGGAAAAATGAAAATTTTGAAGCCGACTACACCAAGGATCTCAAATCCGAAAAAGAAGTTATGGAGATACTAAACTCCTTACAATCTCCACAATTTATTGTTCTAAACGTAGAGAAGAAGCCCGGGAAGAAAAGTCCGCCGCCTCCGTTTACAACCTCCTCACTGCAACAAGAAGCCGGCAGTAAATTAGGCTTTCCCGTAGGGAAAACAATGCGTGTAGCCCAGCGACTTTACGAAGCCGGATATATTACATACATGCGTACAGACTCTGTAAACCTCTCAAAAACAGCACGTTCCGGACTCAAAAAACTAATAGAATCAGAATTTGGAAGTACATACTACAAAGGCAGAATCTATACTTCCAAAACCAAAAACGCCCAAGAAGCGCACGAGGCCATACGCCCAACCTACCCGGAAAAAGAAACGGTCGATGCCGCCTCTGACGAAAAACGCCTCTACGATCTGATCCGCAGACGCACCATTGCCTCGCAAATGAGCGATGCCGCCTCAGAAAAGACCTCCGTAACGATAGGCATAAAAGATACCGAACATTTATTCAAATCCTCCGGAGAAGTCATTACTTTTCCCGGTTTTTTGAAGGTGTACGACTCCTCATTCAGCGACAAAATTTTGCCTCCCTTACAAGAAGGAAAAGCTCTTGACTTGTTACAAATCAACGCATTACAGCAATTTACCAAGCATCCGGGCAGATACTCCGAAGCGGCTCTGGTCAAGCAACTCGAAAAACAAAGCATCGGCAGACCCTCCACCTACGCCCCCATCATCTCAACCATACAAAACAGGGGCTATGCCATCAAAGAAAGCCGCGAGGGCGAAACCCGAGATACCTTATATATAACCTACAAAACAGAAAAAATTGAAAGACAAATCCTAAAAAAAACATATTCCGCAGAAAAAAACAAGCTCTTTCCTACGGACATCGGAATGGTTGTAACCGATTTTTTGAAAGAAAACTTTGAAACCGTACTGAATTTTGATTTCACCGCAAACTTAGAACAGGAATTTGACGATATTGCCAACGGTACTCTCGTATGGCACAAAATGATAGACAATTTTTATCCCGGTTTTCACAAAAAAATTGACGAAACCTTAGAACATGCCGAAAGAAGTTCCGGAGAGAGAATCCTAGGCAAAGATCCCAAAACAGGACGAGAGATTCTTGTACGCATAGGAAAATTCGGTCCCATTGTTCAAGCCGGACATGCCGATGACGAGGAAAAACCTCTCTTCGCCGGTCTCAAAAAAGAACAGCACATTGAAACTATCAGCCTGGAAGAAGCTCTTGAACTATTAGCCACCTCGGGTAACGGAAGACTACTGGGAACGGATCCCGCAACCGGGAAAAATGTATATGCCCGCTTGGCTCGTTACGGTCCGGTCATTCAACTCGGAGAAAATCAAGACACTCCAAAACCCAAATTTGCACCTATACTAAAAGGTATCAGTATTTCCGACATTACCCTCTCGCAAGCTCTCAAAATGCTCGAATTGCCTCGTGAGGTCGGAGCTTATGAAAATAAAAAGATACTTGCGGCCGTGGGCAGATTCGGACCTTACATCAAGCACGACAGCAAATTTATTTCCTTAAAAAAAGACGATAACCCTCTAACAATCAATCTTGAACGTGCCATTGAGTTGATTGAAGAAAAAAGAGAGAAAGATCGAAAAAATTTGATTCAAGATTTTGGAGAAAAAGAAAATATCAAGATAATAAAAGACCGCTGGGGAAAACCTTGCATATATCACAAAAAGAAATACCTGCGACTTTCTCCGAAAATAGATCCCGCGACCATAACTTTGGAGGAATGCAAAAAAATTATTGAAAAAGAAATGCCTGCCCCTAAAAAGAAGACCAAACGAAAAAAAAAGTAACCAATGTTTGAAAATTTAGATCAGTTCTTGGATTACTATACGCTCAACAAAAACCATTTCCCGGAATATCTTTGCAATCAAGAGTTACTGGGAAACAAAGTTTGCTTTCTTGATAAAAACATGCAAGAAATCAAATGGGAAGACTACAACCCGGTCATTTTAGGACTGCCCGAGATGCGCAATTCAGGCTTTGAAGAAGAAGCAAATTCTCCAGATAAAATCAGAGAGGAGCTTTACAAATTGTACGCCCCCCAAGGAACAAACCTCTTGGATCTGGGCAATTTAAAAAAAGGCGCAAATATCAAAGACAGCTACTCGATTATTCGTGAATTTATTCTCGATTTATTAACCAAAAACCGAACGATCATCATATTGGGCGGCAGTAAAGACCTTCTCTACCCCATAGCCCAAGCCTACGAAAAAAACGAAGAAGAATTTTCCTTGACGACCTCGGAACCTCGATTACACCTAAGCGAAGCAGATACAGAACTAACCCAAGAATCCACTTATTTATCGACCGTATTAACAAACCCTCGATTGTTTCATTACACCAACATTGGTCTGCAAACCTACCTAAACCCACCCTCATTAATAAAAAACATAAACAACCGGCATTCTGTGATACGGCTCGGCATTGCAAGATCACAAATATCTGAATGTGAGCCGGTTATAAGAGATTCGAATATCTTTGGCATTGATATTGCTTCGATAAAGCAATCCGATGCACCCGGAGCACCCGGCATTTCGATACACGGATTTTACGGCGAAGAAATGTGTCAATTGGCAAAATACGCAGGCATAAGCGATAAAATTTCAACCTTCGGCGTCTTCAACTACCTCCCCTCAAAAGACAAAAATAATCAAACCGCCGCCTTAACGGCACAAATCGCATGGCATTTTATCCAATCCTTCCCCATGCGGCAACAAGAACTGCTTCCGAAACAAATCAAAACATTACCCAAACATCGGGTACACATTGAAGACCTTTCCGAAGAAATCATATTTTATCACAGCCCCAAAACCGACCGGAGATGGTTTGAAGTGGAATATTCAAGAGGCAATGAAGAACTCTCAAAAATCATATCTTGCAGTTTGCAAGACTTTGAGATTGCACGAAATAACCAAATCCCCCCAAGATGGTGGAAATTTCACCAAAAATTAAACTCTCCGCAAAAAAACACAAATCACTGACAATCAACACACTAACCCGTCCTTCACATAAAAAACACTTTATTTTCAAAAAAAAATTACTTTATTTTCGAAAAAATTACTTTATTTGTACGTTGTGAGTAAGACAAGATACATATTTATTCTATTATTCTGCTTAGGAACCCGGATCGGTTTATCTCAGCAAGATCCTCAATTTGCGCACAACGCAAGCAATTTACTTTTTGTAAATCCCGGATCAGCAGGCATGAGCGACGGAATATGCGCCACAGTAATAAATCGACAACAATGGCTTGGTTTTGAAGGTGCGCCCAAAACGACCTTGGCAGGCATACATGCCCATTTGAACCTATTCGGCATTTCGCAAGGTGTGGGACTTTCCATAGCCGATGACAGGTTAGGATTCTCAAAAGACTTCAGAGCCAAACTCACCTACTCCTTTCACCAAAGAATCGGTAACGGAGTTCTCGGTATAGGCATCGAAGGCGGCATATTTAATAAAAATCTGGACGGGCAGTGGAAATATCCGGATGCTGACGGAAGTCAAGATCCATTTGTAACCACGGAAGCTGCGCGCAAAATGGTATTGGACTTGGGAGCCGGGATCTTTTACAAAATAGGAGAAAAGTTTTATGCAGGCATATCTGCCGCACACCTGCATCAACCAGAAATAAGCTATCCGAAAGTAAAAGTGGCATCATTTTTGCGGCGTAACTACTACGGCATTGTCGGTTATAAATTCCGTCTCCTGAACTCTCCGATAGAATTAAATCCCTCTATTTTTGCAAAATTTGACGGAACAAAATTACAATATAGCGGAAATATTTCAGGAACATACAATAAAAAGATAACCCTCGGCGTTTCATATAGGAACTTGGATGCTTTTATCCCAATGTTGTCCATACAACTCATAACCGGATTGCGGGTCGGATACGCTTACGAGCTGTCTTTAAGCAAGATGATAAAAGCCTCGAATGGTTCACATGAATTTATGATAGGTTATTGTTTCGATTTTTATAAAACTACCAAAAAATACAAATACAAAAGTATTCTTTACTTATAAATAAACATAAGATAAACAAAAAACAGGAAGCATGAGAAAGTTAGTTTTTTTATACGTTGCAATTTTTGCCCTCCTCATCAGCAGTTGCGGTAAAAAAGGTGCTAACGGCGAATTGGTCGGAGTCGGCGAGGGAAAAGATTGGTTTGAACCCAACCCCTACGGAATGGTTTTTATTCCCGGTGGAAGCTTCAACATGGGATTAAACGACCAAGACATAACCTTTGCCCACAATACACAGTCAAAGACTGTCTCCGTGGATCCGTTTTGGATGGATGAAACCGAAATAACCAACAGCGAATACAAACAATACGTCTATTGGGTCAGAGACTCCATCGCACGCCGCTTGTTGGTTGCCGCAGATTTTGAAGAGTATAAAAAAGACCTTGATCCCGAAAAAGCAATGGCTGTAGATCCCGAATACGATCATGACGACCCGGAAACTTGCTTGCTAAACTGGGATAAAGACGTAGAATGGGACAAAGCTGATGAAGAATATCAAAATGCGCTTGCCGACCTCTTCCTTCCAATGCACGAACGTTTTTATAAACAAAAAGAAATTGATACTCGTAAGTTGATATTCAGCTACCAATGGGTTGATTTAAAGCAAGCTGCAGAGAACAGGAATAAATACCATTTTAACGAAGACTTCACCGGTGGCGAATACTCCGGAAGTGTAGTTAACTACAAAGGCAAGACGGTCCCCGTAAAAGATCGTTCAGCCTTCATAATGAGCGCAAAAATAAACGCATATCCCGATACGTTAGTATGGATGAGAGACTACACTTATTCTTATAACGAACCATTAGCCAAAAGATATTTTTGGCATGAAGCTTACAACGACTATCCTGTAGTAGGGGTAAGTTGGGTACAAGCTAATGCGTTCTGTGTTTGGCGTACGGATCTCATGAGAAATTATCAAAAATCTTTAAAAAACGGAACTGTTTATCAAGATTATCGTCTGCCCACCGAAGCAGAATGGGAATACGCAGCTCGCGGCGGACTCGCATTGTCCATGTATCCCTGGGGAGGTATTTATACAAGAAACGTACACGGTTGCTTTATAGCAAACTTTAAACCCTTGCGTGGTCGGTACGGAGATGACGGAGCCAACAGAACCATAGAAGTAAAAAAATACGCTCCCAACGAATATCACCTCTATGATATGGCGGGAAATGTCGCAGAATGGACAGGAGATGCCTACGATGTATCTGCATACAGCTATACGCATGACTTAAACCCGGACTTCCGATACAACGCCAAAGCAGAAGATCCTCCGGTATTGAAAAGAAAAGTAGTTCGAGGCGGCTCTTGGAAAGATGTTGCATTCTACATGCAAGTCGGAGCTCGCGGCTATGAATATCAAGATACAGCAAAATCCTACATAGGCTTCAGATGTGTCAGATCTTATATGGGCGCTGATGATTACAATTGGGGAGACGGCAACTTCTAAGGATCTTGATAGAAAATAATAAACACCCATAATGTTACCGAATAAATACGAAAATAAAATGGTTGCTTTTTTGTAAAAAACGATCATTTTATTTTTGTGTGGTACAAATATTTTTTAATTTAGCATTTCAAAAATTATTAATTCTTATAAAAAACTAATTGATTATGGCAAATTTTACAGAAAGTCACAAATGGAAAGTATTTATGAAATACTTGTATGGTTGGGGTGCATCAGTAGTACTTATTGGTGCCTTATTTAAGCTGACACACTGGCCGGGAGCAAACGTAATGCTTACCGTCGGGTTGGTTACTGAAGCAATTATTTTCTTCTTCTCAGCTTTTGAACCCTTGCATGAAGAGTTGGATTGGACACTCGTGTATCCTCAATTGGCAGGATTAGATGATTCCAACGAATTTAAAACAAGCAGCACTGCCGTCAGCAATGGAACTGCCTCAGTTGATGCTATTGAGAAATTCAACAATATGTTGGACAGTGCAGGAGACTCTAACCTGTTCGAAAAATTCGGTTCGGGAATGGACAAACTGAATACACAAGTTGCTCAATTATCAGACTTATCTGATGCCTCATTGGCTACAAATGACTACGCAGAAAACATGAAAGGTGCAAGCCGAGCAGTTTCTAACCTTATTGAGTCATACAACAAATCTTCAGAAGCTGTCAGTTATTCGGCTGATGCGGTTTCCGATGCGACCCAAAAGGTAGCCTCAGGCGGAGAAGCATTTTCTGATGCTTACCAAAAATTGACGGAAGCGATGGACTTGGATTTCAGTTCCTTAAAATCCGGAAACATGGAATACAACAAACACATTGGCAAATTGAACAAAAATTTGACCGCATTGAATGCAATTTTTGAATTGCAATTGAGCGAGACCGATTTGGATCAAATGATGTCAGATCTGCAAGGCTCTGTTGTTCATTCCAAAAAATACAACGAAGAAATTACCAAATTGGGACAAAAACTTGAAGCTCTTAATACTGTATATGGTAATATGTTGAGTGCAATGAACGTAAAAATGAGTTAATTCTTCCCCTGAAAATGAAGAATTGTTTACTTTTACTTGAAATCAAGAATATTATTTTTTAATCATAAAACTATACAGATTATGAGTCATGGAAATTTATCTCCAAGGCAGAAGATGATAAACATGATGTATCTCATCCTTACGGCATTGCTTGCATTGAACGTATCGGCTGAAATACTCAACGCTTTCGTCTTGGTGAACGACAGTTTAATAAAAACAGAAGCAAATATCGGCGCAAAAAACAGCGAAATTTATGCCGGATTTGCAAGTAAAAATGAAGCGAACCCCGCCAAGGTAGGACCTTGGAAGGCAAAAGCTGACGAGATAGGAAAAATCTCCTCCGAATTGGTTGAATACATTAATAATTTGGAGAAAACTTTACTTACTCAAGCGGGGGAAAATTATGACCTTTTTAAGAAGAAAGGAGCCATAGCCATCGAGAAAAAATCCGATCAAGAAACTCCGACACGCGTGATGTTGGAAGAAAAAGGACAAAATGGCAAATTACGTTCCTTGGAATTAAAAGCAAAGATTATAGAGTACCAAAAAACAGTGAAAAACATATTCAAAGGTATTGACGGTTCGGAAACACTCATCAAAAATATGGACTCGAACTTAAATACGGATGATATAAAAGGCTCAGAAGGCAATATTGTTCCTTGGCACATTGCTGTTTTTCATCAACTTCCTTTAGTTGCATCTATAACAATGCTCACAAAACTTAAAACGGATATTTTAAATACGGAGTCTGATGCTATTGCAAACTTGTACAGCCAAGTAGATGCAAAAAGTTACAAATTCACAGACTTGAATGCAATTGTCAAAGCCGAGAAAGGTTACTTATTGGCAGGAGAAAGATATACCGCTCAAATTTTTGTTGGAGCATCTGACTCTACTCAGAAGCCTGAAATCATTCTTGACAACGGGAAGCGCGTAGATTCTTTTGACAATATGAAAAGAGGTATTTACTCTGTACAAGCCAGCGGTTACGGAGAACATGTTTTGAAAGGAAATATTGTGGTAAACAAACCGGGATCTACAGAAAAAGATTCCTTCCCGTTTGAAACAAGTTATTTGGTAGCAGCTCCCAGTGTAAGTGTTTCTGCCGACAAAATGAATGTATTCTATATCGGAGTGGACAACCCTGTAACAGTTACAGCAGCAGGAACTCCCGCAAGTGCAGTATCCGCGTCTATTTCAACAGGACGAATCTTGAAAAAAAGCGGTTCTCAATACGTAGTCAGGGTGCGCAAAGGCCCCAAAGCTCGTGTATCGGTTTCTGCCAACGGAAGAACTTTGGGTACAAAAGTATTTCGAGTAAAAAGAGTCCCCGACCCTGTTGCTACACTCGGACCAAGCAGTGCTCCCTATTATAAGGGAGGCCCAATTCCCAAATCGACCCTTGCCGCATTGTCAGGTCCGCGAGCTACTATGGAAAACTTTGACTTTGACTTGAAATTCAAAATCACCTCTTTCAGTGTGAGTTGTACCATTGGAGGTTTTGATGAGATATCTGCAACAAGAGGAAGTCGAATATCCGCCAAGCAAAAAGCTTTAATAAGAAAAGCCAAACGCAATTCTCGTGTGATTATCGAAAATATCAGAGCCAAAGGTCCTGATGGCAGTGTACGAAAATTGAATGATTTGGTTTTCAAATTAAAATAATCCTTTATTTGTACAATAACCCAAGGCTAAATCCCGTTTAAAAGACAAGCGTTTTTACGATATTAGTTTTCAAAAAAATAAAAAAAATGAGAAGAATATTTTCAATTTTGCTACTTTCAGTTCTGTTGTTGTCATTCATTTGCGTAACAAGTAGTCTGAAAGCTCAAGAAGTAAAAGGTATCTACGAAAAACACTTGACTGTAAAAAGGAAGCCCGTTCCCTTTCAATACGTCAGGGAATCGGATGTTGTTTGGTCAAAAGTCATTTGGAGAAGATTGGACCTCACTCAGAAACGTAACTTGCCTCTATACTACCCTACGGTAGATATGGAGGACAGGAAAAGTCTGATGCAAACCATTATGTGGGGAATAAAAAACAAAAGTTTAACTCCTTTTTCTACGGATGAATTTACGACTCAATACACATTGAATGATATAGACGAACGCTTTGGTGCAGGAAATGATACCACCTTTGACTCAGATCCGGAAACCGGAGAACTTATTCCCATCATAACGAAAAATGATGCGAACATGGGCGAAGTAAAAGAGATGTTAATCAAAGAGATGTGGTTCTTTGACAAACAACGTTCTGTGATGGAAGGTCGAATTATAGGCATGTGTCCTATAAGGGTTTATCATAGAGACGATGATGTAGAGCAGCTTGATACGAAGTATACAATCCTCTTTTGGATATATTATCCGGAAGCTCGGAATATATTTGCCAGTCAAGCAGTTTACACCCCACAAAACCAATCTCAAGAAATTTCTTTTGATGATTATCTTGTACAAAGACGATTTGAGGGATATGTGTTCAAAGAATCCAACGTATACGACAACCGTAGTATTGAGGAGTATACCTCAGGCTTGGATGCCCTGTTGGAATCTGAAAAAATAAAAGACGAAATATTCAGTTTTGAGCACGATCTTTGGGAATTTTAGAAATAGAAATTACAGAAAAAAGCCCGTTTCTTTTGAAACGGGCTTTTTTTTATTTAATTCCCCTCGATAGCTAATCGCAATAAATTTAGTGCCGCAGCACTAGTCCTTCGGATATTTATTGCTCGATTATTTCCAAATAAAAACTTCCGAGAAAGGACAGCACTCCCTCGATAAGCCAAGGCAATCCAAACTGTCCCGACCGGCTTTTCCTTACTTCCGCCTGTCGGTCCTGCAATTCCGGATATCGCAAGAGCATAATCGGTATCTAAGAACTGAGACTGTTTTTCCGCCATACATTCGACAACCTCTTTGCTTACAGCCCCATGAGTCGCTAAAACATTTTCGGGGACAGTCAAATATTTTATCTTTGCTTCATTGGAGTAAACAACTGTTCCTCCCTTAAAGAAACGTGAACTTCCGGGAATACCGGTCAACAAATGAGCAAGCATACCGCCGGTACAACTCTCCGCCATTGATAAAGTTTTATTATTTGCAATCAATTGATTCGCAATAACTTCTTCCAAAAAAACATCTTCCTCTGCAAATATCAAATCACCGAGTATATCGCGTAACTTCCGAACCTGCTCCTGTAATCGGTCTTCCTCTTGGCCGGAACGTTCTTCTACTAAACTTAATCTCAATCGAATACGCTCCGGTGAGGGTAAATAGGCCAAGTGGATTTCTGAGGGTAATTCTTGCTCAAAAGCAATTAATTTTTCCGCCAAATCTGATTCGGAAATGCCATAAATCATCACATTTTCATGTCTGATTCGAGGCAAAGAGAACGTTTTCTTCAACAAGGGCAATACCTCTGTTTGCATCAAATTTTCCATCTCATAAGGAACTGCCGGAAGTGAAATTATAAAATTTTCCTGTTTCTTGAAACACATCCCGGGGGCTGTTCCAAATTTGTTCCGCAAAATTTGACAACCGGAAGGAACAAATGCCTGCGATTTATTTTTTTCATTCAATGGTTTGTTTTTACTCCCCACAAATTTGACAATATCTTGCAATACATCCGGATTTAATGTTAGTTCCATCTCAAAATATTCTGCAAGCGTTTCTTTGGTTATGTCGTCATCAGTGGGCCCGAGACCTCCGGTAAATATCACAAGACTTGCCTCTTTCAAAGACTCTTCTAATGTACTTATAATCTGATCTTTATCATCATGAACAGACTTGATTTGATGGATTTCAAACCCGATATTCGTAAGCATCTGTGCTATTTTTGCAGAATTTGTATCCAAAATCTGCCCTATCAATATTTCATCTCCGATGGTGATAATATCTGCCTTCATTTTTCGAAAAAATTTGATTTGTATTTCAGTTTAGTCTTCGCTTTTACGCCTTTTAATTTCAGTTCGTATCAGTTGCAATTCTCGGCCGGTTTGTCCTTTTACAGAGGTGTTTTCCTCGGCTCTGCGAAAAAGATAGGGCAATACAAATTTAACCGGTCCGTAGGGCAAATATTTGGCCACATTATATCCGGCTCTTGCCATATTAAAACTGATATTGTCGCTCATTCCGAAAAGTTGCGAAAACCAGAATTGCGAATTATCAAAGGCGATATTTTCGGACTGAATCAAGTCGGCTAAAAGTAAGACACTTTTTTCGTTGTGCGTTCCGGCAAAAACAGAGAATTTGTCCCGATGAGCAAAAGCAAAACGCAGAGCGGCATCATAAGACTTATCGGTTTCTTGCTTATTTTTGCAAATAGGTGACGGGTAGCCCATTTTTTGCGCCCGTTCCCTTTCCTTCTCCATATAAGCACCTCTTACAAATTTGGCTCCGATAAAGTATCCCCCGGCAAGTGCCTTTTGGTAGGTCTGCTCCAGGTGAGCCAATCGGTCATGCCGGTACATTTGCCAAGTATTGAAAACGATGGCTTTTTCCCGATTATATTCTTGCATCATTTCATCCACGGTATCATCTATAAAACTCTGATTCCAAGATTCTTCTGCATCAATCAAGATAGGAATGTCAAGTTCATGCGCCTTTCTGCAAAGTGTTCGAATACGTTCTTTAAATTGTTGTGCCTCTATTTTTTCTTTTTCCGTGAGCTCATCCCCGGCACTGACTTTGGTCAATATTTCGGCTCGCGTAAAAGCCGTAGGTTTAAAAACTGCAAAAGGAATGTGAGGATTCTGTGCCGCATTTTCTATGGATTTTAAGGTTTCTTCCAAAGCTGTTGCAATCCCCTCGTCTGACTCAGTGCCTTCTACAGAATAGTCTAAAATCGACTTTACTTTATATTCGGCATTGCGAGAAACGGTAGGAAGACACTCTTCAATCGTTTCACCGCCTACAAATTGGCTGTAAATGGTAGGTTTTACCGCCCAATTTATGGGGAATCTTATATACGTGGCAAATTGGGTCATTGCTTTGGAAATCTTTGTCAATCCTGCGTTTCCCATCACCCTGTAAAGCGTACTTGCTTTTTTCAAATCTGCAATAGATTTTGATATAAATGCTATCTTTGTATCTTTAAAATCAATCATATCTGAAGAATTAAAGTTAAAATTTTAAATTGTATTATTCGGTGTGTCAAAAAATACATATCCACAAATTTAATTATGAAAATCACAAAAAATAATGACATAATTCATACCCGTAGAATCAATGAAGATTTAAATATTTTCTTAAAAAATTACAAATCAGAAAATATCCTGGTACTTACCGATGAAAATTGTCAAAAACACTGTTTGCCGCTTTTGCCTTGTCTTGAAGAGCGAGGTGCATCGGTATTCACCTTTGCCCCGGGAGAAAAGTCCAAAAACATCGACACTTTGCAGAAGATATGGATTTTTATGCAGGAGAAAAAAATTGACAGAAACTCTTTGATAATTGCGACAGGAGGCGGGGTAGTTACTGATATTGCAGGATTCGCCTCAACAACCTTTAAGAGAGGGGTTGATTTTTTGAACATTCCAACAAGCTTGTTGGCACAAGTCGATGCCTCTGCCGGAGGAAAAAACGGGATCAATTTCAGAGGATTAAAAAATGAAATCGGCACATTTTCTTCTCCTGTAAAAGTTTTTATCGACACCGTTTTCTTACACACTCTTCCGGAAAAAGAATTCCGCTCCGGCTTTGCCGAAATGTTAAAACACGGACTTATTTACGATTATAAATACTACGAAAAATTAATCCGTTATTACGCCATTCATTCCTCCGGAAATTTAGATTTGGAAACAATCTCAAACCTTGTAAAGCAATCGGTAGAAATCAAGCAACACTTTGTAAACCGGGATTTTAGAGACAATAACATTCGGCATATTTTAAACTTTGGACATACCTTCGGACATGCTTTTGAAAGTTTTTTCAACACAGAAAAACAAACGACTGTGCTGCACGGATACGCCGTCGCCTGGGGAATGATCTGCGCCCTGTATCTTGCCGTAAAAAAAACAGGATTTTCCAAATCTTGTTTTGAAAAAATAAAACACGAAATCAAACAAATTTATTCTTTACCGAATATTTCTTCGGAAAAATATTTTGATTTTGCACAAATTATGCTTCACGACAAGAAAAATATACAAAAAAAAATAATGTGCGTTTTACCCCATTCTCCGGGTCAAGCAGACAAACTATACCCTATTGATTATAAGGATATTAAAGAATCTTTAAATCAACTTAATTCATAAAAAAACGGATCTAAAAACTTCAATAAATTTTGCTCCCCGAAAGAAAAGACTAAAAAAATATAATAATATTTTGCTTGTTTGCGTTTAATTAGTAGATTTGTATGTTTCTTAACGAAAAATAATTGGTACATTGAAAAAGACTATTACAATCATACTGTTCTTCGTTGTGTTCAAGTTTGGGGACGCTCAGATAATTCATTTTTCACAGTTTTATTCGACTCCGATGACCATAGCCCCGTCTTTTGCGGGTCCGGAAAAGGGCGGCAGAGTTGCAATAAATTACAGGGATCAATGGCCTTCGATTCCCGGGGTGTACCGCACAATTGCGGCAGGAGTTGATCACTACTTCCCCAGAGCCAACAGCGGCGTGGGTCTCTTGTTTATCAGAGACGCTGCGGGAGAAGGAAATTTGGGTCTTACCGAAGGCGGTTTTTTATATTCTTACAATTTTAAAGTAAGTCAAAAACGAAGCAATAAATCCAAAGAGTGGTTTATTCGCCCCGGTATTCATTTCAAATATTCACAACGATCAATTGATTTTGAGAAATTAACTTTCGGAGATCAGCTTCGAGATCCCTCCAAACCGACCGGCACAGCTGTACCTTTTAAAAAGAAACCTTACATTGATTTTGCCGCTTCTGCAATGGCATACTCGGAACTGTATTGGGCAGGAATATCAGTGGATCACTTGCTGCGTCCCAATCAATCGTTATATGGATTGGACAGTCGTCTTCATATGAAATTCTCGCTTTTTGGGGGAGCCAAAGTACTGCTCAACAGCCGCAAACGCAGAGTTCGTTACAACCGCGAACCGGAAAGCATCACTTTCGCATTAAACTATCAATATTGGGATAAATTTGACCAGCTGGATTTAGGAGCCTACTGGACTCATGACCCCCTAATTCTCGGTGCATGGTTCAGAGGAATCCCCGTAGCGGACAGAACTGACAAATCGTTCAACAATTTGGACGCAATTATCGTAATGGTCGGCTTCAAAATTACACGCAACCTCAAAATTGGTTACAGCTACGACATGACCATTATTAAAAATCTTTTCAGTCATACCGGAGGTTCACACGAAGTCTCTTTGGTGTATGAATTTAACAAAAACTTGGGTAAGAATCAAAAACACAGCATCATCCCCTGCCCCGGTATTTAGTAGAAAAAATTATTGTTAAAAAGAAAAGGAAGGTTGAACGCCTTCCTTTTTTTATGGTTTTAACTTTCTTTTAGAAAAGAATTACAATAAGGATAAATCTACATTATTTTCGGCAATTAATTTTCGCAGATTGATTAGCGCATAGCGCATTCGCCCAAGCGCTGTATTGATGCTTACATTGGTTTGCTCGGCAATCTCTTTAAAATTCATATTCCCGAAATGGCGTAAAAGCACGACTTCTCGTTGCTCATTGGGCAACATATCAACCAATGAACGCACATCCCTCAATATTTGATCATGCACCCAATCTTCCTCAATTGTAGATTCCGACAGGCTTTTATCATTAAAAACGTCAATATCGGGATTCGCATCATTCGAGTAAACCGGGATTCGGCTACCCTTTCTAAAATAATCAATCGTCAAATTATGAGCAATACGAATGACCCAAGAGACAAAAGCCCCCTGTTCATTATACCTTCGTTTCTTTAATGAATGTATCACCTTTATGAAGGTATCCTGAAAAATATCATCCGCCACTTCCTCATCCTTTACGATAAAATAAATGTAATTATAAACTTTATCCTTATGGCGTGAGATCAAGGACTCTAAAGCACTACGATCCCCGTCAATGAATCTTCTGACAAATTCTTTGTCTTTAACTTGTGTTGCTTTCATAAAACTCTCTTTTTAAATAGCAATATGACTACGTCGGTTTTGTGAGAGTAAATTTCAATTCAATAGGCTAAATGTGTTTATTTTATACCAAGCAACAAATGTACCATTTTTTCAATTTTCGACAAATTTTTATCAAAAAATTTATATTTCACAAAATTTGAAAGAAAAAAAATACTCCCGAAAATTATTTTCTAAAGAATTTTTATACATTTGTGCGCTATTTTTACGCAGAGAAATAAAAAAATGATGGCACATCCCTCAACAAAATACAATCCGACAGAAACGGAAAAAAAATGGTATCAATTCTGGCTTGACAATCAATTTTTTCAATCCAAACCGGACGACAGAGTTCCTTACACCGTAGTTATCCCTCCCCCAAACGTTACCGGAATACTGCATATGGGACATATTTTAAACAACACGATTCAAGACATCTTGGTGCGCCGTGCACGCATGCAAGGAAAAAATGCTTGTTGGGTGCCCGGGACGGATCACGCCTCTATCGCAACCGAAGCCAAAGTTGTTGCCAAACTTAACGAGGAAGGCATACAAAAAAAAGACCTTTCAAGAGAAGAGTTCTTAAAACACGCCATGGATTGGACCGACAAACATGGAGGAATTATTCTTGAGCAACTAAAAAAAATGGGCGCTTCGTGTGATTGGGACAGAACTCGATTTACCCTGGATGATAATTTATACAAAAGTGTCATAAAAGTTTTTGTTGACTTTTACAATAAAGGACTTATATACAGAGGTTTACGAATGATCAACTGGGATGTAAAAGCCCAAACCGCGGTCTCTGACGAGGAAGTTTTTTATAAAGAAGAACAATCCAAACTGTACTATTTAAAGTATAAAATAAAGGGAACGGAGCAATTTATTCACATAGCCACTACGCGACCGGAAACCATACTCGGCGACACTGCCGTATGTGTGCATCCGGAAGACGAACGCTACAAACAATGGCACGGAAAGCAAGTCATCGTTCCTTTAGTCAACAGAACCATTCCGATCATTACAGACGAATATGTAGATCGCGAATTCGGGACAGGAGCCTTAAAAATTACTCCTGCGCACGATGAAAATGATTATAAATTAGGACAAAAGCACAATTTGGAAATCATTGACATATTCAATGATGACGGAACCTTAAACGCTGATGCTCAGTTTTTTACCGGAAGAGATCGCTTCGAAGTACGCCAACTCATTATCCCCGAATTGGAACAGTCGGGCAACCTCTTGAAGGTAGAAGATTACAAAAACAAAGTCGGATATTCCGAAAGAACCGGCGTGGCCATCGAGCCCAAACTCTCCACACAATGGTTCTTAAAAATGAAGGATTTGGCAAAACCCGCCTTGGAAAATGTAATGAATGACAAGGTTCAATTTCATCCTCCGAAGTTCAAAAATATGTACAGACATTGGATGGAAAATATCCGAGATTGGAACATCTCCCGCCAATTATGGTGGGGGCATCGCATACCCGCCTATTACCTTCCCGACAATAAAACATTTGTTGTTGCCGAAAGTCCGGAAAAAGCCCTAAAACTTGCCCAAGAAAAATCAAACAATAAGAATTTAACCATACAAGATTTAAAACAAGACGAAGATGTTTTGGACACTTGGTTTTCATCTTGGCTATGGCCGATTTCTGTTTTTAATGGAATATTAGAGCCTGATAACCAGGACATTAAGTATTATTATCCTACCAATGATTTGGTAACAGCTCCTGAAATTATATTCTTCTGGGTTGCACGCATGATTGTTGCCGGATATGCCTACAAACAAGATCTTCCTTTCAAAAATGTCTATTTCACAGGCATTGTGCGCGACAAGCAAGGACGTAAAATGTCTAAATCTCTCGGAAATTCACCGGACGCATTGGGATTGATAGAAAAGTACGGAGCCGATGCCGTACGCATAGGCATGATGTTTTGCTCTCCTGCCGGAGGCGACTTGCTCTACGATGACAGCCTGCCGGAACAAGGACGAAACTTCGCCAACAAGATATGGAACGCCTATCGATTACTCCAAAATCAAGAAATCGATACAAACATCCCACAACCCGAGCATGCTCAAAAAGCCCTCACTTGGTTCAAACACAAATTTAACAAAGAGCTGCAAAATTACCATAAACAGTTAGACGAATATCGGATTTCAGAATCATTAATAACTGTTTATAAGTTATTTAGAGATGATTTTTCCTCTCGGCTTTTAGAAATCATAAAGCCTGCCTATCAACAACCGATGGATGCTCACTCGCATGCAGAAGCCATCAACTTCTTGGAAGATTTACTTTACATCATACATCCCTTCATGCCTTTTATCACGGAAGAAATCTGGCAAAGAATTCGTCCGAGAGAAGCCAAACAAAGCATCGTCGTAGCCAAAATACCGGAAGCTCAAGAATTTGATTCAACATACATTGATCGTTTTGAACAAACAATGGAAATTATTTCTCACATAAGAAATATCCGAAAGCAAAAGAACATTCCCGGAAAAACAAAACCGGATTTATTCTACAAAACAATCATCGATGATACCTACAATGATTCTCTCGACTCGGTAATCCGGAAACTGGGACAAATCGAAAATATTCATCCCTGCACAACTCCCCCAGCAAGCGCTGCTCAATTTATTGTAAAAAATACAGAATACTACATTCCCTTAGAAGGAATAACCGATCCGGAAACAGAAAAAAAGAATTTGGAGAAAGAACTGAAGTATGCACAAGGATTCTTGCAGTCCGTTACAAAAAAATTGAACAACGAGCGTTTTGTAGCCAATGCCCCACAACAAGTTATTGAAAAAGAAAAACAAAAACAAACAGATGCCGAAGCAAAAATTAAAGCCTTGGAAGAACAACTGAGAAAATACAACTAATTATACAAAATGGAAAATTTAATCCCAAAATTAAAAGCAGAAATCATTGAAGTCCTGAATTTGGAAGAGATGCAACCCGAAGAAATTGATGCCCAAGCCCCCCTCTTCGGAGATGGTCTCGGACTTGACTCTATCGATGCTCTCGAACTCATAGTTCTGCTTGAAAAAAACTACGGCATACACATTGCCGACCCCAAAGAAGGTCAAAAAATATTTTATTCGGTACAAAGCATCGCCGAATACATCCGGAAACACCAGAAATAAATTGGATAACTCTGTATATATCACAGGAATAGGAATTATAAGCAGCATTGGAAACAATGTCTCGGAAAACCTCAATTCTTTGCGGCAGCAAAAAACAGGAATCGGCAAAATAAAAGATTTGCCCACCATCCACAAAGACGAAATTCCCGTAGGGCAAATTTCTCTTGATTTTGAAAGTTTGAAAAAAGACTTGGGACTTGATCCCCGAACAGCATATTCGGCAACTACACTACCGGGTATGAAAGCAGCCAAAGAAGCCCTCGAAAATGCTAAGATTACCGATATAAACTCCGCAAAAACCGGACTCATATCCGCAACAACCGTAGGCGGAATGAGAGAAACCGAACAATTCTATACAGACTTTCTTTCCGAAGGAAAACATAAGGTATATATCAACAAACACGAAGTCGGAAATTCCACCCAACAAATTGCCGACTATCTCAAAATAACCGATTTTGTAACCACCATCAGTACCGCATGCTCATCCTCGGCGAATGCCTTGATGCTCGGCGCCCGACTTATCCGACAAAAACATTTAGACCGAGTTATTGCCGGGGGCACTGACGTCTTATCCAAATTCACACTCAACGGATTCCATTCCCTGAAAATCCTCGATAAAAACCTCTGCCGTCCGTTCGATGCCGACAGACAAGGTCTCAACCTGGGCGAAGCCGCTGCTTATTTGGTCTTGGAAAGTGAATCCTCTCTAAGAAAATCAAAAAAAACACCCCTCGCACGTCTTTCAGGATATGCCAACGCCAATGATGCGTATCATCAAACGGCATCCTCGCCTGAAGGAACCGGTGCGTTCTTGGCTATGCAGCAAGCATTATCAGCCGCCGGTTTGCAAACCGAAGACATTGATTACATCAATGCTCACGGAACAGGTACCCCAAACAACGATTTAACAGAAAGTCTTGCCCTCAAACAGCTGTTCGGAAAAAAAATACCTCCGTTCAGTTCTACCAAAACGTACACCGGACACACCCTCGCCGCAGCAGGTGCAGTAGAAGCTGTATATTCGGTGCTTGCCCTTCAACACAACCTTATTTTTCCCAACCTTAGGTTTCAAAATAAAATAGAGGAAATCGATATCTTTCCGGAGGTACAACTCATTGAGAACAAACATATTAAAAATGTCCTGTCCAATTCATTCGGATTTGGAGGAAACGATACTTCTTTGATTTTTTCAAAAATACAATAAGGATATGGCTTACATCAACGGTGCAGCAAACATCAGCCCTCAAAATACGCTCAATTATCGGCAATTTATCCAAGGCGAAGTATCTCAAAACAACGTTTTTTTTCAATCAATAAACCCTGATTATAAGGAATTTCTGACGCCTATTGAAGCTCGCCGAATGAGCCAAACCGTGAAACAAGGTATCTACTGCGCTTTAACCGCCCTAAAAGAAGCCGAGTGCAAATCACCGAAAGCAATCATCACAGGTACAGGATTGGGCATCCTTTCCGATACGGAAAAGTTTCTGGAAAATATGCTCAAAAATGAAGAACAATTTTTGACCCCAACTTCCTTCATTCAATCAACACACAATACTGTCGCTGCCCAAATAGCCCTCAAGTTAAAAAGCCATGCTTATAACTTTACTTACAGTCAAAAAGGACATTCTTTTGAGTCGGCTCTGCTTGACGCCTTACTTCAATTAGACGAAAAAAAAAGTCCGGTATTGGTTGGAGGAACTGATGAAATAACTGCAAATTTCTTTAAAATATTTGCACAAACCGGCGATTGGAAAACCCGAAAGACTTCCCCCGAAAATGTATTGGATGCAAATACCAATGGTGCTGTCAGGGGTGAAGGGACTGCCTTTTTTGTTCTTTCCAACAAAGCCCAAAAACATACTTACGCAAAAATAACTGCTCTCAAATGTTTGTATAAACCCGAAAAAGAAAAAAGACAAGAAACATTACATAAACTACTGATTGAAAGTGGATTAAATCACAATGACATTGATTTTATACTCACAGGAAACAGCGGAGACAAGCGCAGTGACAAATTGTACCAAGAATTTTTAGCAGAAGAGTTTTCCGGACAATCAAGCGGGTGCTTCAAACAGCTTTCCGGGGAATGCCAAACAGCAACAGCTTTTGCCCTTTGGCTCGGAGCAAACATTATAAAGCACAACAAAGTGCCCGACTTTATCTGTTCCTCCCCAAAAAATAAAAAAAGTATCAATAACCTACTGATTTATAATCATTTCTTTGATATCAATCATACATTTATCCTGCTCAGCAAACCCGCAATCGATTAAACCCAAAATCCGAACTCAATCATCTGCCCGGCAAAACCAGACTCCGTGGAATTTTCCGAAAAAATACTGCACTTTTACAAACAGAACAAAAGAGAACTCCCTTGGCGAGAAAATCCGGAGCCCTATAAAATATGGCTTTCCGAAATCATCATGCAACAAACTCGCATTGCACAAGGAACCAAATACTACCTCAACTTATTGGAAAAATACCCCACTGTTTTCGACTTGGCAAAAGCCGAAGAACAAGAAATTTTATACCATTGGCAAGGTCTCGGGTATTATTCCCGAGCTCGCAATCTGCATGCAACCGCCAAGGTTATCTCCGAAAAATATGCCGGAAAATTCCCGCACACCTACAAAGAACTTAAAAACCTGAAAGGAATTGGAGATTACACCGCCTCCATCATTCTCTCCGTCTGTTTTGACGAAGCGATCCCCGCCGTTGACGGCAATGTTTTGCGCGTCATTGCCCGCATATTCGGAATCGAAGAAGCGGTCAACAAAACCGACGGAGCAAAAAAAATAAAAACAATAGTCTCAGACAAAATTTCCCGAACTCAACCCGGAGATTTTAACCAAGCACTCATGGATTTCGGAGCCATGATTTGCACCCCCAAAAGCCCTCAATGTATCCAATGTCCTTTTGTCCCCGAGTGCTTTGCCCTGCAACACAACGCAATCGACCGCTTACCGCTGAAAATCAAAAACAAGCCGCCCGAAGAACTCTTTTTGTATTACTTTGTATTCACCGATAAACAAAATCGCACCGCCATAAAAAAACGACAAAAAAATATCTGGAAAGGTCTGTTTGAATTTCCTTCGGTCATTTCTCCTAAAAAATTAAATGAAAAGAATTTGTTTTCACAATTTCACAAAAATTATCCCGATGTCCCAAGTTTTGAATTGTCCCCGATCCCACCCTATCAAAAACATTTGCTCAGCCACAAAAAACTACACATCGCCTTCCTGGAAATCTCCGGAACCTTTACTCCCACCGACAACTATATCCTTGTCAATCAGCAAGATTTATCCCGGTATCCCTTCCCCATTGTGCTGAAAAAATATATTGAAAAAAAACAAGGCAATTTATTATTCACTGATAAACAATAACTTACAAAAATATATCAAGAAATAAAAACAACTTTTTGCCGTTTGCATGAAAGAGTATATATTTGCAAACTCGAAAAAAATTGGCAACCCTATAAAACAAAAAAATGGCATTCTTACCCAAAGAAAAAATATTCTCCAAAGAGTGGTTTGTTTCCTACAGTTTGATCACATTAGGAGCTCTGGTGATGGCAGCAGGCTTCGTCTTTTTCATAGATCCTTACAAAATTGTACCCGGCGGCGTGTACGGAATATCCATCGTTGTCCATGAATTAACTGTCGGCATGTTTTCTTTCTGGCCTGAGGGTGTCCCCATCGGGCTTTTCGGATTGATTTTAAATATCCCGCTGACTATTTTAGGGATAAAAATCCTCGGACCTCGTTTTGGGATAAAAACAGTCATCGGATTCGTACTTACTTCTGCATTCATTGATATTCTGACACAAATATTCGGAGAGAATGACCCCTTAGGACTCGCCGATGATATCCTTCTCTCCTGTATATTCGGAGCCGTACTCATTGGTTCGGGACTTGGGCTTATATTTAAATCAAAAGCGACCTCCGGAGGTTCCGATATCATTGCAATGATATTTGCCAAGTACACCAAACTTCCTGTAGGGCAGTTATTGGTATTCGTAGATTCTACCATCGTTATATTCGGACTGATTGTATTTAAAGATTGGAAAATTCCTTTATATTCATGGTTGGTGATATTCATCACCGGAAAAGTGATAGACCTTGTATTGGAGGGTGTAAACTTCCAGAAGATGCTTTTGATTGTTTCAGATAAGCATGAGTTGATCCGAGACAAAATAATCAATGAATTGGAACGCGGAGGAACCTTCCTGTCCGGAGAAGGAATGTATAACGGAGATCAAAAGAAGATGATATTCACCGTGGTAAACCGACGAGAATTGGCGATCCTTGAAAGCTTCATCCATCAAACAGATCCGCAAGCATTTCTCACGGTTGTAGATGCTCGGGAAATATTAGGCAACGGATTTAAACCGCTCGAGAACAAAACTGAGGATATCTAATCCCGGATTCATTCACCCGGAGGCTAATGCCTTTTGTCCATACCCGCGCAACTTTTGCTCTATCAATCCCTCAAACATACGCAACGCAAGAGGCAAATCCAGCTCTATCGTTACTTTATATTCCTCTGCAATCAAACGACCTTTGATGTTTTTATTCATAAAAGAAAAGCTGAAATAAATACAATCCCCCTCCGTTCGTTGTGCGAGATTCGAGATAACTGTTTTTTCTTTCCCGGAAAGCATCACAAAGAGCTGTTCAGCTTGTTTGAAAGCTTCATTCTTTGGCAAATGATGCGGCAATTCTATTTTCATACAATTATTTTTTGCAAAGATACTACATTTTTTATATCCGCAACTCTTTTTTCTCACAAAAAAGGGTCAATTCCTTTAATACTCCACACAAAAGATTTATATCACTCCGAAATTTACTGTCCCGGAGGATCTATTTATAAGAAAACACCCCGAACTTACTCTTCCGGGGAGAAAAATTAACAAAATTTATTTACAATTTCTTATTTTAACACATCTTGCGATATAAAAACAAACTAAAAGAAAAGAATCCGATTGTCAAAATATTTCAAAATAAATGTTTTCAAACAAACCAAGTGCTAAGAATATGACAAAACATCTGTTTTCGAACAATCCGAGGACTAAGAATATGACAAAACATCCGTTTTAAATAATCCAAACCTTAAAAACATGACAAAACACTTGTTTTTAAATATTCCAACACCTAAGAACATGATAAAACAGATGTTTTCAAATAAATCCGGAGATAGTATCATTACAAAACAAATGTTTTCAAATAATCCTAGAGTTAGAAACATGACAAAACACATGTTTTTAAATAATATTAAATCAAAGATCATTCTAAACAACCCGTTTTATACAAAACAAACGATCAAAATATAAACAAACATTTAGCTTCTAATGATTATTTGCATTGTGTGTAAATAATAAGGGTGATTTTCTTTATTGATTTAGAGAATATATAAAAATACAGAAGAGAGAAGAAAAGACTTATAAAAAAAGAATATTAAACACTTAAAATATACTAAACAGATATATTCGTGAAAGTTATTTAAGAAGAATAAAAACACTTGAAGAATCCGACAAGAATTTTACAAAAGCTATTTGAATATTTTTGTCTTCTTTTTTATTTCTATGAATTCTTAATAATAAAACAGAGAGGGCGATGATTTATAAAACACAAGGATTATTTTACATAAGATTCTCCTGGTATTTTATAAAAGAATTGCAATAAAAACACAGTTCTTATTGCAATCAAAAAAGGTATTCTATATATATTTATGATATACAGAAAGAAGAAATCCGGAGGTGATTTTCTATAAAGCAATGCTATCGGCACAACGTTCACCGTCAATGGCCGAAGATACGATGCCGCCTGCATATCCTGCACCTTCACCGCAAGGATAGAGGTTTTGGATTTGGATGTGCATGAGTGATTTTGCATCTCTGGGGATACGGACAGGGGAAGACGTACGTGATTCTACTCCCAATATAACTGCTTCATTGGTTAAGAATCCGTATAATCTTTTCCCGAATTGTCGAAAAGCAAGTTGCAGGCTTTCACTTAAAAACTCCGGAAGCCAAAAGTGTATGGGCGAAGAGATGATACCGGGAGGATATGATGTTTTAGGCAAATCACCGGAAAGTTTATGATTGACAAAGTCGTGTAATCTTTGACCGGGTGCAACTAAACCTCTTCCTCCGTTGTGATATGATAATTGTTCTAAATTTTCTTGAAAATATAATCCTGCTAAATTTCCGTAAGAGTGATAAGAAGAATAATCTTCCAGTTTTATTTCTGCCACTATGCCTGAATTGGCATAAGGAGAATTTCTTTTAGACGGAGACATGCCGTTGACGACCGTTTCTTTCACATCGGTAGATGCAGGGACGATAAAACCACCGGGACACATGCAAAATGAATATACTCCTCGATTGTTTATTTGCGAGGTCAAACGATAGTCCGCCGCAGGTAAAAAAGGATTCGGCGAAGAGCTGTGATATTGTATTTCATTGATCAAATCCTGAGGATGCTCCACGCGTACTCCCATTGCAAAGGGTTTAGATTCCAATGCAACTCCTTTTTTATGCAACACTTTGTATATATTTCTTGCAGAATGTCCGCAAGCCAATATGGTGTGTTCTGCCTTAAATTTCCTTCCGGTATGATCAATAACACCTTCGCATATATTGTCCCGGATGATAAAATCTTCAACCCGTGTGTTGAAATAAATTTCCCCTCCGGATTGAAGAACAGCCTCTCTCATATTTTGAATAATTCGAGGTAATTTATCGGTTCCTATATGCGGGTGCGATTCAATGAGTATATTTTTTGAAGCTCCGTAGAGTGTAAATATTTGAAGGATACGCCGGATATTTCCTCTCTTCTTTGAACGTGTATATAATTTTCCGTCAGAAAAGGTACCCGCTCCTCCTTCACCAAAACAATAGTTAGACATAGGATTTAAGTCTTGATTTCTGTTGATTTTTTGCAAATCTTTTTTACGTTCCTTGACGGGATTCCCTTGTTCAAGGATCACGGGTTTAAAATTATGTTCGATTAAGCGTAAAGCAGCAAAAAGTCCGGCAGGTCCCATGCCGACAATCAATACTTCGGGTCTCGTATGTACTTGATTCAGTTGCAATCTGAATGTTTGTTCTTCTGTTTTTTCTTCTCCGCTGATAACTTCTACTTTGAGATTCACCTTTATATTCTTTGAACGTGCATCTACTGACCTTTGTAATATATTGATTTCTTGAATATCCTGATAAGATAATTTTAGTTTTCGAGTTATTTCTTTGGTATATTTTTCTTTATCCGCAGCCTTCTCGGGAGAAAGAGATAAATTTATTATTTGACGCATAGGAAATGTTTTATGATTTTTCTAAGACAAAGGAATTATTTTTTTAAGAGAAAAAGAAAAAAATATGTTTTTTTTATTCAATCCATAGAAAAAAAGTAAAAGTACATATATAAACTTATATTTTTGGAGAAAGAAGTATTGAAATACCTTCGGTTTCTTTATGCTTATATTTTTTATTATTTTTGCACCTATTAAAATTAAAAGATTTGACATTCACAGAACTTATAAAAAAGTACAGTTTTCATCCTTCCGGAGAATCTGTTAATAAATACTTATCCGGAACAGATAAAACCGGGATTCAGATTATCGGACTAAAAGGCTCCGCACGTAGTATATTTGCTTCTTCGATCATCCTCAAGCATGAATATTCTCACCTGTTTATCCTGGAGAATAAAGAAAGTGCGGCTTATTTTCAAAATGAACTAAAGGAACTCTTACCCGACCGGATTATTCTGTTCTTACCCTCAACTTATCAATATTCGCACCTGAACCGGAGTCGTAAAGTTGATGAAGCATCACAAATCATGCATACAGAAGTACTGGATGCGCTGGATAAACCGGGTAAGAAGATTATTGTTACTTATCCGGAGGCAATTGCAGAAAAAGCAGCTGCTCCGGAAGAAGTCGCCAAGAACAAACTGGAGTTGCAAACAGGGGAAGAAATCGATTTGAATTTTATGCAAGAACTCCTTATTGAATTTGGTTTTGAGAGAGTTGATTTTGTTTACTCACCGGGGCAATTTGCTGTACGCGGAAGTATTGTTGATGTTTTTTCTTTTTCGGATGATGTTCCTTACCGTATTGACTTCTTCGACAAAGAGATTGAGTCTTTGCGCAAGTTTGATCCCGTCAACCAGCTCTCGCAAGAAGTCTGCGAAAACATAAGCATTCTTCCGAATATCAAACAAAATACCCGGAACAAAGTCCCCATCTTTCGGCATCTTTGCGATAATTTTTTAATCTGGCGAGACAATCCGTCTTTCATCCGTGAAAGAATCCAAGAAATAAAGGAAGAAGATCCTGATAATCAAAACTTTATATCTTTGGAAGAGTATGAAGATTTAATCAGTAATTTCCACAAACCGGACTTTATATTGGGGGCTTCTGACGGTAATCAACAGGTCTTTTTCGATACCGGAAAACATGTAAATTTGAATAAAAATTTTGCTCTGTTTGCCCAAGAACTTGCTCGTATGCAAGCCGATGGTTACCAAAATATTATCATATCCAAACATCCCAAGCAAAACGAACGTTTATTGGAAATCTTAAAATCCGAGGAAATTCTTGAGGCTGCCGGCTTGGACAAGAAAGAGGATATTACACAATATTTTCAATTTTGCTCGGGTATTCTACACGAAGGATTTCAAGATAATGACCTGAAAATCAATTGCTACACCGAACATCAGATTTACGGGAAATACCACAAATACTCGCTACGCAGCACGGCTTATTACAAAAACAAGGAGACGCTGACACTCAAAGAGTTTAAAAATTTGCAACCGGGTGATTTTGTCGTACACGTCGATCACGGCATCGGGCAATTCGGCGGTTTAACGCTCCTCTCGAAGGAGGATAAAAAGCAAGAAGCCCTACGTTTGGTATATCGCAACAATGACATTCTTCTGGTCAATATCCACAATATTCACAAAATATCAAAATACAAAGGCAAGGAAGGAACACAACCCAAAGTGCACAAGCTGGGGGGCGGCACATGGGATAAAACCAAGTCCAAAACCAAAAGTCGGGTCAAAGATATTGCCCGTGAATTGATTGCGCTCTATGCAAAACGAAAAAGCGAGAAAGGATTTGCCTTTTCCCCCGACAGTTTCTTGCAACACACGCTTGAATCATCATTTATCTATGAAGATACTCCCGACCAAAGCAAAGCAACCGAAGCCGTAAAAAAAGATATGGAATCGGAAATTCCGATGGATCGGCTCATTTGCGGTGATGTAGGTTTCGGAAAAACAGAAGTCGCCGTGCGCGCTGCCTTCAAAGCCGTAGCTGACAACAAACAAGTGGCTGTACTTGTCCCCACCACCGTATTGAGTTTGCAACACTACAAAACTTTTCAATCTCGACTCAAAGATTTTCCCTGCAAAATCGATTTTATCAGCCGACTAAAAAGTACCGGACAACAAAAAGAAACCTTAAAAAACTTAGCCGAAGGGAAAACCGATATTATCATAGGCACCCATCGATTGGTAAGCAAAGACGTCAAATTCAAAGATTTGGGACTAATGATTGTCGATGAAGAGCAAAAATTCGGTGTAGCCGTAAAGGACAAGCTCAAAGCCCTGAAAGTCAATGTGGATACGCTTACACTCACAGCCACTCCCATCCCTCGCACCCTGCAATTTTCACTGATGGGAGCACGCGATTTATCGATCATCAATACCCCTCCGCCCAACCGCTACCCCATTCACACGGAATTGCTTCAATTTGACCAAAAACTCATTCAAAAAGCACTTGATTTTGAATACAAGCGAAACGGACAAGTTTTCTTTATTCACAACAGAGTCAATGATATTTATCGTATCGAATCACTGCTCAATAAACTTGCCCCCTATGCACAAACCGGCGTAATACACGGTCAAATGAAACCAAGCGAGCTGGAAAACGTAATGACCGGTTTCATCAATGAAGAATACGATATTTTGATTGCTACTGCCATCGTAGAATCCGGCTTAGACATCCCCAATGCCAACACCATCATTATCAACAATGCACAAAACTTCGGGCTCAGTGATCTGCATCAACTGCGAGGGCGAGTCGGTCGATCCGACAAAAAAGCCTTCTGCTACCTGCTTACTCCACCGATACAATCTTTGAACAATGAATCTCAATTACGACTACGTGCCGTAGAAACTTTCTCGGAACTCGGCAGCGGCTTTAACATCGCCATGCAGGACCTGGATATCAGAGGTGCCGGAAATTTGCTGGGCGGAGAACAAAGCGGCTTCATCTCCGACATTGGTATGGAAACATACAAAAAAATACTGGATGAAGCTATATTGGAACTGCGCGAAGAAGAATTTCAAAGTATTTTTCAAGAAAAAGAAAATAACAGCCAACAAGCACAATCCTCTGAACATAAATTCGTAAACGACTGCCACATCGACACAGACCTGGAAGTACTCCTCCCTGAAAGTTATATCCAAAATACGGAAGAACGCTTGAAACTCTATCAACGACTGGATAACATATCCCAAGAATCTGATTTACAGATATTTGAAGAGGAGTTAAAAGACCGTTTCGGAAGCCTTCCCCCCGCTGCAGTCTCCTTGCTCAACGCTGTCCGGTTGCGAGAAAAAGCCATTTCTCTCGGAATGGAAAAAATTCTTTTGCACAACCAAAAGATGGTTTGTTTCTCGGTCTATAACCGCGCCTCTGCCTTTTATTCTTCGCCGATATTTTCAAAACTCTTGGAATTTGTAAAAAAACACCCCAAAGATACACGAATGAAAGAGCATAAAGACAAACTGATGACCAGTTTTGACAAAATAAAATCTATCGAACAAGCCCTCGATACTCTCCACAAAATCAGCATTATAAAAATTGAATCTTAAAAAAAGCAGCCGGAATCCAATAAAAAAAGTACTTTTGTCCGCATATTTTGAAAACGAAAACAGCAATGAAAATCTCTTACAATCAACTCAAAAATTATATCAAACACGACCAAACCCCCGAACAACTGTCTGAAATATTGACAGATATAGGATTAGAAGTCGAAGGATTGGAGAAATATGTAAGCCTTCCGGGAGGCTTGGAAGGTCTGGTAACCGGCAAAGTAAAAACTTGCCAAAAACACCCCAATGCCGACAAATTGAGCATCACCACCGTTGATATTGCCGCAAAAGAACCCTTGCAAATTGTCTGCGGAGCTCCCAATGTTGCTGAAGGACAAACCGTTATCGTGGCTTGTATAGGAGCAAAATTACATTTCGGCGAAAATGAAATTACCATAAAAAAAAGCAAAATAAGAGGCGAACTTTCTGAAGGAATGATCTGTGCCGAGGACGAAATCGGATTGGGCGAAAGTCATGACGGCATTCTCGTACTCCCGGAAAATGTTCCGGCAGGAATCCCTGCAAAAGAATATTTCAACATAGAAACCGACTATATTTTTGAAATCGGATTGACCCCTAACCGCGCCGATGCTGCCTCTCACATCGGAGTAGCACGAGACCTGCTCGCCTTCTTTCGACACTCCGGAAAAGAAATTGACTTAGACCTCCCTGCAATCGACTCTTGCACTCCCGACAACAAAGATTTACCCATTGACATTCAAATAGAGGCTCAAGATCGATGCAAACGCTACGCCGGGGTAACAATCAAAAATGTAACCGTGGAACCCTCCCCAAAAAAGCTGCAACAACAACTGCAAGCTATTGGAATACAACCGATTAACAATATTGTGGACATTACCAACTATGTCCTTCACGAAACCGGGCAACCGCTACATGCTTTTGATTACGACAAAATTGAAGGAAAAAAAATTAGAGTAAACACTCTCCCCGCGCAAACACCTTTTGTTACTTTAGACGAAAAAGAACGCAAATTAGACAGTGAAGATTTAATGATCTGTGATGCGAAAGACGGTCTTTGTATCGCCGGAGTATTCGGAGGAAAAGATTCCGGGGTAACGACCTCCACAAAAAATATATTCTTGGAAAGTGCCTTTTTTGATCCGGTGAGCATACGCAAAACCTCCAAAAGACACGCCTTGCAAACTGATGCCTCCTTTCGCTTTGAGCGAGGAGTAGATCCGAACGGAATTATCTATGCCTTAAAACGAGCAGCTTCATTGATCAAAGAAATTGCCGGCGGAGAAATTGCCTCCGAAATTATAGACCTCTACCCTGCCCCGATACCCGCCTTTTCTGTAGAAGTCAGCTATTCAAATATATCCCGACTCATCGGACAAGAAATAGCCCCGAAAGTTATTGACAATATCCTCAATGCTCTGGAAATCAACATTGTAAAGCGTATAAGTTCAGATATCCTGCAACTTGAAGTTCCTCCCTATCGAGTAGATGTAAAACGAGAAGCCGATATTGCCGAAGAAATCCTTCGTATATACGGATATAACAATATCTCGTTGCCGGATTCCCTCAAATCGACCTTGAGTTATGCCCCAAAACCCAACGAAAACAGCTTGCGAGAAAAACTCAGTGCCTTTATCTCGGCACAAGGATTCTCCGAAGCAATGAGTAACTCGCTGACAAAATCAGAATACTACACCGAAAACTCTGATTATCCTCCTACACAATCCGTTCGCTTACTCCATGCTCTAAGCAATGATTTAAATGTAATGCGACAGGACTTATTTTTTGGAAGCATGGAATATGTCATCCGCAACATCAACCATAAAGTGCTGAATATCAGAACTTTTGAATTTGGAAATACCTATCAAACCTCAGAGGAGAACAAACAAAATGTCTTATCTGACTACAAAGAAACCCACCGCTTGGCACTAACAATGACCGGAAGCAAAGTTCCGGAGAGTTGGAATACCCCCTCAAAAAAACAATCCGATTTCTTCGATTTAAAAAATATGGTGGACCAAATATTCCATTATTTGCATTTTGATTCGGGAAGCATCAATTCTCAAAACAGTACTTCAAAAATATTTGCCTATGGACTGCATTATTCTGTAAAAAACAAAACAATAGCAGACTTCGGAAAGGTTCACTCCAAATACTTGAATCATTTTGGTATAGAACAACCGGTCTATTTTGCGGATTTGCATTGGCAAAACATCCTTGCCTTGTTGCCGCAACAACCCAAATACACTCCGGTGTCCAAATTCCCCGCAGCCCGAAGAGATATGGCTTTGCTGCTTGACAAGCAAATTTCATTCTCTCAAATAGAAGCAATTGCCTTAAAAACCGAAAAGAAACTTTTGAAAGAAATTTCAGTCTTTGATGTTTTTGAAGATAAAAAACTGGGGGAAAATAAAAAATCCTACGCTCTAAGTTTCGTCTTACAACAAAACGATAAAACCTTGACTGACAAACAAATAGACAAGGTTATGAAAAAATTGCAGTATAACTTTGAAAAAGAGCTCGGCGCAAAATTACGATAAGAATACAGATTTGGGGTTCAAGATAACTTTTAAAATTAATTATCCTTGCAGGTTATCTTGAACCTAATTTTTAATAATTTTAAACGTATAAACCGTTGTTGAATTCTGATAAATCTTTATGATATACACCCCCGATTGATATTTATTTAAATCAATCGTAGCTGTATTTTTACAGAAGATTCTATCAAGTTGTTCTCCTGACAAATTATATAATTCGATATAAAAATCATCAGCAAACACATTTCTATTAGATATCGTAACAAAGTCATTAGTAGGATTGGGCGAAATAAGAAATTCACCTTTTATTGTTTCTTTAATGTTTGTAGTTGTAGCATTAAGCAATGAATCGCAAGCTATTTCAGGAAAGTGGTTTTTCCACCATTCATTTTTGTATGATATAGTGTTGTCATTATAACATCTTAAACCCGAATATGTAAATTCATCTTCTATTATACAACTTGGGGAAAAAATAAAATGCTTTTCACTTCCAATCCTTTCTACAAGTTGTTCGCTTATTGTTGAATTAAAACCATATTGCCCCTCAGCATATAATGTGTATGAGATGTGCTGAACCTTTAAATCTTGCCCGTTCAGATTCATATTAGAAATAGAATCAACAATGATAGGCGACACTGAATCACAATTAAGAATGTCAATATCAACACTTAGAGTATCTCCAACATTTAAATTAAAGTCATACATTAATTTAAATTGGTTTCCATTCCAAAAATAAATCCTTGAATTTGATTCATACATGAACAATGAATCTTTTACAGATTTTTCACCATTATAGTGCAAGGTGTCAATGGTTATCAATTTTGCAGTTGTGTCACTTATTATCGTGTCCTTAATTACTGAATACTTAATATATCCGTGGGCAGGAAAGGATAATAATTCTTGTTTGTTAAATATCCAATTTGCATTTCCCGGATACCATTGTTGTGCATTCATATTTAAAGACACGAGACAAAAAGCGATTAAAACTTGAAATTTGATTTTCATAGATTTTAATTTTTATAAAACGAACCGGGTGTAAAAGCTGTGCTTTCTTTGCGTTAGCAAAGTGTGCAATTTTTCCATTAGAAAAAAATTGCACAGCATTGCTTTTTACACCATGTTATGGGCTGGCATTTATTTATTTTTCACTTATCTAATTCTAAATCTTTTTCTGAGTACTTGTTATCTCCAGGCATAGATTTCTTTAACTTCCAATATTTTATCGCATCTTTTCTTCTCATATTTGGATTGGCTTTCATAAAATCTCTAATGTATTGATTATACTCAAACTGTGGTGCAATTTCTTTTACAAAATTTGGATCGCTTTTTAACTCTTGTTCCTTGTACCATTCGGAAACAATATCACCATAGGTTTTCTTTCCAACATTTTGCTTAAAAAAGTCCAATAAATGAATCGTAAAATGAAATTGTTCCCCAATAATTGACTTCAAAAATTCTTTCTTTTCTTTATAACTTCGATAATCAACTCCAATTATTGTATCTAATGTCAGAGGTTTGGTTGGTTTTGGTAAT
>PDWI01001702.1_pt1 | contig 34274 bp, 47 predicted proteins | sample 1430891 | NCBI WGS metagenome assembly PDWI01 (sample SAMN01162508, study PRJNA174530) | Oral metagenome, whole genome shotgun sequencing project. | biome: Marine environment; feature: Marine mammal; material: Swab sample of the gingival sulcus; isolation source: swab sample of gingival sulcus... | reverse complement strand
AAAAAGAGGTCGAGGAGCACAAGGCAAAACTATTGTTTTTGGGATCTTCAAACGCAACGGGAAAGTCTATACAGAGATTGTCCCAAATTGTCGAAGAGCTACGTTACAAGCGGTAATCCGAGGCAAGGTAAAACCTGAAAGCATCATCCATAGCGATGGCTGGAGAGGCTATAACGGGTTGGTTGACCTCGGGTACAAAAAGCATTTTCGAGTTCATCATGGACAAAACGAATTTGTCCGTGGTAAATCTCATATTAATGGAATTGAGTCTTTCTGGGGATTTTCTAAAACCAGGTTGGCTCGTTTCCGTGGAGTACATAAATCTACCTTTATTTTACACCTAAAAGAGTGTGAATTTAGGTTTAATCACAGAGACCAAGATCTTTATAATTTATTGCTGAAAATTATAAGAAAAAAGCCTCTGTTCTAGTCTTGACCCACTTTTTATTAGCACTTTAACTTCTGGTACCACGACAGTAAGGAAATTTGGAGCAACCCCAAAACTCTTGTCCAGCTTGAGGCCCTTTTCTAGCAGTTCTTTTTATCATCACGCTACCGCATTTTGGACATTTAGGTTCTATTTGTATCTCATCCTGGGTAATATTAGTTTCGTATTTACCGGATATAATATCGTGCAGTTCTTTTTTACCCAACAGAGAAATTTTGTTTTCATAGGCAAACTTAATAGCTTCTCGCGTAAATTTACCTGAACAGATTACGTACCCGCCTGCAGCCCCTGAGGCGACTATAACACCTAATAATTCTCGAACAATTTTTACCCCTACATTGGCTTTCCAATGTTTGCACTGAACAAGATATTTTAAATTATTACGATAAACAACCAGGTCAACCCCGCCATCAGCACCTTCCCGGGTCTCCTCGACTCTAAACCCTAAATTTCGAAAATATTCACCTATAAGAAGCTCAAATTCTTCCCATGACATTTCAGCTAACGCATTAATGTCGTGTTCCACCTTTTGATAAAGTTTTTCTCGTTTTCGTCTACCAAAAATAGAGACCAGAGCACCCAAAATAAAAAGGACCGGCAAAAAAAATTGGCATATCTGAGCCAGGCCCTGGAGCATCATTAAAATGGTATTATCAGGCAAATTTTCAAAACCAGGTATGGTTTCAACACGTTGTTTAGCATACCAGTGGAATAAAAAATAAGAGAAGGGAGCAAGAATTATATTGACCTGCCAAGGAATCTTGGAGGCCAGGATAATAAGTTCTTCAAAGGTTGTTTTGCGAGCCATAGCGTTTTTAAAGTAGTCAATTTTGATGGACCTTATTTTTTCTTGAACTTCATTTTCTTTCCAGGCTGTCCATCTTCATCATAGTACGGCCCATGTTTTGGGTTTTCACAGCGCCAATACCAGAATTCAGGATTTTGGGTGGATTGAATCTTTGTGACTTGCTTCTTACAACTTTTGGGAGGGCAGTCTGCTTTTGGTGCATCCGGATCAATCATTGGTTTGCCGGGTTTGCCTTGATCATCAAGAAGAATAGGGCAGTTGTCCTTTTTCTTTTTTCCTGTTGAGCAGGCCCAGAAAAAGAAACCTGGTTTGTTTTGGCTTTCAATTCTCACTGCAAAAAACTGTTGGAAGTATCATTTAAGTTCTCAACCATTTGTAAAACTGTAGCGCTGAGAAGCCTTGTCATTAGTTCAAAGTCAATCATTCTTGCATGTGTGCATACGGCCAAAGCTCTATCAAAGTGTTTTTCCAGAAGTTGTCGAATCTGAGAATTGCCATCAACAACGCCATCGGTAATGAAAAGCGTCAGTATCTCAGCTGCTTTAATTAAGTGATATAATCCTATCAGTTCAAGTGCTGCAGTCTTTGCAAATGCGGCATCTACACCATCAAGGTAGGTCTTCTCATACTGTTTTTGTTGTATTCGCAATTCGGCAATTCTTTTCAAAATGAGACCTATATCTTCCCAACCCTTTTTGCAAATCAATCTGAGCCACACATCTATTGTTGTTGCCCATACACGCTTGCCCCAATCACCCGAATCAAATGGAAGATCAGGCCACTCGATCTGTTTTAGAATTTGTGAAACATCAGATCCTTGATTACCAATAACAGCTAGAGAAGACATTTTAAGCAGTTGGCGGGAGGCAAGTATTGCATCTTCCGGTAATGGCAATACCTTCATTATGTGAAACGCATCCGTTGCACATTCACACATCATTTTCAGTTTACTGTCATTCTCTTCAAACCTATCCAGGATCAACTCCAGTGCCGTTAATTCAAGTGCGTTGGAAACATCACTTAGAATCAATAGGTCTGCCTCAATATTTTGATTTAGCAGCTCTTTGTTAAATTGAATGCGATTAGCAATGTTTAAAGCCAATATCCGTTTTTCAAAGATGCTGTCTAATAGCCAATGACTTATGGAGCACCTCCGTCTCTAATTTTAGATATGTTGTCAAGAGACACCGATGAATAAAAACCTATTTTTTATGGTTTTGTTTAAACAAGGTGAATTCAGTTTGTAACTGAGCATGAGCCTTTTCAAGCATTGAGATATTTTCTCTGAAATCGGTTATTTTTTTATTTTTATTTTTTATTATATTTTTATCCTCTTCTGTTTTATTATTTAAATATTCAATGCGTTGTTTTAATATGGCATCATTTTTTTCTAATTCAGATAATGAATCTCTTAGAATTTTATTTTCTTTACTTTGGTTTTTAAAAGAAGCCTTTTTTTCCTCTAAGGATTTTGTCAATCCAGTTACTTTTTGTTCTGAAAGAGCTAAAAGTTTTTCAAATTCATTTTTTTCTTGTTGAGCCGTAATTAGTTGTTCAGCCAATTCAATATTTTGTTTTTCAGATTTTTCGGTGGCCTGGTCTGCTCTTTCAATCTGAAGTTGTATTTTTGCTGTTTCTGTACGAGATATTTCAGCGCTTTCAATAAGCTGTTTTCGCTCTTTTTCCAGGTCTTTAACGCGGCTTTCCAAGGTCTCAATCTTTTGATCAAGAACAGCTATCCTTTTTTCGCTGTTTTGTTTTATCTCTTCCGTTTCTTTTCTGGATGAGTTGAGTAGTTTATTAAGGTGCTCGATTTTTTTTTCAGCTTCAGAAAGAGCCGTTAACGCTTCATTCTCCCTTATGGCCGCCTGTTCTGCGCTTTCTTTGATTTTTCCTACAGCTGCATCTTGGGCAAGCGCAATTTCTCTAAGCAGAGTTGTTTGTAACTCTGGAGAAAGGTTAGGGGAGTGATTGGGTTTTCGCGCTGCATTTTGTTCCCATTCTTTTATATGAGCAAGAACAGTGCTCATACTTCCGCCCGTTTCCCGCATAACAGCACGCCCACTAATGGGGATGTTATCTAATTTGAACTGTTCGCAGACCGAGGCTACTCTTTCGTATGTGGCAACTTGTTGCATGATTTCTCCTTTCTAGTGATATCGTATCATATCATGATACGATACGATATCATATCACCTTTTGGGAAATCAATATTTTTTTAGAAATATTAACCGATGTAACTTGTTATATTTTTGGCTTAAGGACCAATCCAGCGATAGGGTTTATCGTTGATATTGTACACTTATCTGTGTACAATATAGGGGTCAAAAATTTTGTTTCCTATAAAAAAAGGAGAAAACATGAAAGCGCAGCGGAAACTTTATATTTTCAATGATATGTTTACTTTGCATCCACAAATTCAAATTTCTTATGAAGAAATTGCTCTTCTTGTAGATGATGAGGCTCAGGAGTATTTAAAAGCGCTCACGTTGTATGATGATTTTTGTCGTAGTCAAACAACCACAGGACAAAAGAGAAAAAACCAGCGATCAAGCACGAGGAAAAAAATATTTAAAAAGTGGTACCGGGATCATGATTTAGAAGATCGGGTTAGGGATCAGATAAGTTCTGTTAGATTAAATTTAGAACAAGCAAAGGTAGCGATGTTACCTTATCACGTTGTTACCATGGATTATTATGGTAGGTTAAAAAAATCTACTGTTGATAGTTTTTGGAATAGTGTTGAACTTGCATGTAATACCGGGGGAACTGTATCTGAATATTATGCTCGGATTGGATTACATGGTTTTGTGGTGGAAGAGAAGGTTGTCCCTGGAGAAGACTAAGAAGGTTAGTAGAGTCTGGTTTGAAAGATGAGTCGGAATAACAAATGTAGGCATGAGGAAATAGAAATAGTCGGGAAAGCGCTATTTACCAAGGATTGGAAGTCTCCCCTGGCGAGAGAGTTAGGATATGACGTGAGAAGACTTTGGCAGTGGTTAAAAAATGAACGACCGGTTCCCGATGCAGTCTGGGGGGAGATGAGGGCGTTGCTTCTTAAAAAACGGAAGCAAGTGGAAGAAGCTCTTCAGTTGTTGGATAAAAAAGGAATTAAAAAAGAGTGACAGAAAAATGAAAAATATAATCAGGGTAGTCAATATATGATAAACCACCTGTGTTATGAAAAGCGTATATTTCTGCAAAACACAAATTTAGCCAAATTGTAAAAAGGAACAGAATGGCGTTAGAATATAAATCATGGTGGCGATTTGGGCTAGATAACTATTTGCTTATGTTTGATCTTTATCATCATCGGGACGATTTATCTGAAGGAGAAATATACAGTTATATTCGGAAAAATAGAGCTGATGATTCAAAAACAGCGCGATATATCTTCGGTCAGCTGACAAAACTAAAATTCATACAGCAAGTTCCTGGTTCATCCTCATATTATGAGGTCATGCATCTTCCTCGTCTTATCGTTGAGTTTCTTGAAAGAGAATATCGTTTTACATCAGCAAAGGAGATCAAGCTGTATCTGGATGAAATTGATTCTTTGAGGCAAGACTTAGAGGTCGCTTTTAGAAATGGCAATGAGGTCCGAATTGAAAGTTATCTTATAGATATAGCAAACAATATAGAAAAATTAAGACAAAGTTCCAGCGGTAACAGAATAGCAATAACCAACAAGGTTTCCGAGGTAAAAATTAATGAGGGGCATGAAAGCACAGCTGTGCGTTATGAACGACTCCTTGATATCATGGAAAGATTTATAACTCCGATTCAGGAGATGATCAAAGTAGATGATTCCCTGGATAGAAGTTTGCAACAGCTTGAGAATTTGCTGCAGTATGCCAAAAAAGAATACGTTTTTGATCGAGGGCAGCGGGACAAGATTAAAAGGGTAGCCCTTCATATTCCAAGACTTCGATATGACTTGGTTTTGGCTTTTCAAGAATCACTGGAAGAGATAACCCCTCTTCTTGATAAATTTCAAAACAATCGTTTTGGAAGAGGCGTAACTAAGATATTAAGGATAGTTGACAAAGAGGGCGTTAAAGCTATTGAAGATATCCTTGAGACATTATCTCTGCCAACGACAAGAATTAAATCTGAACGAATGGATGATCATAAGGTGTCAGAGTTTCTTCAGCAGGTAAAAAATTATACCCCAAAACCTCCTCCCAAAGTGCAGCATCACCAAGAAGACATTTCAAAACCCTTTGTTTTTAACCAGGATCAGTTGATATTTGAATTTAATTCTGTGCTGCCTGTTGGAGATACTCTTAGTTGGGTTTGTGAGCAGTATGAAGGAAAAGAAATATCTACGTTGTTGGAAATATATAAGTTTCTTTTTGATAATTCAAAAGAGCATTTTTTTAGTAATTCGAGAAAAAAATACAAAATTGCTAATTATATCGTCAGTACCCACCCTTTAACGATAAAGGAGTTGAGTTAGATGGGTAACAAATATGAATTGCCATACCTCTCAGAATTGTTTCATCTTCTTCAAACAGGGAAACATCTTTGTCATGATGATGGAGAAAAATATTGGGCTCTTGAAAACGATAAAGATAATTATAAAAATTGTTTCGCCGCGCTTGGATATGAACTGGTCGAGCATGTAAAAGGGTTTTTCTATTTTAAACAGGAAGGTAAAGCCAACACAGAGAATACCAAAAAGATGGCTCTATTTATTTTTGTGCTCATAGAACATCTCGATAAAAGAGAGAATGATCTTGAAGCAGCTTTAATGGAAACAAGATTTTCATTTGAAAATTTACCGCATCTTAAATCAGAGCGATATAGAGAGTTGATGGATGAGGTAAATATTAAAGATGAGTCCGGTTTAGTCGCTGTAGGAAACACTATGCAAACCTATGGGTTCGCAACATTATTTGGAAAAAGTAGTTTTGAGTTCAAACCACCTATTTATAGATTCTTTGATCTTTGCGCATCATTTACAAATACTCAAGAAGTCGATGGGGAGGTTTTGAATGAAAGAGATTAATGGGCCTGTCAGGATAATCATGATCCATTCAGGAAAATATGAATATGCAGAGGTTGATATAAACGAAGGTGTCCATCTTGTTGGATCAAATAACTGTGGTAAGACAACATTGATATCAACTCTTCAATTCCTTTATATAGACAAAGAGAAATCATTCAATTTTTCTCACGATAAATCAAAAAGCAAAAAATATTATTTTAAAGATGAATATAGCTATATACTTTTTGAATGTATAACTTCATCTGGTTATATGGTTATTGGAGCAAGGGGAACAAGCTCTCTGGGTTCTGGTGATTTTGAAAGATTTATTTATAATGGATCTTATAAAAAAGAAGACTTTTTTAATGGAGATGAAATAGTTAAAGGAGATGAAGTAAAGGTTAGATTATCCGTAAAAAAATACAAGGTTTTAACCCCCAGTCTTGTTAGGGCTGCTTTAACCGGTAAGGATATTGGTGATGGATTAATTCTTAATATTCTTCCTATTAAAAGTAGTGGTGGATATGAAAAATTTAGGAATACATATAAAAATCTTCTTCAACTTTCAAATATTGGTCAAATAGAATTTAAAGATGCTCTTATTCAGGTATGCACCCCTGAATTAATCGTAAAGGATGGCATTGATTTTCAAGAATCCTATACACCTATGTATAACAAAATAAGAAGGGTATCAAATGAGATAGATTCGATAAAAAAACTTAGACCATTTATTGAGGAAAGTTTTAAGTTATTTAACCAGAGAAAGGAAGCAAGAATTAAAATTGTTGCAGGATATAAAATTATAATTGAAAAATTAAAGTTTATAAAAAAACAAAATATAAAAATAATAGAAGAAAAAAAGTTAGAAGTTTTTGAAAAAAAAATAAAAGCAGAGAAACTAGAATTTAAATATAAAGAAATTGATGAAGAAATCGCAGAAAAAAATCAGAAAATTGGATATTTAGGTAGGGAAATTGAACTCTTGGAAGAAGACATAAAAAATTTTCAGGGATATATCCCAACACTTGAATTACCTCAAATAAAACAACTTGAATTAAAATTAACGGGTAAGTTGAAGGGGCTTGCTCTAGTTGATATGGAAAAGGTCGAAATTGTTGAAGCTAGACTTAATAAAAATAAAAAAGATTTGTTTAGATTAAATAAACGAATTTCAAATTTTGAGGATACTCTGGCTAAAAAACTTTCATCAGTGTTTGATCAAAATCAATTAGCTCAATTTTTTGCATTGTTTAATCATAAATTGTTAGATCAAACAATTGTTAATGGAACAGTTGAAATTTTCAATTTTAACAATTTAGTAAAAAATATCCACGACGTTATTGGTAAAATAAAAGATGAAACATACATCGATGACGCTATTTCTATATCTTTAGCCCAGGAACTTAAACCCGATCTCTCTGATTTCTTTGATATTGAAAAAATAAAAAAAAGGATTGTCCATAAAAAATCTGAAATAAAAAGAGATGAAGACACTCTTTCGTTTTCAAAAGAACAGAAAGAGTTGAAAGAAGACTGTGATAAGTTGAAAGAAGATATAGCCTTTCGAAAAAGAAAACATTCAGAATATCTGGCTTTTAAAGAAAAGAAACCTTTAGAACAATTACAAAACGATAAGAAGATTATTAAAAATGAAAGAGATGCAAAGAAAAAAGAATTGAAAGATCTTTCTAAGGAAAAAAATGATCTTGAAAAAGAAATTAATACCCTCCAGAAAGAAATTACAGAAATAGGTAAAAATGAAGTAGAACTCGACAGGGAGTTTTCATTACTCCAGAAGCCAAATAGTTATTGGACCGCACCTGATGATTATAATATTCTCGATGAAGATATAAACAGTTTAATTGAAGCCCATAAAATTTATGGAGGCCAGGAAAAAACCACATCCAATGATCTTGAAAAAAATTTGTCTTATATTGAGACAACTTTGGGGCCGAAAGTTTCATACGAATCAGATGAAAAATTTCTTGAATATTTAAAATTAGAGGTTGATGATCTTGATCAGAAAGAAAAAGTTGTTGAAGAGATGTGGGAAAAAGCTTTAACAAGCTTACAAACCAGCTTAAGGGACATTCTAGACGATTTGGAGACAATCAACAAGCAGGCTGGCCTGATAAACAGAACTTTATCAAAGATTCAAATATCAGATCTTGTTGGTGTTAAAATCATTGTAGAACAAAATAAACACATCACGGGATATATTAAAAAACTTATCTCGAATGCATTTACAACAGATTTTCTTGAGTTGGCAAATCAAAACAGGTCAACAGAACCTTTAAAAGAATTACAAAATCGATTCTTGGGTAAGGGTAAAATTGAGCTGACAGATCTTTTTACCTTGAAATTCGAGGTTGAGAAAATAGATGGAGATGTTGATTCTTACACCTCCTTAAATAGTGTTGAATCAAATGGTACCACAACCACAATTAAAGTGTTAGTCAATCTTATTTTGATGAAGGGATTGTTTGAAGAGAGAAATAAAGAAAATGTTCGTATTCCTTTTTATCTTGACGAGGTAGCAAGTCTTGATTCACATAACGCAAGAGCTGTAACTCAACAAGCGGTTAAACTTGGATTCACCCCTATTGTTGCAAGTCCGACTCCATCTCATATCGTAAATAAGCTTTATCTGCTCAGGGGAGGAACGAAACAGGGGTTATATGTTAACAATCGAAATATGACCTATATTCAGAGTAATTAGAAATGTCGTCCTTAGCCAAAATTTTAAAAGTCATGGGTGAGGAAGGAAAGATAGCTTCATCAAAGATTTCAAAAACAAATCGAAAAAAACTTTCCACTTTAATTGAGACGGGGATTATTGTTGAGAAATATGTAGGGCCTGGGAAAAGTCTGGTAGTAAAAAATTTTGATGCTCTGGAAAAAAACATAAAATCTCTGTTTCCAAGTGGCCTGGATGCAGCTATTTATGGTACAGGCAATCGCGCAGACGCTGTTGCTGTACATAGAGATTCAAAAAAGGTAAAAAAGGGGAAGAGTAGTGGTTTTGAAATTATCTTGTTCAGGGCTGTCTCTCAAAATATACAATCTTTGCTTTTGAATAAAAAGGTACTGCCAGTGAGTCACTGGTGTATGCACGCTGGGGTTGCTGCAGTCAAATTATCTGATGGTGATACTCTTGATATCAATGGAAACCTCGCCACTGTTGAAAACAAACAGGTTTTTTGGGAGTTTGAAAAATTATCATTAAATGTTGATTTGATTGTTTATGCTGAGGGGCGACTCTCTAATCGTTTTATAAATTCCTTACACATTGATTATGGCTATGATTTTTATCATTTAGGTGATTATGATCCCGTTGGAGTGGATGAGTTTTGTCGAATTAAAAAGGCTTTTCCAGATGCTAAAATGTATATCCCGGACAACATCGACAATCTCTTTATGTTTGGTAAAGAGTCTCTTTTAACAAAAAACAGAGCCATTTATGAAAAACTGAGATCCGTGAATGACAGTCAAATTAAAAAAATTGTAGATTTAATGAGTAAGAATAATTGTGGGTTGGAACACGAAATTTTATTGAAAGATTTGACTTCTTTTCCTGCCTGAAATGTACTGGTTAAAACCTTAAAATAAATTTATTCGATTTAACAGTGTCTTAGCTTGAATAATTCTCTGGCCATCATATAGTATGATCAATCAATTATTTCCTTTTTCTCCATATTGCAGGATTAATAGGATTTGTATCTCTCCATAACCCTGATTTATTTTCCCGGGCAGCTGCTTCCAATTTAAGCCAGTCAGAGCAAAAATTTGCTTTGCAATATTTTCGGTACACCCAGGCGTAACCATGGGCTACCAATTCTTTATTGAGGATCAGGTTATTTATATGCACTATGGCTATTTCTCTGCCATATCTATCTGTATCAACAATATCCAATACGACATGTTTTTTTCGAACCAATTTGTTCGTGAAGTTTGTTGCCTGACGACCAAAAGGTTGTCCTGGTTTTCCTCTTTTTTGAGTTTCCGGAGTATCGATCCCATACAGGCGAATATCAAGATCACCTCTGACTGTTCGCACCTTGATTGTGTCGCCATCTTTTACTCCTATACAAAATCCTTCCAGGGTAGAGGCGTTGGCTAGATTAACCGCCGCAAGTAGAAAAATGATTGCGATAAAATAGGGGAGGGGAGTGAGCTTGAATTTTTTGAATATGTTGGTTTGTTTTTTCATAATATTTATTCGTTTTTATTTGAAAATTGGGTTTAGCCAAAAACCTTCTTCTGAGCGAAATAGTTCTGCTTGGGTCCGAACGTATTCCAGAATATTATCGCAGGAAATCCAGTGTCTATTTGCCTTTTCTGTAGCTAAACCGACTGTTGGTTCCATCGGATAATGCGTAGTAGACTGCCTTTCACCAGGCTTTCTGAAACTGTTCGGCGAGCCCTGCCTCTGATGCGGTCTTGATGTAAAGTCACCATTTTTTTCTGGACGTAATATTAGTTAACCAGGTCTTTTATATTTTGGGCTAATTCTACCTGGAGATTTTTTGAACAGGGAGCAAAGCCTGCAAAATGGTTGTTCCTTGTTTTAAGTTCTGCAAAACAACCCATGGTATCCCTGTAATAAACATGCCTGTCACAGATACCTGTTTTGAGCTGACTGTTGAGCTTTTCAATTACTTTTTCAGCTCCATTGGTTATGGATAGCCCCTTATCCAGATCGACAATCAAGATATAGTTTTGATTTTCGGTAATGATTTGAAATGATGGTGTGTTCATTTTTGATTTTCCTTTGTATTTTTTATTTCCCAAAAATTGTCAGTGTCATATCCCATTTCTCCCCATCGCTCAGCCAAGACATCAGTGAGAGATCGATGATTCATGCTATATAGCGAATTGAGTAAAAATTTAATGTTTTCCGAAGATATTTGTTCAGGTATTTCCGTTTCTGATTTGAACGAGTCGTAGTATTCCAGGTCGGCTGTTGTTAACTTTGGTTCATCTGGATATGCTTCTGAATGGATGTCAATCAAATTTAGACCGGTTTTCCTACAAAATTCTTTGCAAACTAAATAAGCGTTTTCGTCCCTAGTTCCATCGCAAGTATCTTGTATTCTATATGGTCTTACTGACCACTGAAAATATCCTTTGCAGTGATCAGGGTAACAGTCTTCATCCCAAATAATTTTTACAATATCTCTTTTGCTATTTATTGACTCAATAATTACGTGCATGGGGCAATTTCCACTTCTTACTTCTGAAGCAAAAGGGGAAGAGAAAAATTTTCTGGACATAATTTACCTTTATTGATTCATTTTAAATTCTTTATACACTGCAGGCATAGCTTCAGCTGGTACCAGTTCCTTGATTACCATGCTTTTTTTGTTAAACCATAATGTATATAGGTTACCATCTAAGGCTTTAAGTTTAGCCTGGTTTAAGCCAAAAGTTGCTGCAAGAGAACATGTGTATTGAGAAAGGTCTGTGGGATTCCCGTTTACTAAAACTTTTCCCTCTTCAATTTCTTTTATTATCATTTTGTCCTCCTTTTTTACCTTTTAAACACCTATAGTATATCAATTATAAGTTTACTTTGCAATAGTTTAGCGTTAAAATATTAGAAATTGCAAAAAATTTGAATTTTAATAATTTAACGAAAATTATTTTTTTACTATATTTTTATAAGGGAGGAGTCAAATGGAATTACCAGAACTTAAAATTTATGATATGCCTCGTGCTGCCCATGTAACGAGGTGGCATGCGGTTAATTCAATAAAAAAACCCAGTGTAGCGGCACATTCTTGGCTGGTAAACCGTTATGCGGTTCATCTTGCAAAAAAAATTATTGGTGATTCGCTGACAATCGAAAAACTATTTGCAATGTCAGAGTACGCTCTAGTACATGACTGTGTGGAGATTCTAACAGGTGATGTGAGTAGCCGTTTAAAAAAATATATTTCACTGGTATCGGACGGAATCAGTCCAATTACTACTGTGGAGGATAAAATTGCTCCATGGATAAAAACAATGAAAGATGAGCTCCAGGATAAGGCGCCTGAGTTACTTTTGATTGTTAAGTTGGCTGATCTTATTGATGCGCTGGTTTTTATCACCGTAGAAGGAATTGGGCCGCATGCACGGGATGTGGAAAAACGCCTTGATAAAATGTTAAAAGATAAATTTGTGGAAGCTGTTGAAACATACCCACAATACAATTGGCATGAAGCTACCCACTTTGTCACCAAATTAATTGAAAGCGAGGGGATGGCCCAAATAGCATTTGAAGCTGGTACAAATGGAGATAGGGAGAAGGAGTGTGATGAAAAATTTATCAGGCTTTTTGGAGAAGTTAATTGGACGTCAAGTTAACAAGAGAGCTTCAATTTTAGTTTTTTGTTTATCATTATTTCTGCTGAACGCCAGTTCCTGGTGCTCAGCAAGTGTTGAAGAATATCTCGTAAAGCATAAGGATATCAAGGTCCAGGATTATCAACTGAAGAGATTGGCTCAATATCAGCGTTTAATAGCTGAAGTTAGTTCTATCAGTTGGTTTAAACCTAATCACAAAGTTAGCGCTGCATTTCTTAAAGCGTTGGTTTTGGCTGAATCAGACGCTAACTCTGAGGCTGTTTCTAAAGACAAGGCCATAGGGTTGTGTCAGATCACCGTTGAAACTGGTCAAGACGCTATTGATGAAATAGGTGATGAGCGATTGCGTCGTTTTGACAGTGTGGATATGGCAAAGGTAATGCATTTTTCAGAGGATTCCTTGAAGAATCCTGCACTTAATCTTATATTATGTTCCTATTTGGTTGCCAAATATAATCATTTTTATAGTGGTAGGCTTGATCTTGTGGTGAGCGCCTGGAATGCAGGTGAAGGGGCTACCAATAAAGCAGGTGGCGTTCCAAATTTTAAAGAGACTCAAAATTTGATAGGTAAGATTAATGGATATTATTGGTATTTTTTAAAAAATAATATTTAATATTTTTTGAATTTCATTCAATTTTTTTAAAAGTTTATGGTAGTAGTTTATCATTGTAATCTATTGAAAATTCAAGGAGATTATTGTGAAGATGAAATACACAGTCATAAAAGAACAAAGGTCAAATAAATTTATTACTCTTTCTATGTATGACGGTGAAAATAATCAGGTTTGCCATTTTTGTACTAAAATTATTGATGAAAACGATGTGGTGTACGAACCGGTAAAGGGATATGTTATGTCTGTTTGTGGTAATTGCTATTCGTCAGGGATCAAATTTTGGGATGAAGATTAAGGTTGGGTTACAATATTATAAAAATAGGCAATTTAGTTAATAAATACAATTATTAAAGCAAATTAGGAGTGCTAAATATAACTAAGTTTCATTTTAAAAGGATTCAAATCGGTTTTGGATAATCGAAATCAAAACAAATCGATTTGCAACTCTTTGTATAACCTGGTTGAATGCTTTTTCCGGATCAGGGCCCTCTCCTTCGACACTATTGAGATAAGCGTTATATTTAGCTTCAGTTTTTTCTATTCGTACCAGACCAAAACAGGAAGGTAATAGTCTTTCTTTCATCGGTTGTTTAATTTCTTTTTGATTTTGGATAATCGAAATCAAAACAAATCGATTTGCAACCCTTTGTACAACCTGGTTAAATGCTTTTTCCGGATCAGGGCCTTGCCCTTCGACACTGTTGAGATAAGCGTTGTATCCAGCTTCGGTTTTTTCTATTCGTACCAGACCAAAACAGGAAGGTAATAGTCTTTCTTTCATCGGTTACCCCTCTATAAACATCCAAATATATTTTTTTGTGTACAAATGTGGGGAATATGTTCGTCTGCAAAATACTCCTGAATCTATAACAACTCTCCCCATATCATGGTGTATATTGTTGCCTCTTTTTCTATACTTGGTGGGATATATGCCAATATTATCTAAATGAGTTGTAAATATAGGCTTTTATAAAGAATTTGTGGGTGCCAATGATGAAGGAATGCCATTTTTTATCTTCGGCAAAGAAATATGAGGAAAGGGCTAAATATAAAAAACCGACACCCGGGGGCGCCAGGTGTCGGCCAACAACAAACAATTACCCCCACTATGGAAGTACTGCTTCTTTATTACAATACTGATTGTTCCAAATTACGCAACCTTATCCTTCAAGGCGCTGCCAGGTGCAAATTTAACCACTTTTTTCGCTGGAATTTGCATTTTTTTACCGGTTTGTGGATTACGGCACATTCTGGCTGGGCGATCTTTAGTGGAAAAGGTTCCAAATCCTATGAATTTTACACTATCCCCCTTTATTAAAGCTTCACTGATGATTTCTAGAGTGGCTTCCAGGGTTTTTCCAGCATAAGCCTTAGTGCTACCTGTTTTTTCAGCAATTTGATCTATAACATCGTTTTTGTTCATAAATTTTTGCTCTCCTGTAAATTAAGTGGTAAATCCAATCTTAGCTTTTATTGCCTAAAGAAAGGCTAAAGATGCTACTTACTGTGAAAGTTTTGGATTTTCAGTACAATACTGTTAATACTCGTATCTCTTATCCCAAGAGTCGTACAGATGTTATCAAATTCACTTGCTTGATTCTCGTTAAACATTTCACGCCTAATTTCAATAGAAGGTGTTTCTTGCACAATCCCTTCATCTTTGGCAAGCGAATGTATTTTTTTTGTATATAGATCGTTAATTCCGTTTGTAACCACATCATCGCGACTTATATTACAAAGTGCTTTTAGAGCATCTATTTTGCGAACAACTCCTGAATCTAAGTTCACATATATTCTTTTGCCAGATTCAACGTCTGCTCTTTCTTTTTTTTCGCTCATAGCTGGTCACTCGCTTTTTTGTTTAGTAAGTGTCTTTTTAGTTAAATTTTGCTTATATATATGAAATATACGACGGAAAAATAAAATTCAAGCAAAAAAGGCCCTGAAAAGGATAAATATACTAAAAAATCCTTCTTGTTTTTCTAGGTTCGTAATATTTTGAAACCAGCTTTAGGTCAATTGGCCGTGGTTCCTGGTGTGACAACCTTTAAAAACATGCTCTTAGGTTCGTAATATTCATGATATTATGAACCTGGGGCTCGCTCTGGTAATGTTATGGAGAGTAGGAGAACGGAAAATCGTGTTTGCGGAAAGAAAAATAAGCTTGGGAGGGGAGAAGAAGGACCCTTTTTATCGTAAAAGTTGCTCCTGAAAAGGCATTTTGTTTTTAAAGGCTTTAAAGAGATGAATTTGTACAAAAAAGCAGAAAAAGGAGCCTTTTTTGCAACGATAAGAGATTTTTGGGGTGGATTAAGTTTGTTGTTGTTAATTAGTTTTTTTAGTGTATTTATATTGGGTTATAGTCAGAAAAGTCGCGTTCTTCTTGCGTCTTGGCACATATGCATGTGTTTTGAAGATTTCTCATTTTTTTTATGTTTTTTCGTAGTAAATCGCGATTGTGGATTTTATTGCCGAAATTACGCCCTACAAAACAACATTTAATATTTTTACAAACGTGATTCATGAGGGTTGTGTGGGAAAAGCAGTGTTCACCGTTATTGGAGCAGGGGTTCTTTATAGTCATTGCATGGCCTTTCGTTCATGTTAATGTGAATTATTCCTATTTGTATAAAGCTTAAGATACACAAAAATTGACTAGAATACACTATTTTCACTTATCAAAAAATTAGTTGGCGGTTCGAGAAAAATATGAATCAAAATGATAACGCTGATCTTGAATATTTTTTATGCTTCTTCAGGCGAAAAATAAGAAGTGGTGTAAGGCAGGTGGATATAGCTAATAGTCCGCACGTTGAACGTTCTGCTTCATACATAAATAAAATTTTTTTAAAAAATCCTAAGAAAATACCTATTGATTTTCAAGAATCTATCGCAAAATTTTTTGGTATTACCCTCGCGGATTTAATTGAAGAGGGGCGCGAAATATACAAAATAATCCACGAGAATCCACAAAGAGTGGTGGGGGACGGGGATAATAATAAGAGAACTACTAGTTTGGAAGATATGATTTATAATTCTTTACTAGAAGCTAGAAAACAGGCTGTATTGTTTAGCCAGGCTCAGGAAAATCAAAATTACCTATCTAGTATAATAGATCATTGTGGGGCCGCTATTTGTATATATGATGATACTTTCTCAGTGATTTATCATAATGAACCTCATTTAAAAATATTTGGGGGAAGCGGATTTATATTGCAGACCCTTAACAATGAGAAAAGCAAAATAGATTTTTGGAATAAGGTTCAAGGAAAATCTTTTACTCGATTTGAAAGGTTTGAAAAAAAAACGTATCGAGTGACACATTCTCGTATCAGTGATCCTAAAGGTACCGCTGAAATAATTGAAATAATGATCGATGTCACAAATATTAACGAAGAGCTTGAAAATATAAAACAAAAAATAGATCTTTTGAGCATTGCTTGTAGTGTGCAGGAAAAAAGTATGGCTGTTTTCGATGATAAACGTAGGCTTGTTTATTTTAGCCGTAATCTGGGAATAGCTGCTGGACTAGAAATTGAGCCACTAGGAGCAAAAGTAGAAGAGCTTGTTTTCGCTTTAAGATCAAAAATTGTTAATTTTAATTTTGTTGAACAATTTTTAGATAAGTTTTCTATGAAAAAGATAAGTGAACCTATGCTGGTTGAATTTAAAGGGGGGGTGTTGGTAGAGGTTCAAGTTATTCCTTTGTATAGAAAGAATAAATATTATGGTACTCTTGTATCGGCTATGAAAATGGATTAATTAATCACATATCCAATCTTCGAGGGTTTGATGTGTGATTTCTTCTTTGTTTGCTTTCATAACTATTACTTCAGGCCCATACCCACCATCCGGAAATATTGCATATCTTGCTACTGAACATGCTTCTTTTTTATTGGGAAATACTCCAATTATTTTTCCAGTTTGTTCCTGTACTACTTTGCATTTTCCCTCATAACCTTCCGGCAATTTAGTTACGGCTCTATGGCCTCCCAATATATCTAATGTCTTTCCTATTGTTTCGCGGTTAGCCATTAATTCTTTTGTACTGAGGGCACTCATGGAATATTTTGATTTTATTTATATTGATTATGCTTAACTCAACGATATTAAATATATATACACTTTTCGGTTGTAAAATTCCAAAAAAAAATAGTTTGTTTAAAAAATGATTTTGTATTAAACTTTTTTGTTATACTGTAGATGTTTTAAAGGGGCGGCTGGCTTAATATGACAGAGCAGATGGAATGATAGATAACATTGCTCCGGTAGATAAAAAAGAACCAGGTTCATGATATTTTAATAAGTTGCTAACTATGATAAAACCCGATGAATTTGATAAAAAGATACATGAGTTAAGAGAGATCAGTAAACGTATGAAGGAGCTTGCTCCCACTGTTTCAATGGTCGAAGTTATGAGTGATTATTCCCGAGCAACCAGAATATATGAAGAGTTGGAACACACAATTCTTGAAATTCAGGAAATCAAGGGTGACCAATGGTAGCACCTGCAGGTCATGAAGAAAAACAATTTCAGCAAATTCTTCTAACTGATCTTAGGGCATCGTTGACTTCTCCTGTCAGCGAAATTGGTAACCGGTTTCGATCTTTTGTTATTGAAAACCTTTCAATTGATCCGAATTGCAGCTTAAAACCATGGAAAAATGGCTCTCGCTGGCTCACAGTTACTGATAACGCTAAAGGAAAAGCCAAAGTAGTTGTTTCTTCTGATATTTGGCATCGAGCTGTTCAAAGTGGATACACGATTACCAACGATATTTCTATAGATGTTGCAATAGAAAGTCTTTTTCTTGACAAACGAATGCAAATTCAGATTAACGCCATGGCTATCAGGGTTTCCGGGCAGAGTCAAATGGAGGCCAAAAGAGATGCCATTAATCAATATTGTATAAATAAAAACTATTTTAACAGAAAAAAAGTTCCTATACCTGTTATCATAACCAGGATAGCTATTATTACCACCAAGTATTCAGATATTGAAAGCGACATCACGAAGCAAACAGGACTGAAAAAGGGGTTAATAACATCATATAGATTTGATGGTACTCCTGAGGGCCTGCAAAAAACTTTGGTAAATATTATTGGAAAACAGAAATACGATATAATCACATTATATCGAGGTGGAAGAGAAGATGAATCAATGTTTGTTTTTTCTGATCCTGTGGTTTTGGATGAAATTGTTAAGTCTCCGGTTCCAATAGCATCGGCTCTTGGGCATGAGAGGGATATTCCACCTGTTCAAAGAGTTGTTTCGTTGGGATGCGCTTCGCCAAGTAAGTTTGCACTTTATGTAAAAGAGAGAAATGATCAAGCTTGGGCTGAGGCTTATCAATTAACTAAAGAAATTAATTATAATTTTAATAGTTATTTGGAAAAGCTGAAGGGGCATGTTTTTCAACAGTATACAGAGATAACAAACATTACAGCGGAATTACAAAGACTGGCTGAACAAAAAAGGCACCGGCGCAACATGGTCGTTGTCATTTTATTCGCTGTTATCGCACTGACCTTTGTTATTTGGTATTTAACCTGATTTTTTAAATGAGTAAAAAGAGTTTTTTAGCCCCGATTATGTTATACTGTAGGTGTTGAGCAGGGTTGGTTTTATTATTTTAAAAGGGGGATAGGGTATAGTGGATATTTTACAATTTTCTAAAATAGCTAAGCTACAGCAACTTTTTGATTATCATCAAAACCTTTATGACACACCAGATAAAGAAATTGAAATTTCAGATGGAGAATTTGACCAGCTGGTTGAACAACTTCGGGTATTGGCTCCAGAAGATCCTCGATTGTCAAAAATAGCGGGAGGAGGTCACGAGGCTACAGGTTTTGTTCGTGAAAAAGTTTCTCATGCCGATAACCCCTGTTACAGTTTGGCAAAAGTTTACACTTTTGCTGAGGTTGTTAAATTCGCAGAGAAGGTCGCTCGGTCTGAAAAAGAATTATTTAATATAGAGGTTAAATTTGATGGTCTGACCGGATCATTAACTAACGGTGTTCTATCCACCAGCGGCGAGGGTGGGCTTGTTGGTGTTGATATTTCCGACAAACTTTCAATAATTGATTTTGATGTTGCTGCTCCAGGGAAAGATGGTGAAACTCTTCGAGGAGAAATTGTAATAAAAAAATCAATTTTTGAAAAATATAGGCATCGTTTTGTCCGTAAAAATGGGGAACCTTACAAAGTTTCGCGTTCAGCCGCTGTTGCATCTGTAATGAATGAAAAGCATGTTACTGATATTGGTAAATACCTAACATTTGTTGCTTTTGGTAGATTTCAAAAAGCAGTCACTTTAGCTCAGTTGCGAGAATTTCCGTGGGATGATTTTGCCCAACGAGTAAAGGGTGAGATGGATTACCCTGCCGATGGCCTAGTCTTAAAATTAGCCGATGAGAAATATCTGATTTCTCTTGGTGCCACCAGTCATCATCGGAAAGGTGAGATTGCATTTAAATTTGGCAATCCAACCGGTTCTTCACGGGTAATAGATGTTGAGTGGTCTGTCGGTAAGGGGAGGATCACACCGGTTGGAATAATTGAACCGGTTGAAATAGAGGGTATAACAAATCAGCGGTTTTCTCTTCACAACTCCGCTAACATTAGAGAAAAAGATGTCTGTATAGGGGATACCGTTATTATTGAACGATGTGGCGAAATAATACCGGGCCTGAAGTCAGTAACGTATAAACCTGCAAACAGGATTAAGCCAGTCCTGGAATCCTGCCCAGCTTGCGGTGGACCGGTTGAATTTGATGGTTCAAATGATTGGTGTCGAAACAGTAATTGTTCTGGAACCCTTTCTCGGCAGCTCTATGATAGTGTTGTTCGGATAGGTATCAATGAACTTGGCCTTCCAACGATAGAAAAGATAATCAAAAAGTATAATTTTGAATCTCTAGTTGATATTTTGAATCTCACTGTTGAGCAAATTGAACAGCTGGACGGATTTGCTGCAGTGTCTGCTCAAAATCTTTTTAATGAAATCAATCGGGTCAAAATAAAACCTATAGAAGATTGGCGGGTTCTCGCTTCTTTAAATATAAGTGGAATCGGCGCCAGGATGAGCAAAATAATTTTGAGGGACATAAGCCTGGCTGATTTACGTAAAATGAGTGCAACATCCTTGGTAGAGTTAGAAGGGGTTGGACCTGTTCGTGCCTCGTTGATTCAGATAAAGTTACAGGAAAAGGATGAATATTTGGATACATTGATCAATATTTTTCCGTCACTCATTGAGATGAATTTAATTAAGGTAAATCCCAAAAAGGTAAAAGGAACCGTTTGTTTTACAGGAAAAACACCTAATAAAGGTGAGACACGTTCTAAATTCTGGGAACCGTTTGCGGTAAAACATGGGTATAGTGTTTCAAATTTAATAACTCAGGAAATTACTCTTTTGGTGACAGGTGATTTATCCAGTACGTCAAGCAAAATGAAAAAAGCTCAAAAAATGGGTATTGATATTATTGATTACAACCAATTTCGTAATCGTTGTGAAGCTGGTTAAAGTAAATTTTGGCAGGTATCATAAAAGTAATTTGATCAAAACCTTGTGTCGTGCCTACAGCGCAAAGTTTTGATTTTATAAGCAAAAATCTGAGAAAATAAACTCGTTATGTTTTTTTTAATTATTGTGGCATTCCTCACCTCAGTTCATCTTGTTTGTTTATTTATTTCTATTTACAGAAAGATGTTTAAGTTTTTTTTGTTACATGACATCGCTATTATTTTTCAAATAGCTTCTTTTTATTTCGGAGTAGTGAAAATTTCTGGCCATCCTGGTCAACCTAACTATTCAGTTTATATGCTCTTGGTTTTTTCTTTGCTTACCCTGTTTATATTTGGCTATGCTATTTTAAAATCGGTTAAGGAAACATCAAAATTGTTTACCTGGAGAAACGGGGATAGATTACTTTTTATCGGCTTAAGTTTGTACATCGTTTTTACGGTTGCCGATCATTTTTGGTTTTTTGCTCAAAACTCTGATGAGTCAGGAAGTGCAAATTTCAGTGCAATTAAAGCTGAAGAAGTGGAGTGCAGCACTTATGGAATTTTACGTGTTGATGGAGATGAGATGGTTTACAGGTGTCCTCAAGGGTTGATGTACGGTGTCTTTTCGAATAAGCCTTTTATTCCTTGGCCGGGTTATTTCGAAGCGCGGAGTCGTAATCTAAAACGAGTTTACGATGAAATTTTGGAAGAAAGCAGGGCAACAATAAAAAAATGAAAGTTAGAAAAAAGAGCAATAATAAAAAGCTTTATAAATCACATAATTTTATTATTCTCAAAAATCATATAATTTGAGGATGTTTTGAAATCCATAATTTATACTCCTATAAAAGGGTTTACCCATCAGGTATTGATAGATGAAGTTGGTAATTTTGTTTATCGCCAATTTCTTGATCTGGGAATCGAACCAAAATTGGCTGAGGAAACAGTTTACTCTATGGGTTCAATGATTCTTTCAGCGTTTCAAAAAAATACTGTTGAACATATGATCGCATTATATGTTCAACAGCCTGAAACGGATAACACAGACCGAAATGCTAGTATTGAAGGTATGGCTAATGAATACAGTTGTTTTGTTATTGATGCTGTAAATGAAGCTATTATTGATTCTCCTTTACCTGATAAGGTTGATCATTCTCAGTTGGTTAAGATTATCAACAATTCGGGAGAGTTTTTTTTCAACAAAATTTGTGAATTAAAAGATGTTTCATAAATTATGCAAAAAAAATCTTTTTCAATATATTTTGACGGAACAGGAAATAATCTTTTAGGTTATCCTGATTGTTCTTTAACCAATATAGGAAAACTTTATAAAGCCCAGCATGCTTTGGGCACAGATCTTTCCTATAATAATGGAAATCCTAATAAATATAAAAATCAATTCGGTGTTGGTTACTTTTCAGGTCAAGATGAAAAGATATATTTTGATGGAGTTGGATCAACACCTAAGGGAACATATCTTTACCTGTTTCAAGGAATCACTGGCCAGGGAGGTTCGAGCAGGATAAATGATGCTTATGAAGCGATGGTTATTTATCATAATAAATATCCCGGGGAAGATATTAACATCAATGTATTGGGATTTAGCAGGGGAGCATCTCAGGCCAGAGCTTTTTGTAATGTTGCCATTGAAAGGGGAGTCCCGAAGTTGGACGAACAAAAACGGGTGACAGAGGATTATCTAATTGAACCTGGAGCTCTCCAGATCAATAAGCTTGCTATTTTCGATACAGTAGCTTCTTATGGTTTTGGTTTATCAGATGCACATCCAGGGAAAAACCTTTCAATACATCCACAGATACGATCAACTACACACCTCATCGCACTCAATGAATATCGTAAAGTTTTTCCACTTACCAGTGCTTTAAAAGAGCAGGGTGAACCTCAAAATTTACAGATCGAGGAAATAGGTTTCCCGGGAGCACATGCACAAGTTGGTGGGGGATATAAAAATGATATTCTCGCAGCAGGTCCCTTATCTTTTATGTACGAAAGATTAAAAGATGCTGGAATGAAAATGGATCCTCTACAAGAGGAAGATATACAAAGGATTAAAAAATATAACGAAATAATAGTTTCTCCGAAAACTGTTGTTAGTCACCTTGTTGATTCAAGGTTAAAATCTGGTGATTCTGGAAAATCTACTTTTCCATTGGAAAAGGGATGGCTTGACCCTTGGAATGCTCAGTCTGTTCCCTTTGAACATTCAGCTCATGGTAGAAAATTAATTTATGAGTTTAACGATAGTTTGGATCGTGATTTTCGAATTGATGACCTTTTATATTCTGAATTGATAGTCAAAAATTATAAAGAAAGAGGAGCTAAATTTTTGGCTGAACGAAATTTAGAGGATAGCAAAATTACGGAGAAATCATTTAATACTGCTTATAAAAAATCCAGACAGCCAAGCCCTTCTTTTACTGAACGCACGCTTGACAAGGCAATGACTAAAACAGGTCCAACACTTGAGTATATATCTAGTTTTGATTTTCAACCTGTTCCTTTGGCCACACCAAATATTGATGAAAATAACCCTTATAATCGATCTCTTGCTACTTCTTTTGTAGATAATCTTAAAAAATCAGGTCACTCTGAAGGTAATCAGAATATCAGAGCTAAACAGGAAAAATTTCGTGAGTGGCGTGAAAGTAAAGGGACTGAATTATGTTTTGAGGTCGATCAAGAAGGTATAGGACCTAAAATGAGTTGAGGTATAAAAGGATAAGGCCAGTATCGCAGATACAGCCTTATCCTTTTGGCCTTTGGGGGGCTTCCATCTTGTTTTAAGTAAACAGATGGTATTTATGATGTAATATATGAATTTTAATGGGTGGTTATTTAACCATTTAGGATTTTGGTTACAAGCAATTTTTGTTAAATTATTATTCACTTCATTTTTTCTTGTTTTATTGTCGGATTTTTAAAAAAATAGTCAAGAAATTTTTATTTTTTAGATATTACAAGTAAATTGATTTTCTTAATTTAAAGCCAGTGATATACTATAGGTGTGCAAAATGTTTTTTCTTATACATCAAAATTAATTTTGAAAGAAATTATGATTAAACTCAATGGCAAAAAATTTGCGGCGAACAAAAAAGAATTACAAGCTTATCCTGATTGTGTTGGTTTTTATCGGGTTAACCGTCGAAGTGTTTCAATACAAAATTTGAATAAAGAAAAAGTAGGAGTAATTACCTACCATGGCGTTTTAGCATCTGCAAAAAAATTGGAGGGTGAATGGTGGTATTCCCATGCAGCTGTTGAGCTGGTCGGGGAGTATGATTCGTATACCCGGGAAAGTACAGAAGTTCATGCTATTTTAAAGAGATTTAATATTAAAAAAATATCAAGATAGTGAGGTGTATATGATAATCAAAGGAAGGGATTGTGTAACACAGCAAATTATTGAACTTTCCGCAGATCTAATAACTGATCATCCTGATAGTCACGGCGGTGAACCCGTTATGTATGTTGCTGCCTGGGATTCGTGTATGTCTGTAGATTATTGGATGCGTGGATGTTTTGTGGTGGTCGAAGAAACAGAAAAAGAGGCAAAATTGTTTCGTCAATGGTTTAACCTGGTGGAAGCTATTTACAGTTGATTGTTGTTGATAATCCAGGATTTGTCAAAAAAAATACTGTCACATAAAAATAAGATATCCCGAGATGACGCGATCACCAAGAGATATTTATAAAATAAATTATTCGCGATTTTATAAATAATTACTTGTTGAACTTTTTGTTTTGTAAACCAACAAGGCCTGCGTCTAATTTATTAGAGCTTTGGGTAGGCCTTGTTGGTGGGGCGCTACAACTCACCCTTATAAAAATCTTAGTAATAATTTATGTAAATTGCAAATGATGTGCTGCGATAATTTTAGTTGATAAAGAACGCTTTGTATTAATTAAAAACTCAAGATAAGTTGTATTCTTTTCATATCAATGATATATTATAGGTGTTTCAAGCGGCGTACAGGTGATTAATTATATAAATAAATTCAAGGTTAGAATTAAGAACTTAAGCAGAAACATGAATAACGAAACCGAGAAACGATTGTGGTGGCTAACCAGAGATGGAGATAAAATGTGTCTGGATCTGTTTAGCCGCCATTATTCAGCTCGCCAATATGAAAAGGACCAATCGCGAAAGCTGTTTTGTGGTCCTGGACAGAAAATTGTTCTCAGAACTCTGCAGGCTGACGCAATGTTTGTCTGGAGGAAATTTATCGATGATAGTGGTCAGAATGGGGTGAATTGCGCTGTATTCCGCAACGAGTCCCCTGCTCTTTCCTCGGAACTAATCAGACAAGCTGACCTTATTGCAGAGTTTATTTGGCCTAATGAGCGCCACTATACGTTTGTCAATCAGGATAAGATTCGATCTACAAATCCGGGGGCCTGCTTTAAAGCTGCTGGTTGGAAAACTTGTGGGGTCACTCAAAAAGGCCTTTTGATTCTCGAAAAGCTATCTGTCCAGGTAGAGTATTCCATTTTTGAAAAATGGAATAGCATGGTAGATCGAAATTCGATTCCTTCTGTTAACGATGGAAAGGCCCTTTCTGATCGGTTGGAGAACATTTTGTTTTTGGCCGGATATATCCAGGGAAGATACCCTGACACTTTGAGAAAGTTAGAGGGGTATGTTGTTTGTGAAAGTGATTATGGCTTTAGTGATAAGGATTTTATCTAGTGAAAATCATACTGGTAATATTTTTTCAAAAAAAGGAGTTAGAAAGCTATAAGATGTTGCTTTGTTTCTGTTTTATGATATATTGTAGATGTTTCTGGAATAACAAAATTTAAACCGGAGGAGATTTATGTCTATAAAGATAAGAAGGAAAGTCGGACCGAGTGATTTAACTAATAAGGTCTTCTCTGTTGCTTTAATGATTTTTGTAATTTTAATTGTTTTTGTAATTTTCGCTTCAGCAGTTTGGCTTTACTGCGTTTTTGCACAAGATGTACTATCGCATGTAGAGGGAACGCCAGAGTTTAAAATGTGGGCAGAAATTTTTGTTTATTTTTCACTTGCAGGCGCTCTTGTTTATATATGCTTAGTGACGTTTATATTAGGAACAAAATAGAAGAAAATCGTAATGTTTTTTTCTGAACTAATTCTTGATCGCAATGATAACCTAAAAATGACCACCCTGAGCTTGGGTTAAAAAAAGTGTTTTTCAGTTTAGGCAAAAACCAGTAAGCGTTGGATGCTAAAAAATATGAATATTAAACACGGATTTTATTCAAAAAATTCTTTTATTAATCCTGATATGAGATTGATGCAAAATTATGAACTTACGATCGATGATTTAGCTTATGCTGAAAAATTTCTTTTTGGGGACACCTGTGCTGATCCCATCAGAGCTCACAACATAGTTAAATTGGTTTATCAAGCTGGGAGAAGGAAATATCCAACCTTATGGAAAAAAGCTGATCGGTATGTTCATGGGGGTAAATATGAAACTATGGAAAAAATATGCTCTTTGCCTGACAAATCATTATGAAAAATTATAAGTTAAATGGTCCCTGTTTTATTGATCCGAGGTGGCTGTGTCACGTTCAGCTGGATGGTTCTGGTGTTGTGGATGAAACAGGTAAAAACGTAATAATTCATGATGTAGTTCTGAGTCTTGATGAATTGCTTAATCCTGGAACACCAGTAAAAGTTTGGTTAGACCGAAATTTTTATTGCAATACTGTAATAGATCTGGATGAACAAGAAAAAATAATTGAAAAACAGAGAATGAAACAAATTCAGGCGGAAAAAGATGCTATGGATTTGTATAGGAAGGAATCTGAGAAATTTAATAATGGACTTAATATTCCGGTTCCATGGACTACTGGACAAAAAGATGTTCTTAGTGGTTTGTCTGCAAGTTCCTGGGGGGATGGGCGGCGTTCTAATACAGTAAATCATATACTGCTCCAGGAGGATATGGTGGATGGTCGCCTTCAACGTTCTGCAGGTGATTTTCTTTGTACATCTTCTTCAAAAAACAATGGAAAACAATGGTCTGGGAGTCCGACTATTTATTTGGTTGACGGGCATGGTGAAAAATTTTTGCCAAAGGTTACCTGTAAACAGTGTTTAAAACTCGCAAATAGATGGATCAATAAAAATTAGTGAGAGTCTGTAAGTAAAATTTTTCAGCCTTTCTTTTTTTAGGATGGAGCTTTATATTAAACATTTGCCTTGTTCCTATACCCCATCTCTGCCCTGCTTTTTTTGCACTCCATCCTTTATTGCATAATTTCCTTGTATATAGATCATTATTTACCTTTTAAGGGTCTGCTTTTTATATTTTAAGGGCATTGATAGAGCATCCGGGTAAAAACTCACCTTCCTGAGTGGTCTGGCTCTTGAACAGTGTCGAGGAGAACAATCTTTACACTATTCCACAGTTGCTTGAAAAAACGGTTTTTAGATACGATTAATGCTTATGGTATCAGCAAGTTTTGGTATATTATGGATATGAAAATCGATCAAACCACATTAGACAATAAATATCAAAAGAAAGAGTAAACTATGACTCCAGAAGAAATTATTAAAATTTATGAAGAGAAGAGGGGCTCGAATACAGCTTTTCTTAGAAATTTTATTAGATCAAGCAGAGTTTATGGATTACGGCTTGATTCATATTTTTTTGATAATTCAGAAGAGAAAATACAAAGTATAATTAAGCTTCTAGTAGAAGCTCTTATCCCTACCGCTTCTTTTCCTCCAAATTATGATTTAAAGAAACTTGCTGGTAGTAAGCTAATTAAAGATGCAGAAATTATATTAGAATACATGCCGGCAGGATACGGTTTAATCAGTTTTTCTGAGCTCAAAAATTTTTGTGCTGTTCCCATGTTTGACTATGATAATAAAAGGAAATCGGAAGGTAGCAGTGATGAAACCGTATAGCCAGGAGGACTAAGAAATGAAGTCCAACATGATAAAGCATGGAACATAATAAAAAATTCTACTGGCCGTTTTCACACTTTAACGAAAAGGAAATAAGCATTGAAGGTCAAGTAGAATTTGAAAAAAGTTGAAAGCATGGAAAAAAGGTCAAGAATATCAAGGGAAGCGTAATGTTTGGCGTGAACATTGTGATAATTTAACCCTTCAATATAATAGTAGATTACTAATTCCTATAGTTAATAAATATATTTACCTTTCTATTTTATTTGTAATTATACTACTCTTTATTAGTTATCTTGAATCTTTATAATCGACACCCAAAAATGATGAAACTGTATAGCCCAAACAGGAGATATATCTTATGGAAAACACTAAATGGTTTGTAGGAGAAATTATTGATGGAAATATAAGATCAAAACAACAAGTTACTGGTACTGAATTAGCATTAAATATTGCAACAAATCTTTCTATCGAAAAAGATAGCTTCATATATTTATCTAAGTGTAAAAAGCAAAAAGAAGAAGAAACTATAGATTATTTAGTGAGTGGAGGAACTTTTTATAAAGAAATTGAACCTATAGAGATACTTGAAAAAGAATTACGGTTCATCCGGTAAACGCGTACTTTGATTGGTGGAGGTCATAGATTCTGAGCTTGAAATAATCTATATCTCTGAAACCGTACGCTTGCCGTTTCATTGTCTTGATTTTGTTATTGAGCCCTTCAAGAAACCCGTTGGTGATTTTGTGAGGGAAATAGGACATTATCCCTTTCTTGTGTTTAATCATCGTCACCGCTACCGATGTCAGCTGAGGAATGCCAGCCATCAGTGCATCGAAGAGCCACTGATTGAGAAAAGATGTTGCTCTTTGCTCACTTCCTTGCTGCCAAAAAAGTCGAAGCTGTTCCTTCATAATATGCATGGTTGCCAAAGGACGATTAGTTTCCAACAAAGCATCAAGCTTGACCCGGTGATCATCACTCAGACTGTGATAGTTGCGAAGAAGGAGATATCTGCTTCCTTTCAAGGTTTGTTTTCCCTCTGCAGCCAGTTTATTTTGTTGCTCCCGGCGCAGAGCATCTATTTGGCGGTTCATTATTGCCATGATATGGTAGCGGTCAAAAACAATAGGAACACTCGGAAGATGCTTTTTGAAAGCAGCGATAAAGCTCCTGCTCATATCCATTGAGACGGCTTTGAGTTTTCGGGCTTTCTTTGCCAGCTTTTTTAAAAAAGGTTCAAGCACGTGTTTCTCGGTCCCCTCGACAGCATGCAGAACTCGACCAGATCGCAGGTCAACAAATATGGTCATGTAGGTGTGTCCTTTACGTGTACTGAATTCATCAATGCCGAGATACTTGACCTTGCTGATATCAATCCTGCGATATTTGATTGCCAGCTTGCGTTTATGGATGTCTTTGATCATATCCCAGCTTACATGAAGGTATCTGGCGACATCTATGATTGTTGAATTCTTGAGCAAATCGAGTGTAGTCAGCGCGAAAGAACGAGTATACCTGGTAGTACCTTGCACAAAAGAAAGGGTTGGCCACCATAGGTGTTGGCAGACTTTACACTGTATACGGTGGATTGTTACATCCAGCCATGCCTGTTTTCTTCCTATTGGAGCCATCCGTAGCCACCGGTTCTTTTGACCGCGAAAAATGCATTTTCTGTGACCGCATCGAACACACTCGTGGTGACGAGTGTCCTGCTCAACATGGAAAATAACGAAGTTGTCAATATATTCAGTAGAGCGGTAACTTACACCTTTTATGCCAAAAGCATGGTAAAGTAAGGATTGGGACATGACAGAGACCTCTTGAGTTGATTGATTAAGCACCAAACAACTTGTCTCAAGTCATGTCCTTTTTCTATCTTTTTTCTCTCAGGTACGCGTTTACCGGATGAACCAGAATTACTTAAGAATTAAGAACCAGACGCCTCTGAAAATGGAGAGGGTGGTTCTGATCGTCAAAAAGGACCTTTACAGTTAAATCAAAGAAAATTTTTTCCTGCTGACCCTGGCCCATTTGCTCAATCATCAGATGGAACAATAACCCAACCTATAACAAAAAAGCGTAGATCAAGATAAAGTGAAATAGCCCAAACTACCTGAAATCGTATAGCCCAGCGAAGATCGCAGGTAATCTGTAGCTGATAAGAGGAAGATAGAAAATGGATAGATACACATACAGAGTAACATGGTCAGAAGAGGATCAAGAGTACTTAGGTTTGTGTGCTGAATTTCCATCTTTGAGCTGGCTTGATGAAAATCAGGAAAAAGCCTTTTCTGGTATTAAAAAAGCAGTTCAAGAGGTGATTCAAGACATGAAAAAGAATAAAGAAAATATCCCAGAGCCACTAGCTCTAAAAAAAATTCAGTGGAAAATTCATGGTTCGTGTCCCTCGTGAAATTCACAGAAAACTCGCGTTATCCGCTGCGGAGCAGGGAGTCAGTTTGAATAGACTTGTAAGCAATAGGTTGGCTTTTTAACAGCCTTTTGAATCAAAATAGCCCAGAGGTAGATATTATGACTGACAAGTCCATGGAAAAGGCAGGAGAGCATCCCGCGGAAAATATAGAGTATTTAAAGACAGCGGGGAAACTTAGTTACACTCTCTTAACGCCTATAAATCCACGATCTATATGTTGGCTTTGGATTGAGGTTACTACTCCACTTGATGACCATCAAACTTGCTCTGTACGAATAGAAATTGATTTCATTGACGATTACATGGCGGGAAGTGATGGAGAAGAATTCCCTATAGAAATGGGAAATTTTGGATTTAAAGAACTTAAAGCATTTAAGGCTTTTCCTGTGTTACTAGACATATTCTCTAGTGTGCATGGTTCTATCTGTAGTGTTGCTGACTTCTGTAAAAAACTCGAAGCAGCAGGCATAAAAGGCAATTACGACCCTGAAACGTGTTACTACTATACAGAACATGAAAAATTCTGGACTTAATCAATTAGTCAATGACGAGTATGCAGGTTGGTGGATTAAAGATCCAATGCACAAACTACCTGAAACCGTATAGCCCAGAGAACTAAAAAATGAAGAAGCCAACTAAATTTGATATTTCTTATATTATTTGTGAATCTCACGACTTCGGTTGACAGTTTTGTTTAATAACGTAAACTGTTCAGTCAAGGAGGTCGTGAGATTCACATGTAAGTAAGATTTTTCAGCCCTCCTTTTTTTGGGAAGAGAAGGGAATCAATATTGGAAGGCCGTTTAAAGCATCCCAATCTTTTTGGGATGGAGCTTTACAAATATTAAGCATTTGCCTTGTTCCTATACCCCATCTCTGCCCTGCTTTCTTTGCACTCCATCCTTTATTGCGTAATTTCCTTGTATATGGATGCATTATTTACCTTTTAAAAGTCTGCTTTTTTGTATTTTAAGGGCATTGATAGAGCGCCCGGGTAAAGCATCAAAATCTCCACGCAATATAGCTTCGTTTTCTAAAGGCGTGTATCTGGCTTTTCTCGTTGCAAAACCTGATTTTCTGGCCTGTTCAATAATGCCACCACGGTTGCGCCCGGGGAGCATTTCAACACATTTGTCGATCCCCTTCCCCTTATTATAATATTTTTCCAATATTGCTATTTCTTGATTTGTCCACTCTTCTCCGTACTGACCAATCCCAAGTGATACCGGAATAGGTTGAGTTGGTTTTGGTTCATCAACCCTGTATTTTTTACGGATATATTCAAACATACCTAACCGTGACTGTTGTAAACGATCTTCTACCACTTTTAAAATCTGAGCGGTTTCGCCATGCGCTCTTTGTCGCATGTGGTTAACCAACTCCAATAGGTCTAGTAGTTCGCTACCACCTGGACATTCAACACGTATGGCAGTATTGTAAAGTTGTCGTGATTTTTTGCTCTTGCCGTATTTTTGTTTAAGGTCGTGGATTGACAAATCAGCCTCTATGTGTTTTTTTAATGGGGCCGTTCTATGGGCGTGGATTGAAATATCATTTAGTGTGTAACGGAAAGGGTCGCTTTTTGCGACCCTTTCCTGTTTTAAGGCTTGATTATTATGTATTTGGGCCTGCTGGCCTCATTGTTTGAAAGATAGTATATTTCTTCATCGGCGTTATCAATCCACTCTTGAGCGGCTTTAACGCTGGAAAATATCCTTGGAGTATCATCACAATAATCATAATAAATCTCCTGATGTTCATCATCGTAAACATAACCGACAGGCCAACAATCATTGTACTGCCCCTCCACCAGGATTATTGTTTCGCCTTGGTAACCTTCATCAACTTCGTAATCTTCCGGTTCGGCCAATCCCCAGGAAATTAATTCTTTCCTGGTATCATCTTCATTTGCTGCCCATTCTTTAGCGAGATCATCAATAAATTTTTGAGGGTTCAACTTTGCAAGGAGTTTTTCTTCCCTTTCTAAAAAATAGTAGTTTGTTTCTGTCAAAGTGTCCTCTGCTACAACAAAAACGCATCCGATTTTAAAAAGTGACAAACTACGGTTGTTGTGTTGTTGGGTATGCTGGTAGCGATCTGCTATTGATTCATAATGTGCATTTAAGTTAAAGTTAATATAAGTTTGTCTCATATTATCCCCCCTCTAACCGTTTTGGTTAGAATTGTATATTAATAACTAACTGAACCTCAATCTTCAATTGTTGTACAGCTTATAGCCAGTTCATTTCTGCAGTAATTTCCTATTTCTTTCCTGAATGGGGTATAGCGTCTACCTTCAATAATTACCTCTATTTGGTCAAGCATCATAGTATTTCTAATTTCTTCGCTATATTTATGCATTCGTGACAGGCAACATTATTTTCGATCTGCCATTTTATTGTTCGCCTGAATGGTTCCATGGATACCAGATTGCATCCTGCATCCTCTTTAATGTGTTGTTTTTCTTTTTTTGTTAATTTGCTATGCCATAATTTTCTTTTTGCCATGGTATCCTCCTGTTTATTTGTTTTTTTATCACACCTATCATAATAGTAATATTTTTCTATTTTGTCTATCAGGAAATAGTATTTTATTACTATTCCACGTTGCAGTATTTCTTCTTTTTTGATATACTATAAATGTTTAAAACGGTAGATAAATTATTAAATCGTGAGAACAAAAATGACTGAAGCACAACTAAAAAAACGTCTTAAATATTTTGCAAACCGTATGGAAGTCACAAAAAATAAAAGGACTAATCCTCAAGGTAAAAGGGCCTATACCCTGGCTAAAAATAATTGGCGCAGAACTCAACGTCAATTGTTGTGTTTTCAGGCAACAGGTTCTATCAAAAAATGGTTTGAATATATGATTGATTAGCTATTAGGTGTAAAAATGTTGCTTGACAGAATGACGAGTATAGATGGTGATGGAAAGGTAACGCAAGATGGTGTCATTGATGAGGGGGTAACTTTAATATTACTGAGAAAAAAATAAAAATTGGTTGTTACCCATCATCCGGGAGGATCTTGTTGGCATGGTATGTACGGGAACACATATTATCCTGCTGAAATATCTGTTTCCTGTTTTGAAAACCTTTTTTTATCTCAAGAGGATAATTCCGTTTTGTTGGATGGTATTAAAACGCTTGTATCTTTTCCGGCCACACGAAAGAAACAACAGGAGTGTGGTAAGATGTTTGTTCAGGAATTGTTAGCTGAATTTTCAGGCGTTTAAATGATACCAAATGAACATTATAAAAAATCAATAGATGTATATTTTTTCTTATTTTTGTTATAATAAAGGTGTTTTGGGGTAGAGGTGACTAGAGGGGAGCGATGGGAAAACGAATATATCATATGGATACGCACAATAAAATTGAATACGGTTGTTGCCGCACCTAAAGGGTTAGAGGCCCAAGCAGCATAGAGAGAAAAGGGAGGTATATATGTTTGAAGCATTAGGTGGTATTTTGGGTCGAATTTTGGGACTTCCTCTGTTTTTTGGGTTTTTATTTAATTTTGCTGGTTTTTTTAAAGCGGGTGTTATTTTTGGTTTTTTTATTTTTGTTATATCTGCAATAGTAAATCATTCTCAGCTGAAGCGTGATTATGAGAATGCGTTGACTAAACCTAAAACGTTGAAGGATGGGGCGATCTGAACTACTTTCGGAGGGTTTTTGCTGGTCGTTTCCGCCCTTAATTTTTTAAGAAAATTACCCTTGTTTGGTGTAATTTCATGTTGAATATTGCAAGACATGAAGTAATCCTGTAAGTCATCAAGAATCACAAGCTTTCTTAAAATTTGAAAAAGGAAAAAGCTATGATTCTTGAATATGCAAATTACATTAACGGTCAATTAACCGTTAATCCTGCCCGTCTATCAGATACTTTTAATGTTGATCTAATAGATTTAATAGAGAGTGCCAAAAATCAAAATAATGAGGCCCTTTCAGCTCCAATCAAAACAGAAGAAGAGCGAGAGACCATTATGGCTCTTGGTGATGAAATAAATAACTGGTAACCCAAAAAATGAATTTTGGTGTCCAAGAAACATAGTCCCGTCAATTGGGATGCGCCCTTTCTTGAGCAATTAAAAGAAAGGGCGTTGCAAGAACATTATTTTTTCTTGGTACGTGCTTCAATCGCTTTACGCAGGTTTGCAGGGAGCCCACGTTCTTTACCTG
>PDWI01001701.1_pt1 | contig 34275 bp, 37 predicted proteins | sample 1430891 | NCBI WGS metagenome assembly PDWI01 (sample SAMN01162508, study PRJNA174530) | Oral metagenome, whole genome shotgun sequencing project. | biome: Marine environment; feature: Marine mammal; material: Swab sample of the gingival sulcus; isolation source: swab sample of gingival sulcus... | reverse complement strand
GCTTTTGGCGGATTTTTTCTGCTGTTCCTTGCCATTGCCGCCTTAAAATCACGCAAAGAGGAATACGACAAAATTATGGAAATTCGCAGTGTTGCTGGCAGCCGGGGAACTTTTTCAAAAGAGTTCCTGACAGGTTTTATATCCGGTATAACAAATCCCAAGAATCTGATTTTTTATTTAAGCCTGTTTACCATGATTCTGACCGGAGGCGTTGGACAGGGTTTGAAAATTGCTTTGGGCATCTGGATGACCGCACTTGTATTCTTCTGGGACAGCATGATTCTTCTGGTGCTTTCCCGTGAATCAATTCGAAAAGTTTTTTCAGGAATGGCATTCTACATTGATAAATGCGCCGGCATTGTCATCGGCGTATTGGCTGTAAAGCTGATTCTCTCCGCCCTCAGATGGAGCCATATTTAATTCATGCCGGCCAGGCCCCTTTTGTCTTTGTGCTGCATGGAGCTGCAGCAGAATATCGCTTACAGCGACTACCGTGAGTATTAAAACAAAAACCGAAAAGCATGAGGCCAAATGCTCATCAATCAGTAATTCAAGATGACCTATTAAAACCCACTGGATAACATAGAAAGGAGTGACATGGCGGCTCCATCGGGTAAGGATTTTTTCTGCGGCCCCTGTAAAGAACTTCGATGCAAAAAACAATAAACCAAGCCAGAAAATCACAAAACCAAGAGTCTTCAGTCCATACAGCATACCCTGATGATAATATTCTTCCGAAAACACTCCGTTAAAATACAGACCGTCCAGATTCACAAACATCAGCAGCACATACACGGAAAGCCCCGAAAACAGCATAATAAAATAGAGTTGTGTTTTATTGGCGCACCTTATGAGCACAGAACCAAAAAAGTAACCGGCTACAGGGTATAAGATCCAGCTGAGAAACGGAAAGAAGGAAATAGAACTGGAGCCCCAGAGAAGGCCGCTCAATGCCATGGGGACATACCGTTCCACCTTTATGGAAGCTGTCAAAATATTGACAGCAGAAAATACTGCCGGCAGCGCGGCGAGAACCCATTTTTTCATCCGGACTTTCTTCACAAAAGAGAAAAATATCAGCGCGAGCCCCGCAAAAGGCAGTATATCAACCGAAATAATTTCATACTTCCAGTCCTCCGGAAAGTGCTCCTGAAGATGGAAAACGAGCGCCCACACATTGGGCAGAGTATCCCGGAGAACATTCAGCAGATATCCCAGCACAACAAGAAGGCATCCGCGCTTCAACAAAACAGAAGCACTGGATTTTTTTGAATAGACAATCCCGGCGCCCATAAGAAACATGAATACCGGAGCAGCCGGAGCCTCTCCCAAAAACTCTATAATGTATCCCGCAGCTGAATTAACAACAGAATTATCTGCAAAAGTTTCCAGAACATGAACGGCCACCATAAAAACAACTGCAAGACCTCTGGCTAAATCAAGTTCTTTTCGGCGTTCTGTGTTGACAGGTTCCGCCGCCCAAAGAGCGTCTTTACAATTACTCATGAATAAATAATTTTACCAAAAGAAGAAAAATGCAACAGGCGCCGGGCCTGCTGCTGCGGTGCCTGCGGCGGCTGCGGCGGCGAATTTCAGGGCACTTAATTTCAGGGCGCCTGAAAGAAAGCGCCCGACAGCCAAAGTGGGGATTCGAACCCCAGACCTACGCATTACGAGTGCGTTGCTCTACCAACTGAGCTACTTTGGCGGGACCGCATAATTATATCCGCATGCAGAAACGGGTCAAGGGATACTGCGCGGTTATTCCCTATTGACGGATACAGCGGATATCCCCAATGATATTGAAGAGATGGAAGACCACAACAATAGAAAGTTTAACCGGACAGATTTTAACGTTAAGGGATTCGTGAATGCCGAAGACAGGGATTACCCGGTCAATGTTCTCAACATTTCCATGAACGGCATTCTTGTTTCTTCTCCTTCGGATGTTCCCGTACAGGAACAAAAGAACTACCCTCTGCGTATTTCACTCAAATTCTCCGATATTTCCATTTACAGCAGTGCCACTCTGGTACGGAAGAACGGAAATCAACTGGGGTTCAGGTTTACATCGGTGGAAGCGGACGGGATGATTCATCTGCGCCGGCTGCTGGAACTCAACCAGGCTCTGGAAGGAAATGAGGATCAGGAACTGGATTTTCTGAAAGAGAAAAAATAACAAATCTGATTCTAGAGAGCCGGTTCCTGGCTTTCCTGATTTTTCCGCCGGGAACTGACCAAACGGCTCAGATCGTGAATATTTGTTACTTCTATTCTATCCTGAAACACGCTCACCCGCCGCTGTTCCTGAAAATGATTCAGAATATCACGGCATTTGTCAGGGCTCATTCCCGCCCAGTGCGCAATATCGGCTACAGAATTACGGTAAATCCGCTTTCCGCTTTCGGTATCGACATCATCCGGCCCCATCTGCTCGGCCAGCATAACAAAAACATCAGCTACACGGGCGTATTCATCGGAAAGCGTCAGTATGGCAAAACGGCGTTTCTGGTCGTAAATTCGTTTGGCAAACAGGGAAAGAAGCTTAAGCGCCAGCTGCGGATTACCGGTCATAAGAACTTCAAAGTTGTCACGGTTAAATTCCAGCAGCTTGCAGTCATCCAGAGCCACAATGGAAGCACTGCGGGGCGCGTTTTCCAGTAATGCCATTTCACCGAAGAATTCACCGGGTTTCAGTATATCAATGGTTTTTTCAATATTACCGAATATTTTGACAATTTTAACCCGGCCGGACTGAATAAGATAAAAAGTATCTCCAGGTTCGTACTCAAAGAAAATACTCTGGCCGGCACTGTAGGTTTTGGCAAAACGTTCAAAAAGAGACAAATCCAGAGACGTCATAAAGCCTCCTCCATAGCCCGGATTTTATTAACAACCTGCCGATATAACGACCCGCCTTCCGGAACAAGCTGGCCGGCTTTCCGGAAAAACCCGAGAGCTTTTTCAAAATCGCCCATTCTTTCGTGGGAAAGTCCCATATAATAAATTGCTTCGCCAAGATACGGCTGTTTAGAGTACTTGCGGATAACCATGGCCAGCTGACGGGCCGCGTCCCTGTAGTGCTCCGTATGGTACAGACAGCAGCCCAGCCGAAATTCACAGTACGGCAGATGCTCCGGTTCCCTTTCCGTTTTAATAAGGGAATGAAAGCCTTTCATGGCTTCTTTAAAATGTCCCAGTTTGTAATGGTTGTTCACCTCCGAAAATGCCATAACGGTATAATCGTAAACGGGCAGTTCGGATTCCTCCTCCTGAATTTCTTCCAGAAGTTGACTCTGAGCGGCTTCCGCCTCGCCGGCTTTCAGAGTGGCCTGAGGCGCATAAATACCTGTGGGCCAATGGTAAAGGTAATTGCGGAAGGCGTGCTCGGCATGCGGATACTGCATGTCCTGAAGATAGTATTCCCCTACAGCGAACAATCCGGCTTCCGGATTAGTACTTATACGGTCTGAAGTTAAAAGATTCTGTACCTGATGATGAATACGGCGCAGCTGCGTGGAAAATACCTGAAGCATTTTCATCAGTATACGGGGATTATTGGAAACCACTTCTTCAAATTCCGCCACAGAAAAATGCACAACAGTACAGTCGGAAAGCGCCATGGCTGTTTCATCATGAGGGTAATTCCCCAGATTCGCCTTTACTCCAAAGAACTCGCCTATCTTTACCGGTTCCCGGATTTCACTGCCGGTCTGGAGATCCTGATAGGAAAGCTCTACCCGTCCTTCTTTGAGAATGGGTATACTGTCAGCCTTGTCTCCCTGAAAGTAAATAATGGCGTTTGTTCTGTAAAAAACCGCTTTAGGCAAACATCAACTCCCTGTCAAACCATTAAAGACAAGCATACGCATGCAGCCATACCCCTGTCAATAATTGCTTTATATATGTATTCTTCTGCCATGGTTGATCTCCATTCACATTCAACTGCCAGCGATGGCGAATTATCTCCTGCTTCCCTGGTTGATTTAGCCTGCGAATCAGGAATCAGCGCACTGGCCCTTACTGATCATGATACCACATCCGGACTGGATGAGGCGGTTGAACAGGCAAAAAAAAGAAATATCTGCCTTATTCCGGGGGTAGAACTTGATATTGATTTCCGCCCGGGAGAATTTCATCTGCTGGGCCTGGGGCTGAAAAACTACCGGGAAGGCGAACTGGCATATTTCCTTGCGGATATCCGGGAACGCCGGAATAAACGCAATACCGAAATGATCTTTCGGATGCAGGCAGACGGTGTGCCCATTTCACTCGAAGAACTGAAAAAGGGTTCAGAAAAGAACGTGATAGGGCGTCTGCACATTGCCCGCAGGCTGATTGAGCTGAAAATGGCTTCATCCGTTCCGGAAGTATTTGAACGCTGGCTTGGTCCGGGCAAACCGTACTATGTGGCCAAAGACCGTCCTTCTCTGGAAGAAGCCCTGCGGGCCATTCACGGTGCAGGAGGAAAAGCCGTCGTGGCGCATCCTATGTCCTTATGGCTTTCATGGGGACGTCTGGCCAGAAATCTTGAGGAATGGACGCAGATGGGTCTTGACGGTGTAGAAGCCCGGCATTCGGGAGCATCGCGCACCCAGGCGCGCCGGCTGGAAGAACTGGCCCGTCAGAATGGTCTGTTTATTACCGGAGGTTCGGATTTTCACGGCTCCAGCCGTCCCGACAGAAAACTGGGATACGGAGCTGAGGGAAAAACCATACCGGACAGTTTTCTGGATCCTTTTCGCAGTTTCTGTCAATGAAAATGTTTATCTGCCGGCAAAAACAACTGCTGTTACTGATTCTATGGGCAGGATTAACCTCTTCGCTGTCCGCCGAATATCCGCTTGTCCACTACACGGTCTCATCAAGAGATCCGGTCTACAGCCAGCAGCAGCAGGATGTGGAAGACTGGTACCGGGGTAATTTCGACCCTTCACTGATCTCTCTTTACCGTTACAAACCGGCCCCTTCCGAAGATCTCTTTGCCGTGGCTGCCGCTTTCAACCTGCCGTATGAAACCCTTTCCACCCTGAACAACTGGGAATCTCCGGTGCTTTTTCCTGTAAGCGAAGAAATACTTATTTCCAATATTCCCGGCATGTTCATTCCCCTGCAGCCGCTCACCGGATGGGAAAAGCGTCTGGCAGAGGCCGAAAGAAGTACCGAAGGAATTTCCGTTGTTATCAGCAGCGGCCCTGATCAATCCAGAAATTATATTTTTTACCCCGGAGAAAAATTCCTGCGGGATGAACGTATCAGTTTTCTCGGCAGCCTTTTTATCTGTCCTCTGGAGAAGGGACGCATTACTTCTCCATTTGGTTTCCGCCCCCACCCTTTTACAGGGGAAAACAGCTTTCATCCAGGCGTTGATATGCGCGCGGCAATAGGCACACCGGTTAAAGCGGCCCGGGAAGGAACAATTATTGAAACTGGAACATTGGAAATATACGGATTTTTCATTATAATAGATCATGATGGAGATTTTCAGACGGTATACGCGCATCTGAATGAACTGCTTGTAAAACCGGGGGATTTTGTGAATACAGGGGATATTATTGCACTTTCGGGAAATACCGGCATTTCCACCGGGCCGCACCTCCATTTTGAAATTCGCCGGAAGGGAATTCCTGTGAATCCTGCCGGATTTACTTCGTTTGCGAACTAAGAAGGACCATGTAATGACACGCATCGGGAAAGCACTACTGATTATTACAGCACTTCTGGCTGCTTCGGAAACTGTTTTCGCTGAAAATATCAATGGTCAGATTGCCGGAAGTCTCAACAAGGACGGTGATTCTGTCCTCTTCAAGCCGGAAGAGCTGATTGTTGTCAATCTGGAATCCCGTCCCCAATTCCAGGAAGGCCTGGAGCTCAAAATCAGCATTCCCCGTGAACTGCGAAATTATCAGAACAGTTTCGCGTTGATGCTCTTCAAAAATGTTACGCCTCCTCCCCTGCAGGAGCGGCATTCTTACAGGGGGACGCGGGCTTTTATGCGGCTTCTTACTTCCCGGAATTCAATGTTTATCCGTGTTCCGCTTATTTCCGGCCATAACATTACCGCCGACGCTCTGACTGATGTACTGCCCGTTCCCGTGGAAGCAGACGAGTTTCCGCTTATCGTTACCCTGCTGCCGGTAATGAAAGGTATTCCGAATGCCGCTTTCAATAAAAATCTTGAAATCAGCATGCAGTCCCTCTGGAAAAAGGAAGGAACCCTGACGGTTTCCATCAGTAACCTTTCAGGAAGTGAAGAAGAAAAAATTAAAGTTTTCATTGACGGAGAGCTTTCCGAACCGGACAAGGCTGTGTCACTGAGCGCGGGAATCCACCGGGTCCGGGTAGAAAGCACGCACGCCTCTACAATAGAAAAAAACGTTGCCATTGAACCCGGCGGACAGATCGTCCTGCCGGTGGAACTGGACTACAGAATGCCGGAAATTCTTGTAAAGATGCCTCCCCGCGGAGCAGAAGTTTTTCTGGATAATAAACCTTTGAAAATATCACAGGATTCAACCCTTATCCCCATTAAACCGGGCAACCACAGCGTGGAATACCGTCTGGGAGATCTCAGTGTTTACAGAGATTTCACAGTAAACCCCGGAGACAGGGTGAATATTGAACTTGTTCTGGATGTTAATATTAGAGACTTCGCAGAAGGGCCGGGCAACACCTTCGGTTCCGGAGACGGTTAGACAAATTTTATCTGTATAAAGTTTTTAGAGATAATATGCGATAATGAAATTGCCGGGAATCTGCGGCAGTACCCCTCCCAGTTCACTGCGGCGGAATCCGGCCCCTTTAAAGGGTGGGCTGTTCCTTCCGGAACAGCCCTTTTTTGTGCCGGCTGCGTACAATATGTTAATTGACATTACAACTGAATTAGGATACTCTAATATAATTAAATATTAGGAGGTTAGTAATGATTAAATCATTTCATTACCGTGCCGTGTTTCTGGTATTGTTTGCCCTGTTGGCGGCAATAACTTTACCAGCGTCACCGGCTCAGGATGTTTCTTCGGAACAAACACCCGAGTCAACAGTGCTGAACGTTTATTCTTCCCGTCACTACGATGTTGACGATACCGTATATCAAATGTTTGAGGAAAAAACAGGTATTAAAGTCAACGTTGTCAAAGGTAAAAGCGGTGAGCTTCTGGAAAGAATAACCCGGGAAAAAGGCAATCCCAATGCCGATGTTTTTTTAACTGTCGGAGCAGAAACACTTGCCCCGCTGAAGCAAAACAGTCTTCTGGAAAATTTTGACTCTGAATTCATCCAGAAAGTTATACCCGCTCAGTTTCGCGGCGACGGCTGGACCGGAATAATGTCCCGTGCACGCATTATTGCCTATTCTCTGGACAGAGTGGATCCGAAGTCAATCAAAACCTATGCCGATTTAACCAAACCTGAATGGAAAGGAAAGGTACTGGTCCGCTCATCTACTTCATCCTACAACGTTGCCCTGCTGTGTTCCCTGATTCAGATGGAAGGCAAAGAGGCGGCACAGGAATGGGCCAGCGGCATTGTCAGCAACATGGCCAGACCCCCCAAGGGTAACGACCGGGATCAGGCGAAAGCTGTGGTAGCCGGTGAAGGCGATGTGGCTATTATGAACTCTTACTACTATGTCAAAATGGCTAAATCATCCGATCCGGCGGAAGTAGAAGTTTCCAAAAAGATCGGTCTGCTGTTTCCTCAAGATACTCACCTGAACCTGAGTTACGGTGCCGTCCTTGCCGGAGCAAAGAACAAATCCAATGCAGTAGCATTCCTTGAATTCTTAACATCGGAAGAGGTTCAGACCATTTACGCGGAGAAGAACGGTGAGTTCCCGCTGAACAAGGATGTCAAACTGCCCGAAATTCAGGCTTCCTGGGGTTCCTTTAAGCCCCAGAAACTGGACTTCAATACATTTGGCGAAGCTAAACCTGAAGCAGCCATGATTTTTGACAAGGCTGGCTGGAAATAATTGCGGAAAGCGACACGTCCATTCCGGTTAAACGGATGGGCACTGGGGAGTGCTCTCATTGCTGTAATGATTGCACTCCCCAATCTGGATATTGTACGGCATCTGTTTCTGCCGGCAAATGACAACTGGGCACATATAGCAAAATACCTGCTGAAGGATGCGGCTCTTAATTCAGCTGTGATGTTGTGCGGAACCATCCTGCTGAGTGCGTCCATTGCATCCCTGCTGGCCTGGTTTGTCACAGTTTACGATTTTCCCGGAAAAAGTTTTCTCTCTCTGGGCCTCCTGCTGCCGATAGCCATTCCCCCCTACATTGGCGCCTACACCTACGCGGGGATGCTCGGTTATACAGGGAGCATACAGAGATTTCTCCGTGAGGTACTCCATCTTTCTGTTAAGCAGAGCTGGTTTGACATAATGAATATGAGAGGCGCCATATTCATTTTTACTGTGTTTCTCTATCCTTACACATACATTGTGTTGCGGACGTTTCTGCATCAGCAGTCCGCGGGTATTATTGAATCAGGTAAACTGCTCGGCCATTCCATGGGCAGCATCTACAGCCGTATTATTTTTCCGCTTACACGCAATGCCCTGATTGCCGGCTCCACCCTTGTAGCATTTGAAACATTAAGCGATTACGGTGTTGTTTCATATTTTGGTCTGCCCGTTCTGAGTACCTCTATTTTCAAAAGCTGGTTGTCTTTTAACGATATTGATTCGGCTCTGCGTCTTTCGGCCATATTTCTGGCCGGTATAGCAGCCGCGGTAACCCTGGAAAAACGAACCCGGAAAAATATTCCCCGCAGTTATTTCTCGGCACAGGTCCGGCATATTACTCCGATGAAAATTACCGGATGGAAAAAAACCTGTGTCATGCTTTTTGTTTACCTTGTTTTTGCATTGGGTTTTATGATTCCTGTTCTCCAGATAATTCTCTGGAGCATATACAGCCTGAAGAATGTCCGCTTCCTTGAACTCCACAGAATTCTGTGGAACACAGTGTCCCTTGCTGCTTTTACAGCCGTTCTTATAACATTTTCGGCTCTGTTGATTGCCAATTTCCACCGCCTGTTCAAAAGCCGGATTTCAGCTGTTTTTACACGTATTGCCCTGCTTGGTTACAGTATTCCCAGCAGCATAGTGGCCATTACCGTTCTGTTATTCTTTCTGGATATTGATGCATTATTTTCCATTCGTCTCAATCAGACCCTGGCTATGCTTATACTGGCCTATCTTATCCGATACTCCGCGGTGGCGTACCAGAATATGGAGACCGGCTTTGAAAAAATCGGAAGACGTTTTCATGAGTCGTCCCGCGTACTGGGGAAAAACCGCCTGAAAACACTTATTCAGGTTGACCTGCCCATGATGAAAGCCGGGCTTATCGGAGCACTTTCACTTGTGTTTGTGGACATTGTCAAAGAGCTTCCCATTCTGCTTATTCTGCGGCCGTTCAATTTCAACACGCTCTCCACAAAGGTTTTTGAATATGCCCATGATGAGATGATTCCTGAATCTTCAGTAGCGTCATTGATGATTATTGTTATCAGCACACTGCCTGTTATTTTTTTATACAGATTTAATTACTCCAAATACCGGAGAAAAGAACAGTGAATACTCTTCATATTGAAAGTTTATCATTTAAATACAGTCAAAAGAATACCGCCCGTATATTCCGGGATTTTTCCATGACAACCGAATCTGCCAATATTGTCGCCCTGCTGGGTAAGAGCGGATGCGGTAAAACAACTCTGCTCAGGCTTATTGCCGGTCTGGAAACCCCTCAGGCAGGCGTAATACGGGTGAATGAGACTGTTATGAGCTCTCCCAATGTCTTTGTTGAACCGGAAAAACGGGGTGTGGGTATGGTTTTTCAGGACTACGCTCTTTTTCCTCATAAAACTGTCAGGCAGAACATCGCTTATGGCCTTCACCGTCTGCACAGGGATGAACGGAAAAAACGAGTTGAAGAATTCCTGAAACTGGTAGATTTGGAGCATCATGGAGATAAATACCCCTTTGAGCTTTCAGGAGGGCAGCAGCAGCGTGTTGCCCTGGCACGCTCGTTAAGTCCCAGTCCGAAAATACTGCTTCTGGATGAGCCCTTTTCCAATTTGGATGCCAATCTGCGGGAAAAGATACGTTCTGATGTTAAACAGATTCTTCACCGCTTTGCCATTTTAACGGTGTTTGTAACACATGACCGGACAGATGCAGAGTTTCTGGCAGATAAAACGGTGAAGCTGGACTAGACTCAGGCCCTCCATGGCCGCTTTTCGCTCCTATTGTCGCGCGCTCTCTCCGCTTCGATTCCCCAGCTTATAAAACAAACAGCCGCCCAAAGGGCGGCTGAAATGCCATCTCCAGGGGGAATCGCCCTCCACGCCGCGGCCTCCTGCCGCGACTCTACGGGCCGGCTGCGCTCGCTGACGCAGGCCGTCCGTGGCCGCTCTTCGCTCCTGTCGTCGCGCGCTCTCTCCGCTTCGATTCCCCAGCTTATAAAAACAAACAGCCGCCCAAAGGGCGGCTGAAATACCATCTCCAGGGGGAATCGCCCTCCACGCCGCGGCCTCCTGCCGCGACTCTACGGGCCGGCTGCGTTCGCTGACGCAGGCCCTCCATGGCCGCTTTTCGCTCCTGTCGTCGCGCGCTCTCTCCGCTTCGATTCCCCAGCTTATAAAACAAACAGCCGCCCAAAGGGCGGCTGAAATACCATCTCCAGGGGGAATCGAACCCCCGTTGCCGGGATGAAAACCCGGTGTCCTAACCACTAGACGATGGAGACTAATAAACCGGTTATCCGGATTTTGAGCCGCAAAGGATTCGAACCTTTGACCCACGCCTTAAAAGGGCGTTGCTCTGCCTGCTGAGCTAGCGGCCCGGGTTTACAGAATCTACCGATGAGAACGGATTATGTCAACGCCTTTGGAGATTTTTTTTTAACTCCCTATGCGTTCCAGCCCCACTCTTGCTTCTTCAAGGGCGGGCTGAAGCTCCAAAGCCTTGTTATAGGCCGTTTCAGCACCTTTGGTATCTTTGAGCTGTTCACTGGTGTAACCCAGCCTGGCCCACCAGCGGGCAGCCTGAGGATTATGGTGCAGCGCTGTGGAGAACGCAATGTAGGCGTGATGGTATTCAGCCAGGCGGATGAAAATTTCTCCCATGAAATAATAAACCAGATCAACGCGGTCTCCGGTACCGGGCAGGGAAACATACTCTTCAAAGAGTTTCAGCGCTTCGGTGTTCTGCCCCAGGTAGTAAAGCGCTTCAGCCTGTATTTCAATAATCCGCGAATCGTAGCGGCTTTCCTGCCTGGCCTTGCGGGCCATGGAAAGGGCCTCATCATAACGGCCCATACGCAGATAGGACCAGCCCAGAACCGAATACGAATTCATCCGGAGTTTGTTCTGACCTATATCCCAGTCTTCCAGCTCCTGCAGACAGGCCTTTACGGCCTGATCGTACTGCCCCTGCCGGTAAAGCTCCAGGGCATCGGGACGCTGCTGTGCCGTCAGAGAGGCAGAGAGAACCAAAAGAAAAACTATTGCCGGAATAAACCGTTTCATCAGGAATCTCCTTTTACCGGACGCATTCGGCTGACACCGTCAAACCGGCAGCCTGTATCCATAACAATTTTCGGAGCGGTAATATCGCCGATCACCACGGCGTTCCCCTGAAGCTCAACCCGGGCCGAAGCGTTGATATTGCCCTTCAGACGGCCGCGGACATAAACATTGGCGGCGGTAATATCGGCTTCCACATCCGCGTTCTCGGCAATGTAGAGATCGCCGGTAGAACGGATAACGCCGGAACAGCGGCCTTTAACCATGAGCTCTTTGTTAAAGGTTATTTCGCCATCAAAACTGATATCTTCCGCCAAAACTGTGTCCAGTTTACTTTCTTTTACTTTCTGTTCATGAATTTCAGCCATTTTTCCTCCCGTTGTTTATGGCTTCGATGGAATCGAACCGTTCAAGCATAACCGTAATGGCCTGATGCACATCCCGGCGCATCTGTACCGTGTAGGGATTGTACTTCTGCAGATCCACAAAAAGGCTCCAGGGATCGTTACAGGTTTGCCGCACTATGTCCAGCAGTGAACGGTACCCGCTTGTCGCCATATTGCTTTCATTGAGCTCCAGCTCGCCCAGAACCCTTCCTATAAAATGGGTAATGCCCTGGGTAATGGAAGCCTCACGGTCGTGTTCTTCCGGACTCAGGGGCAAAACGGACAGTCCCATTTTGCAAAACCGCTCCTGCCAGGCAGCCGCGGATTCATCCGCCATGCGCACAGGCGAAAACACAAGAGGCAGATCCTTCAGCCCCCTGCTGCCGGAATCCGGTCCGAACATGGGGTGAGTGGCCAGAATTTCCACTTCCGGAGGAAGAATCTCTTTCATAAGCCGCACCGGATACATTTTAACCGAGCAGGTATCCATTACCAGAGTATTCGGCCTGAGCTGTCCGGCAATGCGCCTCAGCACTTCTTCCAGAGAAGAAATAGCCACGCAGAGCACAAGAACATCGGCCTGCAGCACTTCCTTCTCTTCAACACGCCTCACTCCCGGAGGGGTAGGTCTTTCAGAACTGCGGCTCCACCCTGTTACAGTAAAATGTTCTGCAAGATGCTGAGCCCAGAACGCGCCGAAACGCCCCAGACCGTATACGCCTACTACCATGAGCCGCATAATAACACTGGCAGAGGGCGGGAGAAAAGACCGCCGGCAGCTCAGAGCACGGAAACTCCCGGATTTACACTCTTTATCTTTCTTTAATTAATAAATCAGATTAATATAAGCACAAACTGAATAACATGCGCATGGCGCAGGAACAATAGAGGTATGGAAATGACATTTACAGAAAAGATGAAAGCCAAAGCCCGCACAATGGGCAAGAGCCTGGTTCTTCCTGAGGGAACGGAAACCCGCACTATTCAGGCGGCCCGTATTGTAGCAGACGAAAAACTGGCATCCCGGGTTGTTCTGCTTGGAAAACGCGAAGAGATAGAAAAAAGTGCCGCTGGAGCGGGTGTCAGCCTGGAAGGCATAGAAATTGAAAATCCGGCCCTGTCAGAGAATCTGGATGCCTACGCCGCTGAATATTATGAACTGCGTAAAAGCAAGGGACTGAGCCAGGAAGAAGCCCGCGAAAAAATTACCGATCCTCTCCTGTGGGGAGCCATGATGGTGCGGCTCGATCATGTCCACGCCATGGTTGCCGGAGCCGAAAATGCTACGGCAAAGGTTCTTGTTGCCGGTTTTACCATTGTCAAAACCGCGCCGGGTGTTAAATCGGCCTCTTCCTGCTTTGTTATGGATTTCCCGGACAAAAAATGGGGCGAAGACGGTTTAATGATTTTCTCCGACTGCGCGACAATACCGGAGCCCACGGTAGAACAGCTGGCCGAAATTACCACAGCTTCGGCCCAGTCCTGCCGCACATTCCTTCAGGCAGAGCCCCGGGTGGCCATGCTTTCATTTTCAACAAAGGGTTCCGCCTCCCATCCGCTGGTGGACAAGGTAACCGACGCGTTGCAGCTGGTTAAAAAGAACGCTCCGGATCTGAATGTTGACGGAGAACTGCAGCTGGACGCAGCCATTGTGCAGTCGGTGGGCGACAAAAAAGCCCCGGGCTCGCCTGTGGCAGGCAGAGCCAACACCCTGATCTTTCCCGATCTGCAGGCCGGAAACATCGGGTACAAAATTGCCCAGCGTTTTGCCGGCGCGGGCGCCTACGGCCCCTTCCTTCAGGGATTTGCCAAACCTATAAGCGATCTTTCCCGCGGAGCTTCGGTTGAGGATATTGTCAACACCTGCGCCGTTACACTTACTCAGGTAGAAGCATAAGTACCGCGCAGCATGAATGTTGTACTGGTAGGCTACGGCCGCATGGGAAGGGAAGTTGAAAAGGTTCTGGCCGAGAGAGGGCATAAAACCGTCTGCCGCGTAGATGAAAAGGCGCCCGAATGCCGCCATGAACCGAATGCCGCCGCTCTGACGGCCGAACTGCTCCGGGAGGCTGACGGAGTAATAGAATTCGCGCTGGCTCCCGGTATTCCCAAGCGCATTGCCCTTTACGCTCAGGCCGGTCTGCCGGCAGTGATAGGTACGACCGGATGGGAAGAACACGCTGAGGCTGCCCGTTTACTGTATACAGAGAGCGGCGGAGCGGCTTTACTGCGGGGCAGCAATTTTTCTGTGGGAGCCCATCTGTTTTTCCGCATGTGCGCGGCGGCGGCCAGGCTGGTAAACACGCTGCCGGAGTACGATGCGGCTCTGAGGGAGCATCACCACTCCCGTAAGGCCGACTTCCCTTCCGGTACGGCATTAACGGCCGCCCGGGCCGTTCTGGCGGAAATGGATCGCAAAACCGCCGTTGTTTCATCTCTGCCGGAAGGCCCCATTCCGCCGGAAGCGCTGCAGGTGGCATCGCTGCGGGTGGGAGCAGTGCCGGGTGTGCACGAGCTCATACTCGATTCTCCCGCCGATTTTCTGACGGTAAAACACGAAGCCCGCGGCCGGGGCGGTTTTGCTCTGGGCGCTGTCCGCGGACTGGAATGGCTCTCATCGCGCCATGGCTGGTTTGAAGCGGAAACATTTATGGACCATTTATTCCAAGAGGGGGAAAAATAATGATTTCAGGAGTACTGACGGCTCTGGTAACGCCGTTTACAAAGAACGGAGATGTCGATTTTGAAACACTGGACCGTCTGGTGGACTTTCAGATAGAAAATGGAATAGACGGCCTTGTTCCCATGGGCACAACCGGCGAAAGCCCCACGGTCAGCCATGAGGAAAACATGGATGTGGTAGAACGGGTTATCCGCCGCTGCGCGGGGAAAATTCCCGTTATAGCCGGTACAGGCTCCAACAGTACCGACGAGGCAATCCGCATGACCCGCATAGCCAAAACCATGGGAGCCGATTACAGCCTTCAGGTAGCCCCCTACTACAACAAACCCACTCAGGAAGGTTTATACCGCCATTTTTCCACCATTGCCGATGCCGTTGACATGCCAATGGTGGTTTACAACATTAAGGGACGTACAGGAATAAATATTCAAACCCCCACCCTTATGCGGCTGGCCTCTCATCCGAATATTGCGGCGGTAAAAGAGGCTTCCGGCGATATCAGCCAGATGATGGATGTTCTTAATGAACGTCCGCGGGATTTTACCGTACTTTCCGGCGATGACAATCTGGCCCTGCCCCTGACGCTGCTGGGGGGATCGGGGGTTATCTCTGTGGCGTCCAACATTGTTCCCCGCTATATGAAGGAATTAATTGATTCAGCCCGCAAGGGAGATGCCGAAAAAGCCCGGACCATGCATTTTGAACTCTTACCCCTGTTCAAGGCCATGTTTCTGGAAACCAATCCCATTCCCGTTAAATACTGCCTTTCCCGTATGGGCCTGATGGAAGCAGTCTGGCGCCTTCCGCTCTGCCCTCCTTCGGAAAAAACGGCAGAGGCGCTGGACGCAATGCTCAAAAAACAGGGACTGCTGTAACAGAGGGACGGCTCTGCGCGCAGCTCCACTGGACAAAATGACACTTTTCCGGTTATAGTCCGTCGTCGCGGAAGGTAAAAAGTCTGAAGCTTTTGACCCTCCCGGAAAACCATGATATACTCGGTTTTCACGCCTAACGGAACATAAGGAGGAGCATGGCTGCCAAGGATTTACGGATAAATGATGATATCCGCGTAAGAGAAGTCCGGTTAATAGACCAGGATGGAGAACAAGCCGGTATTGTACCTACTGTTGAAGCCCTTAATATGGCAAAAGAAGCCGGAGTAGATCTGGTAGAAGTTTCGCCGCAGGCACGTCCGCCGGTGTGTAAACTGCTCAACTATGGTAAGTACAAATACGATCTGGAAAAAAAATCCAGGGAGCAGAAAAAGAAAGTTACTCAGACGCGCCTCAAAGAAGTGCGCATGCAGCCCAAAATTGAGCAGCATGACATGGCTTTCAAAACAAAACATGTACAGGAGTTTCTGGACCAGGGAAACAAGGTTAAGGTAACCATCCGCTTCCGGGGCCGGGAACTGGCCCATACGGAAATTGGAAAGGAGAAACTGGACCATATTCTGGAGCTCCTGACTGAAGACAGTTTTAAAGTGGACAGCCCCCCCCGGATGGAAGGGCGCTTCATGTCCATGATGCTCAGTCCCAAATCGAAAAAATCACCGGGAAAGAGCACACAAAAGAAAGATTGAGAGGTAAAGACAATGCCCAAAGTAAAAACAAGAAAAAGCGCCGCTAAACGGTTCAAAAAAACCGGTACCGGCAAGTTCAAGTACAAAAGCCAGGGAACACGCCACATTCTGACCAAGAAGTCGCCCAAGCGTAAACGCAATCTGCGCCACAAGGTGGTAGTCAGCAAGGTAGAAGTGCCCCGTTTAATGCGCATGCTGCCCTACGCGTAAGACAGACGCAGCAGGCTGAATACCAGCTTTTTTCAGATTGATGCATAAGGAGTAGAATATGCCCAGAGCAGTGGACGGCACCCGCCGCAAAGACAGAAGAAAAAACATACTCAACCAGGCAAAGGGATACTGGGGACGCCGCAGTAAACTCACCAGAACCGCTAAAGACTCGGTCCGGAAGGCCGGCCAGTACGCGTACCGGGACAGAAAAGTACGCAAACGTGATTTCCGCCAGCTGTGGATTGCGCGTATTTCCGCGGCAACCAGGGCTGAAGGTTTAACATATTCACGGTTTATTGACGGTTTGAACAAGTCCAACGTTACCATTAACCGGAAAGCACTTTCCAACATGGCTGTGGAAGATCCGTCTTCTTTCAAGGCATTAGTGGAAACAGCCAAAGCCGCTTTAAGCTGACCGCAGCAGAGGCGGCAGGGGTTCAGGGAACCGGGAGGAAGTACCATGATTAGCCTGGAACAGGTTCGGCAGCTGGATATCCGCGTCAAGAAAGCGGTATCCGCACTGCAGACCGCGAATGCCGAGAACGCGTCTCTCAAACAGCGTCTGGCCGTTCTGGAAGCGGAAATTCAGGAACTGACAAAGGAAGCCGGTAACAGAAAAGCGGAAGAAGAACGTCTGGAAATCAGCCTGCAGGGAGTTCTGGATGTTCTGGATCAGGTAGATGATGAGTCCGCTTCATCCTCTTACATTTCCGAGGAAACAGAAGAAGAGGCCGAAGAGGACTCCCGGCCGGATTCCGATGAAGCAGACTCTGAAACCGCCGCCGCGGAATCCGGGCCGGAAGATGCCGCCCAGTCCGGCAGTACGGAGGCTCCGGAAACCATTGATCTGGATTCCACAGAAACCATAGCCTCGGAAGAACTGGATGATTCTCTGGAAGATGAGGATAAAATTCAGTCTGAATTTGACATATTCTAATGGCTCCCGCAGCACGTCTGGACATTAACATTCTCGGCACATCCTTCTCCATTCGGGCCAACGAAAGAGAAGCTTATCTCAAGCGCATACTGTGGTATCTTGAATGCAAAATTGAAGAAACCAAATCGCGCACTCCCATTGCCGATCCCATGAAGATTTCCCTGCTCACCAGTTTTTACATTATTGATGAGCTTTTCCGTGAAAAAGCCCGGGACGGGCAGGAAAATCCTTTACCGGAGGAATCGGAAGAGATGGAAAAAATTGCATTAAGGCTTATATCTGAAATAGATAACGTCATCAGTGATTGACTTAGCGCCTGCTTCGCCTTAAATTTAATCTCAAATGTCGCTTATTACGAGTCAACAGATTAAAAATTACTACGAGAAATTCGGCGGGCGGGAAGTTACCTTTACCAGGGATATTATTAAATCGCTGGGTTTGGCCCGGGAGCTGGTGCAGCTTAATTTGAACACCGAACAGTATCCCTGCACCATTGTGTCCTCTTCCATGCAGGAAGCCAAGGTGGTTATGGTATTGCCGCATTCAAAACTGAAAAGCATTGAGCCGGACAATCTGGCCTCACTGCGCTTCAGCTTTTACAAGGAAGAGCGTACCGACACTTTCAGTTTCTTTGTGAAAAGCCGCGTTAAAAGCATTACCGCCTACGATTCAGAGCGCGATCTGTATTTTATTCATCTAATGTTCACCCAGCAGCCTCCGGATAATCTGATAGAAATTCTGGGACGGCTGATAGAGCTGCATTCCAACACGGCAAAACGCGGCGAAGACCGAATTAAGATTGACGATGAAACCAAACGGCGGCTCGGCCTGGCATCCAAGAGTACCCAGATTGTAATAGACCGCATTCCCCGTAACGGCATACTCCGTGATGTGTCTTTCAACGGATTAAACGTTATTATTATGGGAAACGCGAAATTCCTGCTGAAAAAAACAATTTATATACCCCTTTCAATGGTAAACGGAGATGAAATTACAATGAAAGGCAGCATAGTGCGCTACGAACCTGTTGAAGGGCATAAAGACCTGGTAGTACTGGCTGTAAAATTTGAGGCTGAAGAGATTCCCTTTAATTACAAAAAAATGATCAACGAAGGTTTGAAGTACCTTGATGTTGCCAAAACTCCAAGGCAAAATTCGTGAATGAAGAATCCGATCCTCTCAACAGCCTTCTCTGGATAGAGCTTCCCGATGACATAGACACTCATCTGGGTGTTTTTACACTGAATCCGGACATTCCCCTGCCTGTGGAGGCCGATAAGAACGGTTCAGTTAATATTGAACAGCTGGGCTGGGAACAGGTAATAGCCGCCGTTCTTCTGGTTCTGGCAAACAGCCCGTCTCATGAGCATGCCGAATACTACCGTTCTCTGCTGCATGCCATTCGTCCCAATCTGGAAGAAGAACTGGCTTCGGCCGGAGAGAATCAGCTGGAAGACTGTCAGTGGGAAACAGCGCAGAACCTTTTGCTGGCCAGACTGGGCCTGTGCCCCGACTCTCCCGATGCCCGCCTGGACATGGCCGGCTTCTATGAACGTCATGCCCGCTGGCTGCGCGGTCAGGGTAATAACAGAGAGGCGGAAACGGCTGAAAAGACGGCTGAAACCGCTTACCGCGAACTGCTCTGCCTGGACGACGCGCCGGCCCATGCCTGGTTTAGAACCGGTATGTTCCGCTACCGCCGGGGAGATTTTCTGCTTGCGGCAGAAACACTTGAGTCGTTTCTGGAAATGGAAGGCAGCGAAGAGCAGAGAAAGGAAGCGTCGCGGATTGTCCGTCTGTGCCGCAGTGACGGCCAGGCTGATTCACTCTATCTGAAAGCCTACAGGGCGCTGAATGAAGGACGCGTATCCGAAGGTCTGGCACTGGCCCGCGAATTCCGCGACAGCAAACCGGCAGGCTGGCCCGGGTGGTTTCTTCTGGGCTGGGCGCTTCGTCTTTCGGAAGATTTTGCGGAAGCCCGTGAGGCGCTGGAAGGAGCCAGGGAAAGGGGCTGCCGTGAAGCAGACCTCTACAACGAACTGGCCATCTGCACGCGCGCACTGGAAGATTACGATGCCGCTGCGGCAGCTCTGGAAGAAGCGCTGAAACTGGACCCGGAAAATATCAAAATTATTTCCAACATGGCCGTACTGCACATGGAAAGAAATGACAAGACAGAAGCTCTCAGATGGCTCAATACAGCCCTTACCCTGCAGCCGGACGACCCCATATGTCTCCATCTACAGAAAAAAATGGAAAAAAATCCCTGAAAATTCCTTTTTTTTCAAATAATGCTTAAGACAAGCCGCTCAATTCCGACCTATCGGCAAGAAATTATTCAAATTTAATTTTTTTATGAATTTTTTTTAAAGTTTTAAAGTAATACCTGCCGAAGATCGATAAGAAGAATTCCTCAAGTTCTTTGTATTAATGCCGATAGAGGCCTCCGGCATTAATGTGAAAGCGGCGAAGAATGACTCACGGGCAGGAAATGTCCGTTAAAGATTTCATCTAATCATGGAGGATAGGATGATTATTAATCACAACATGAGTGCCCTGAACGCTCAGCGGAACATGAAGGTTGCCAACGAGCAAACCATGAAGGCCATGGAGAAACTCTCCAGCGGTCTGAGGATTTCCCGTGCAGGTGACGATGCTTCCGGACTGGCTGTATCTGAAAAGATGCGCTCCCAGATCCGCGGCATGAACCAGGCCAGCCGGAATGCTTCGGACGGAGTTTCGTTCATTCAGACAACGGAAGGCTACCTGCAGGAAAGTTCAGACATTCTGCAGAGAATCCGTGAACTGGCCATTCAGGCTTCCAACGGTATCTATTCCTCGGAAGACCGGATGCAGATTCAGGTGGAAGTATCCCAGCTGGTCGATGAAGTAAACCGCGTTGCATCTCATGCCCAGTTTAACGGTATGAACATGCTGACCGGACGCTTCGCCAGAGATGACGGTATGAACAGCGTTACCTCTTCCATGTGGCTGCACATCGGTGCCAACATGGACCAGAGAGAACGGGTTTACATTGGAACAATGACCGCCAAAGCTTTGGGTCTCCAGCAGATTGGAAGCGGCATCATTATTTCCATCAGCACACCCGAGCAGGCTAACCGGAACATCGGTCTTATTGACGAAGCACTCAAGAAAGTCAACAAGCAGCGGGCCGATCTGGGCGCCTACCAGAACCGTCTGGAACTGTCCATTAAGGGTCTGGATGTGGGTGCTGAAAACCTTCAGGCTTCTGAATCCCGGATAAGGGATCTGGATATGGCCAAGGGAATGGTTACTTATACACGTGACCAGATTCTGACTCAGGCCAGTACAGCTATGCTGGCACAGGCCAACATGAGGGGACAGAGCGTACTTCAGCTTCTTCAGTAGGAGCAGATAGTGCTTGCCGACAGACTCTATTGGGTACTATAATTTACCCGTAGAGTCTGAGGCTCTGTTCATTTGATCTTTGACAAGCACCTCCTTGAACGGATCACGGGCGAGTGTACCATTTTTGCCGCCTCCGGGCGGTTGGAATGGTTCCTCGTACCAACGGGAGATGGACGGACCGTCAGCGACGCGAAATGGCTGACGGAAAAACCCGCCCCGTGAACGAGGGATAAAACAAGGGCAAGGATGCCCGAATTTGTCCCACTTCAAGGAGGGAATATGATTATTAATCACAACATGAGCGCCATTAACGCGAATCGGCAGCTCGGTATTGTGAATCGTCAGACTGTAAGGGACATGGAAAAGCTCTCGAGTGGTCTACGCATTACCAGAGCCGGCGATGATCCATCCGGATTGGCCGTGAGTGAAAAAATGCGCAGTCAGATCCGCGGCCTGAATCAGGCAGTGCGGAACATTGAAGACGGCGTATCCTTCATTCAGACCACTGAAGGATATCTGCAGGAGTCGGAAGATATTCTGCATCGTATCAGGGAGCTGTCAGTTCAGGCTGCAAACGGTATTTATTCTTCGGAAGACCGGATGCAGATTCAGGTGGAAGTGAGTCAGCTGGTTGATGAAGTGAACCGTATTGCGTCTCATGCCCAGTTTAACGGCATGAACATGCTTACAGGACGCTTTGCCGTGCAGACTCCTTTCGCAGAGATTATGCAGCTTCACGTCGGGGCCAATATGGATCAGTCAGAAAGAATCAATATTGGAACAATGACGGCTTACGCGCTGGGTTTGGTTAACGACCAGGGAACCGGTAAAACGGCGTCCATTTCAACAGTGGAAAATGCCAACCGGACCATTGGACTTGTTGACACAGCCCTTAAACGGGTAAACAAACAGCGTGCGGATCTTGGCGCTTATCAGAATCGTTTTGAGATAGCGACCCAGGGTGTGGCCATAGCCGCGGAGAATCTCCAGGCTGCGGAATCACAGATCAGGGATGCCAATATGGCAGCTGAAATGGTGAACTATACAAGAGATTCGGTTCTGGCACAGGCCGGCACTGCAATGCTGGCTCAGGCAAACATGCGGACTCAGTCCGTTCTTCAGCTTCTTGACTGATTTGCCTGGTTTCCGTCTATAAACGCGGATGAGATTTCTGGATGTCATCTTTTCCGCGGGGGTTCCGGAGAGGCCGCGTCACTCTCCGGCCAATCCCCTCTTGTGAAAAGAGGATGAGGAGGTCAACATGGATGTGATGCGCCTCACCAACGCAAATGCGATGAGGAACATGGAAGTTCCTGTGGGCAAAGAGCGCGTCAGCGGCAAGGCTTCGTTACCTAAAGCCAAGGCTGCGCCCCTTCCCAAGGTGAAAAACGAGGTTACAGAAAGGCAGGTTCAGGCCATACTGGACAGGTTAATAAAGAATACCCGCTTTCAGTACGATATCAGTAACAAAGTGGGCTATTTTGTGGTAAAGATAATCGATCAGGACACGAACAAGGTTATCAGGGAAATTCCGTCCCCCGAACTGCAGAAGGTCCACGATGGTATCGAACAGGCACTGGGTATTCTGTTCGACGAAAAAATATGATAAGATATATCTGGTTAGGCCGGGAAAAAAGCTTTTTTCCCGGCTGCCGGATATGACTTCAGGCTTTTTCAGCCGTTATTTTTCCGTCATTATTCCGGGACTACCAGAGGTGTTTGCAAATGGGTGATATTAGTATTCCCGGCGTTTCTTCCAAATACAACACAACAAAACTCATTGACGATCTGGTTGCGGCGGAAAAAATACGCCTGACACGCATGGAAGAACAGGTTGAATCGTATAAAACAGCAAAAGATACCTGGCGGCAGGTAAACCGCGATCTGGGAGATCTGCAGAGAGCTGTTAAATCACTTTACGGGTTTGAAAATCCTTTTGCCGAAAAAAAGGCTTCCTCTTCCAATGAAAGAATACTGACCGCCAGCGCCGACCGCACGGCCCCTTTTGAAAACTATTCCATTAAGGTAAAACAAGTTGCTACCGCCGACCGTTTTATGACGGCTTCTCTGGAAAAAGACTTCAAAGTTAAAGCGGGCACCTATACCTTTCAGGTAGGAGATGAATCCGTATCGCTCCGCTACAAGGGGGGCACACTCTCAGACTTTGTCCGCCGCCTGAACAGGAAGGGCGAAGGTTTAATCCGTGCCTCATCGGTACGGAATACGCCCAATACCCAGGTTCTGATGATTGAATCTCTGCTGACCGGCAGTTCCAACCATCTTGTTTTCGGAGATGACTCGCGTTCCTTTGCCCTTGAAACGGGAATGATGCGTCCGGCGGTAAGCGGCGGCGCGGAAATGACACTGCGAAGCGCCGCGGAAAAGGCCCGTTCAAACACGGGCGAAATGCTTCAGGCGGCCGCTGTTACATTAAATGAAAACTCCGGGGGGAACTCCGGGAAGTCTGATGTTCTGAAAATAGCTCCTTCCACATCTGTCCGCCTGCCCTTCGACACTTCGGCGGCAGTGGAAGAAGGCATGATTCTGGAATACAGCTACCGGGTTATTGAGTACAGCCAGGCTGATATGACTCCCCCGGAAGCTCCCGGTCCGCAGTGGCCACAGGTACCGCAGGCAGAGTTCTCCGGCTTAACCGTTAAAAGCGCGGATAACGCCTTTGAAACACCGTCGGCTGAGCAGGGCCCTCCCCCCGCAGTTATTTCAAATGAAGTGTTTTCTGTGGAAGGAAACGGAGAAACTGCACTGCTTCCGGATATAACTCAGACCGGAAACGAATTCCAGACCGTCAGGGTAGACGCCTCCAGTCTGCCGGGCTCTGTTTCATCTTTTCTTATTAACAATACCAACACATACAAAGCAATTGAAATTACCGATGTACGTCTCTACAATCCCGGCCGGCAGGACAATCTGGAGCCGGCAAATCCTGTTTCGGCAGCAGGCGATGCTGTTGTGGAATTTATGGGCATTGAAGCCTGGCGTTCCACAAATACCATTGACGACCTGGTTGACGGTATTACCCTGGATTTGAAACGGCCTTCCAGAGACGAAGTGGAAGTAAGCGTTGAACCTGATACAGAAGCGGCCAAGGACGGAATAATCCGTTTTGTGTACGCGTACAATCAGCTGCTGACACGTATTCTTGTTCTGACAGGCTCCAATCCGGAAGTTATTGATGAGCTTGAATATCTTGAAGACGATAAAAGAACAGAACTGGAAGAGCAGCTGGGCTCCTTACGGGGAGATTCATCTCTTAACCAGCTGAAAAACAGGCTGCAGGGTATTATCTCCGCGCCGTACGCAACTCATTTGGAATCGGAGCTGGTTCTTCTGGCTCAAATGGGTGTATCCACAAACGCCGCGGCCGGAAGCGGAGGAACTGTGGATTTTTCAAAACTCCGGGGCTACCTTGAAGTTGATGAAGAGAAACTGGACAATTTTCTGCAGACTCAAATGGACGCAGTTAAGGAACTCTTCGGCAATGACACCGACGGCGATATGGTAATTGATTCGGGCGTTGCTCAGGCCCTGGATGAATATCTGGTTCCATACACCCGTTCGGGAGGCATGGTCAGCACGCGCATTGCGCGGCTTGATACACAGATAGAAGCTAAAAAAGACGATATTTCTGATTATGAAGACTATCTGGAAGATTATGAGAACGATCTAAAACGGCAGTATGGTAATATGGAAGCCATGTTAAATCAGCTGGAAAGCAGTTCCCGTGAATTGGACAACTTCAGCAAACGTCAAAGCGGAGGACGTTAGCCTTTAATTAATGAGGACTTTACATGAAAATTAGCATCAACGGCAGCCCTGTTGATTTTACCCTGGAGAAAGAACAGACCGCTGAAGATATACTGACCGGTATGAGTTCCTGGCTGGAGGACAGGGGAATGCTTGTAGCCGGTATTCAGCTTAACGGCGAGGCAGTTTCTCTGGACGGCGCAGAATGGAAAAAAAACATGGTAGAGAGCATTGATACCATGGAATTTCAGGTAATGGATCACCGGGAAGCCCGTGCTTCCCAGCTCCAGACCGCCAGAGATTTTTTTACCCTGATGAATCAGGCCGCCGCCTCTTCCGACAGCACAGCACTGGAGGAGCTTGCTGCCGGCTACGAGGATGTAAAAAAACTGCTGCCCCACCTGCTCTCGGAAGGGACCGTTCCGGCAGATCCGAACATGCTTGACAGCTCTCTGGCAAATGCCGGATTTCCTCCTTCCGGAGGGAAATCCTGTAATTTTGACTCCATTGCTTCCGATACAGGCCGTATGGCACTTATTCTGGATGCCCGGTTTCAGGAAACAGCCTCTCCTCAAAAAACAGCCCGTTCAACGGTTTCAACCCTTGTATCCATAGCGGAAAATCTGGAAGATGTTGCAGTACAGCTCCAGACAGGAAAAGACAAGGAAGCCATGAAGACCATTGTGGTTCTTTCCGAAATGCTTCAAAGTCTGATGCGCAGTCTCTCATGGCTGCCGCCTTCCGATAAGAGCCGCGAAATAATCAGTGATATGAATTCGGTTCTATACGAGCTTGAAGAAGCACTGAAGGCTTCGGACACTGTTCTTATCGGCGATCTTCTGGAATACGAAATTAAGCCCCAGCTGCTGGAGCTTCCAGGCAGACTGGATGCAGCCGGAGAAACTGAATGATAATGTATATACCCCTTCTTCAATCCAAGTATTACAGCACTCAGACAGACTGGCAGAACATGGCCATTATGGGCGGTATCATACTTGTCCTTATTATGTCGCTGATACTTTACAACAAAGCCAGTATGGGGCCCAGCCGCGGGCGGAATGGAAAAAAGTTCAGCCGCCGGGCGTTCCGGAGAGAAGCCGCCGCCATAGGGCTGACAAAATATCAGACACGTCTTCTGGAAAATATAATCCGCACTTACAAAGTGCGCCGCCCCTTCAACCTGCTTTCCAATACCCGCGATTCAAATGTAACACTGGGTAAAGCGCTCCGCGATATTGACCACATGGAAGCCAAAACCTCCGTGAAAGAACAGCGGAAACTGGAATTGTACCGGATTAAGCAGCGCATAGATCGAATTTTTGCGGACACAAACCGCATGGCGTCCACCCGGCAGCTCCGGCTGGGACAGAATGTTACCTTCCAGCAGGAAAACGGCAACCGTTTTACTTCCATCATAACAGCCAACCTTAAGGAATTTTACTGTGCCCAGGTTCCCCTGAACTACGGCGGTGAACAGGTAAAATGGCGTAAGGGTACCAAAATAAAATTATTCATATGGGGTGTGGATAATGAAGAAATGGTTTTTGAATCGAAGGTGCTCGGCTATACCAATGTCAAAAAAATTACCAGTGTCATGCTGGGGCATACCAACAGGATAAACAGGGCTATTCAGCGCCGTTACCGCCGCCGCCCCATAAAGGGAAACTGTCTTTTCTTCGCGGTCCGGATTATAGAACAGAAACAGGGACGCAAAATTAAAAGGCAGGCTGTGGTTCTCAAAGAACAGCATCTGGGACACATGATAGACCTTTCACCGGGAGGCTGCGCCTTTTCAACTCAAAGGCCCCTTCCCCGCGGAGAACTGATAAAAGTAATTTTTGAACCTGAACGGGGTAACCAGGTTGTTGCATACGGAAAGATAGTAGACAGCCGCCTGATAACCAGAAGCAAAACCATTCTGCACATTATGTTTACCCAGGCTTCCAGCCAGAATCTTAATAAAATAAACGACTACGTTTACTCGTTTGAATAGGACACCATGAAACTGCATTCCATTGACCAGATAGTTAAAAAAGATATTCCGCTCCAATACAGAAACGAATATTCCGCCGTAGGAGATATTGAACTTTCTCCAGGTGAAAGGAGCCGCATTCCCATTGTATTCTCAGTGGAAATGGAGCCCTCGGGAAATTTGAAAATCAATGTAAAAGTATTAGAAAGAATCAGTTATCCCCTTCTTCCTGTAATACGCGCCCTGAAAGAAGAAATTAAGCAGCTGCAGCACGAAGGCAAACTCCTGTGAATACCGTTGTCAGCAGCAACAGCCCGGAAGAAACCCGTCAGGCGGGACTCAGACTTGCCGCATCTCTCAAGCCTGGGGATGTGGTGGCTCTCAGCGGAGTACTGGGCGCGGGAAAAACTGTTTTTGTTCAGGGAATGGCTGAAGCTCTGGAAATTAAAGAACCGGTAACCAGTCCCACATTCACCCTTATAGGTGAATATCAGGGTAAACTTCCTCTCTATCATATGGACCTCTACAGATTGGGCAGCCCCGGAGAATTTGTCTGGCTGGGAGTGGAAGAAATGCTGAACGGCAAAGGTATTACTGTTATAGAATGGGCTGAAAGGGCTGGAGAGGAACTTCCCGAGCGGAGTATCAGTGTGGAAATTGCTCTGACAAAAGAAGGACACCGCAGTATCAGCATTAAACACGCTGCCGGAGAAACCGAATGAAAATTCTTGCTCTGGAATGTTCCGGGAAAATACTCTCCGCGGCTCTGCGCACGCCTGACGGTTTATGGGAAATATCCATTGACGCCGGGTTCCATCATGTGGAAACGCTCATGAGCGCCGTATCATCCCTTATGGATCTGGCCGGTGAAAAGCCCTCGTCTCTGGATCTGACGGCCTGTTCAGCCGGACCGGGTTCTTTTACCGCTCTGCGAATTGGAATGTCCACGGCCAAAGGCATTGCCCGGGGAGCAGGATGTCATCTGAAAACTGTTCCCACCCTTCCCCTTCTTGCCGCGGGCCGTGAACACTGGCCGGGCATTGTTATACCGGTAATGGATGCCCGTAAAAAACGGGTATACGCGGCAGCATTCCGGCAGGGGGAAAGAATTCATGAGGATGCCGATACAGACCTGAAGGAATTTCTGGAAAAATTTTCCAAAGAGCACCCCATTCTGGTTACAGGGCCGGATGCCGGAATAGCTTCAGAATATCCCGGTATAACAGTGGATCCTCTGCACGCAGTTTCCAGGGCCGCCGTTCTGGCGGATATGGCCGCTGACGCCCTCCGGAAAGAAGGGCCCGACCCGCCGGATACAGGCCCGCTCTACCTTCGCTTGAGCGAAGCCGAAGAAAATCAGCTTCAGGGAAAAATCGTCCATGAACAATAAATATCACGAGGATCTGGCAGAATTTCTTGATATGGTATCAGACGAAATAGGAACTCTGGAAGAAGTTCCCGAAAACCTCACCTTAAATGATTCCCCCCATGAGCAGCAATTTCTTCCGGATGAATATTCCAGCACTGACAATCTGGATTTTATTCGGGATAAAGCCAGCGCCCGGTACATACAGTGCCTTCTGAAAGCCCGGGAAAAAGCGGATATTCCCCAAATTATTTTTGATACCAGCCTGAAGATCCGCTGGCGCAACACCGCCTACAGACGTTTCCGCGAAACGCCCGGGCTGCTCTACGATTATAAAAACCGCACCTTTGAAGATTTTTTCACTACCTTCTCAGCCGGAAACGAAGAATGCTCAAAAGAACGTCAAAAACTGTTTGCATCATTAAAGGATCCCTCAGGAGGGTATTCATGGCAGGGCCCTGTAGAAGGCACAGGCCCCAATCTCAAACTGATCAAGGCCCGCCTCTCCATATCACCAATTCTTTTCGACAAAACGGATCCCGAAGCGCCGCCTCTGCTGTATATTGCTGTTCTGGACGACTTCTCTTCCATGTACAAAGAACTTCTGCACAGCAGTTTTCTCAGCATACTCAAGGCCTCTCTCCTTAAAGATGAAGATACCGGAAACCACATTCAAAGAGTGAATATTTTTTCCCGGCTTCTGGCCGAAGCGCTGATGCAGAGAAAAAGCCTGGGCGATGTCCGCTGGATTGATATTGATCAGAATTTTATTGACGATATTGGAGTACTGGCCGCTTTCCACGATGTGGGGAAAATTGGCACTTCGGAAAGCATTCTGCAGAAAAACGGTAAACTGAATAAACAGGAATGGGAAGTAATGAAGGAGCATACCACAAACGGAGCACTCATTATGGCATCCTATCCTAACCCTATGGCACAGGAAATAGCCCGTTCCCACCACGAAAAATGGGACGGTTCAGGGTATCCCTTCGGCCTGTCCAATACAGAAATTCCGCTGGCCGGACGCATTGTGGCTGTTGCCGATGTTTATGACGCGCTGAGAACCAAAAGGCCGTACAAAGAAGCCTACACCGAAGAAGAAACGTTCAGAAACATAAAGGAAGGAGCCGGCAGCCACTTCGACCCGGGTATTGTGGAAGTTTTTGAAGAGATACGCGAAGAGTTCAATCAGGCATTTCAGGAACTGGCCGACTGAGGAACAGACCATGGCACATTTTGAATTTTTTCTGACCGACTCCCTGGAAAAGGTTTTTGCCGACAGCCGGCCGCGGCCCATGACAAAGAAGCACCTTACAGTACTACAGGGCGAACGTTTTTCTTTTCAGCTTGTTTACCGGCTCTCCAGCCCGGAACCTGATGCCGCACCTCAGTACTTCCAAATTTCCGTGGAAGGAGCGCCGTCTGAAGTCCGCATCCGTTCTGTCGAACTTATTCCTTCCCAATATCCCTGTACTCCTAAACGCGACAATAATTACCTGCGAACAGCCCCGGGACTGTTCCCCGATCTGCTGCTGCCCTCCGGCGGCCGCATTATGCCGGTAAATGAGCAGTTCCGCAGTCTGTGGATTGATTTTACAATTCCCGCAAACGCAAAAGGAAACTATACGCTGAGCATAAAGGCCGACGCGGAAAAAGAAAGCTCCTTCGGCAGCGGAACTGCCCGGAAAAACCTGACAGCGGAAAACTGGCAGGACACCATCTACCTGGAAGTTGTCCCCGCGGAGGCCGGCAAACAGCAGCTTATCCATACCGAATGGTTCCATGCCGACTGCCTGGCCGATTACTACGGAGTTGAACCTTTAAGTGAAGAACATTGGAGAATAACGGAAAACTTCATACGTTTCGCCGCTGAAGAGGGCGGCATTAATACACTTCTTACCCCCGTATACACTCCGCCGCTGGACACTGAGGCAGGCGGTGAACGGACCACCGTCCAGCTTGTTGCCATTCAGAAAGAAGGGGAACACTACCGCTTCAACTTCAGCGCCCTGAGGCGCTGGTGCGGAATTTGCAGAAGCTGCGGCATAGAGTATCTGGAAATAGCCCACCTCTTCACCCAGTGGGGAGCCCGCTCCACTCCGAAAATAATGGCAGAAGTAAACGGAAAAGAAACAATGCTTTTCGGCTGGCATGTGCCGGCCACCTCGCCGGAATACAGAGCCTTCCTGGAGGCGTTCATTCCGGCCCTGACACAAGTACTCTCTGAAGAGGGCTACGGAAAGGAAGCTGTTTACTTCCACATTTCCGATGAACCGCGTGAAAAAGATAAAGATTCCTATCTGGCAGCCAAAAACCAGGTAAAAGATCTGCTGGAAGGATATAAAATTATGGATGCCTTAAGCAGCTTCAAACTTTACCGGGACGCGGTAGTGGAACATCCAATAACTGCCAATGACCATATCCAGGAATTCATTGACGCAAAAGTTGAGAACCTGTGGGTCTACTACTGTGTGTCCCAGGGCAGGGATGTTCCTAACCGTTTTTTTGCCCTTCCAAGCGCCCGCAACCGGATTATGGGAATTCTGATGTACATCTACAGAATTCAGGGCTTTCTGCACTGGGGATACAATTTCTATAACAGCTCCTTTTCCAGAAAACACATTAACCCTTTCATAACAACAGACTGTGAAATGGCCTTTCCCTCGGGAGACCCGTTTCTGGTCTATCCGGCCCCGGAGGGAGTTCCTTACTCATCCATCCGCAACCAGGTACAGATGGAAGCTCTTCAGGATCTTAAAGCCCTGAAACTTCTGGAAAAGCTCACCTCCCGGGAAACGGTTATACGTCTTATTATGCGGGAAAGGGAAAAGCCCTTTACCTTCACCGACTATCCCGGGAATCCTGAATTTATTACCGGCTTAAGAGAACGTGTGAACAAAAGAATTGCCGAAGCTCTTAAAAACTGAAAGGCTTTTACTCGGCCGGAATTTCTGAATACCGGAAAGCCGCGGAAAACAACAGTCCCTTATCATCTTCACCGGTAATTTCAGTAAACACCAGTTTAACAGTACGGCCTTCGCTTGATCGGAAAACAAAGGTTTCAGGCGGCGTTTCAATATTAAACTTCTTGTCTGACACAAATTCGTACTCGGACATTACCGGTACACTGAAGTCAGAGGAACTTGTAACAGCACTGAACTGTTTATCGGAAACATAAAAGACCGCATCTTTGCCGGTGTTGCTTACCATGGTAAAAAACGGAACCGGATTAACCCCCATAGGCCCCATAGAAATATCTTTTAACACATAGGTAAATTTCAAATCCCATTCGGGGGGAGGCGTGCTGCCGTAATTTTTGTACACTGTTGATTTCTCCGAAAAATCAATATATGCCTCGCGTCCAGGCTCTTTAATACCTTTCGGAACACCCATAAAACCTGTTTTCAGCCTGGCATTCAGTGATATTTCGCTCTCCTGCGCATAAAGCGCTGCCGCGGCAAAAAGAAAGCACAACAATAATGCTAAAATTCTAATATGCGGATATCTATTTATCATCAAAAGTAACCTCCGGAAAAATTTAATGCACTGTCCGGAGGCTGTCAACGTATAAAAAACCCGGAGCCTCTCTGGCTCCGGGCAGTTTGCCTAGAAACTAAACGATGCTGTCAACTCGACATAATCGTTATTATCAAACTGGCCTAAACGGGTATCCGCATCTCCCCAGAATGCCGCCCCGGCAAGATCCAGAGTACAGTAACCGTCCAGTTCAAACGCCACACTGGGTTTAACACAGCCGGCGTTCTCTTCAATGGCATAGATAAGAGATATTTCAGGTTTAATTTTTTCATGATTAAAGGAATCCGAAATATTCAGAATAAGGTTTGTTTCGGCCTTTTCCCGGCCCTTTTCCACATCGTTGGACATGGTAATTTCATCATGGTTAAGAATGTAGTTTCCTGCTGCCTGAAGGTTAACGCTCAGGTTATGAAGGGGAATTCCCCTGTCCAGACCGGCCACAAAACCAATGCCGGGATTGATTATCCGGGGATCATCACCAGCCATGTCTTCGGTAAAAGTAAAGGCTCCCTCGGCCCGCAGGTTAAATCCGGCAAGAGTAGAGGCCGCTTCCAGTCCGGCGACATGGATTCTGTCAAAGTTCATGGCAATGTCGTTTACGGTGTTACCGGTAATATAGACACTGGGGTTGCGGCTGCGGCCGAAGTAGTAGGTAGCTCCCAGATCCACAGGGCCAAAAGTGTGAGTGTAATGCACTCCAACCTGGCCATAGGACAGGGCTTTGGTATTGGGCAGATAGTTATCTATGGAACTGTGCTGCTGAATAAAACTCAGCATGGCCAGAGTTCCTGCAGCGCCGCCGCCTGCTCCCCCGTAAACAGCCAGGGCCGAGGTGGTGGCAGCGGATGTCAGAACACCCTTCAAAGCCGCGGTTTCCTTCATAACCCAGGGGCCTTCTACAGCTAAACTGTTAGGCGTGAAGGTGGGTACATAAACCACTTCCAGAAGCCCGTTCATTCCGGCAGGAACAAGGAAGTCTGCCATGGGCTGGGATATTTTACGGTCCAGATAATCGGGGTTTATAAAATCGGTGTAATCCATGGGATTAACAAGGTCCACCACATGCACCTTGTCGCCCTTACCCCAGACAATGTTTTTGTAACCGAAAGACGCTGTAAGCCAGTTGCCGTACCACGTTGCGGAAAGCTCATCAAAAAGATTGCTGCTCAAACTGGCAGAATCCACATTGATAGACGCCTTCAATTCTGTCCGCTCGGCCGCATAGGCCAGATCCAGTTTCAGCTCAGCCGAAACATTGTGAGACTGCTCGGCCAGATCCGCGCCGTTCCAGGTGGCATTGTCGGCAATATCTCCGGCAATGTAGCGGGCCGAAACCAAGGCCTCGCCTGAAACTGACAGACTGGAAGAAGCAGCGGCGCCTCCGCCATTTTCTTCGCTGACAATATCGTTAAAGTTAAAATCTTCGGCTGACAGGCTGAAAATACTCAAACCCGCAAGCAGTAAAGTAATAGTTGTTTTCTTCATCTGAATACTCCTTAGCGTCCCTGCTGCAGGTAGTTTGTTGTAAACAGGCGGGGATTCACCTCTTCATCGTAAACAGCCTTGAGAATGGAAACCCGGGTGGAATGTCCGGTCTGTACGTTGGAAAGCAGAACAGTCATGGGGGTCCAGATATTGGATATTTTTTTGAGTTCCTGTACTTCCAGAACTTTCAAGAGCTTTTCGGACTTATCGTACATTTCAATTTTCACCGGGTAGAAGGTTTCCTTGTCAAACCAGGTAATCCGCCACGCGTACTGGGAATCGGCAGGGTCGAGGGCCTGGCCTTTCACTTTGTAGCAGTTCCAGTTTCCAACCTTCTCTTCACCGAGAAGCTCGTGACTGTCCCGCTCTACCTCACGCACTTCCATATCGTTGTAGGTCATGTCGGTTCCCATAAAGGATTTTTCCCCATCGGAGGCCGCAATACGTCTGACCCGTTTGAGTGCGGGCAGATACATCCATTTATCATCGCCGCGGCCCTTGTTCTCTTTCTGCAAAAAACGGGTGTTGGCTACTGACGCGGGACTTCTGAAAATCATCAGAGTGGAAGAAAGCTCGCCTTCATCCATGGTCCATTCTTCAATAACACGGGCATCCACATCGCCTGCGGCGCTGATCAGTTCCATCTTAACCGCCATATGCGTTGTTTCCGCTTCGTTCTTAATTTCATGAGCCTTCCGGGCAATTTCAGTTCCCGTCAGGGCAAATACTCCGGTGTTGACAAGTACCAGTACGGCACAGGCAAGGACAAAGATCTTCTTTTTCATTTATATCTCCTTACGCAGCTGTTTTCTCAGCTGTTTTATTTTTTTCCCGGGTCCGGGTAATGAACCGGGGTTTGATGCTGTTTAAAAGCAGGGGCAGAATTATTAATGCTCCCAGACTGGAGGTACCCATAATGACGGCCACGAGGAATCCGATGTACCGGAGTACAATGAAGCGTGAAAGCGTCAGAACCGCAAAACCAAGTCCTACCGAAATGGCGTTGATAATAATTCCCCGCCCGGAAGAAATAATGGTAATGCGCGTTACTTCATTAAGGTCGTCAGAAAGAGCCCGTTCCTTCTTGTAGCGGTAGAGGAAATGAACGGTATAGTCCACGCCGACACCAATGGCTACCGAAGCAATAAGGGCGGTGAGCATGTCCAGATTTATTCCCAGAAGACTCATCAGTCCAAAATTAACCAGGATGGAAAATCCCAGAGGTACAATACCAATCAGACCGGCAACCGCCGAGCGGTAAGTGACGGCAATAATAAGGAAAACCACAACCAGGGCAAGAATAAGACTGGTAATCTGGGAAGAGGTAATCATGTTGGTCAGGGCCAGTTCCAGCTCGGCAATACCGGCGCTGTAAACACTGTAGCCTTCCGGCAGATTAGCCGCGGCAAAACGTTCAATATCTT
>PDWI01001700.1_pt1 | contig 34289 bp, 33 predicted proteins | sample 1430891 | NCBI WGS metagenome assembly PDWI01 (sample SAMN01162508, study PRJNA174530) | Oral metagenome, whole genome shotgun sequencing project. | biome: Marine environment; feature: Marine mammal; material: Swab sample of the gingival sulcus; isolation source: swab sample of gingival sulcus... | reverse complement strand
TTCACTGATGGGTACCCCAAAATCAAAGATTTTGACCCTTTCGTTGCAAATGTTTTCTTCTTATTACTTTTTTACTCTATAAGTCTATTTAGTCAATGCTTATTTTTTTGAAACTAAAATACCACTTAAAACAATAAACCCAATCCCAATAAATAGTGACATACTAGGAAAAAGATCACCTAAAAACATACCAATAAAAATAGAAAAAACAATAGTAAAATACCCAATGGTTCCCACAATACCACCTTTTGCTAAGGCGTATGCTTTTGTCATATACATTTGTGAAGCAGTTGCAAAAATACCCAAAGCTACTATATGAAACCATGCCCATCCTGTAGGCATAATAAATGGAGTTACTATCCAATCCAATGCTTCTGAAGTATAAAATTCTCCTAAAAACATCAAAATAATTGGTCCAATAGTTCCAACAAGCATAAAAGATAAAACTATAGCTCTATTGTCATAATATTTTCTTAATTCTCTTATGGAAGTATATGCCAATCCAGCCCCTACGCCACTTAAAATACCAAACCAATCTGTTTTACTTAAATTTGTAATATCAAATCCTGTTATAAATAAAACACCTATAAATCCTATAAAAACACCTACCCAAGCTATTTTTGAAAGTTTTTCTCTTAAAATCAAATAGGAAAAAATTGCTGTAAATATGGGAGATATTTTACTAAAAGTTTGTGCTTCAGCTAATGGAATTGTAGCAATATTATAAAAATACATAAGCAAAGCACTAAAACCTATCAAACCTCTTAAAAATAACAAAAAAGGTTTTCCCCCTTTTTGAGTAAGTGGTGATTTATAGATTGCAAATAAAATGATAATTACTCCTGTAATATTTCTAAAAAATACTACTTCTAGTGAACTTATATAAGTACTTAACTCTTTTGCAAATCCTCCTGTAAATGAAAAGAAAAAGGAAGAGATTAACATATATTTTATAGCAAGTTTAGTATTGTCTTGAGTAGTTGTATTTATCATAGTCGCGATTTTAATATAAGTTTAGTTAAAATCGCATTATTATGGAAAGGAATTAATATTTTATGATAGATTTATTTGGTATAAGGATAGAGTCGTATATTATTGCGATTGTTATATTTGTTTTCTTTCAGGTTTTTAGGGTTGTATTTAGAAAAATTCTCTTAACAATAGTAAAAAAAACAAGTAATAAATTTGATGATGAGTTGATCAATTCTATAGCTAAGCCTATCGATTTTTTGTTTATAGTAATTGGTATAAATTTTGCTATTAGTGTATTGACATTAAATGAGGAAATAGAATATTTTTTAGAACAAATAATAAATACAGGTTTTATAATTATTTTATTTTGGGCTGTTTTAAATATTCTTACAACTTTAGCAAATAACTTACATAAAGTAACCAATAAATTTGGAGATAAAATTAGTATTGATGTTGCTAATTTTATGATTAAATCTATTAGAATTTTTATTATTATTTTAGGGGTAATATCGGTACTACAAGAGTGGGGATATAATGTAAGTGGATTTCTAGCTTCTATGGGTCTTGTTGGTATGGCATTAGCATTAGCTGCTAAAGATACAGCAGCTAATCTTTTTGGTTCTTTAGTGATATTTATCGATAAACCTTTTAAAGTGGGAGATTGGATTAAAACTTCTCAGGTTGAAGGTGTAATTGAAATAATAGGAATAAGAAGTACAAAGGTGCGAACCTTTGCACAAGCTTTAGTTACAGTCCCAAACGCAACATTAGCAAATAGTGCAATTTTAAACTGGTCAGCTATGGGTAAAAGAAGAATTAAAATGAATGTTGGTCTAACATATGATACTTCTGGTGAGGTAGTAGAAGATATTGTTCAGGATATAAAAATTATGCTTAAAAATCATAAAGATATTCACCAAGATACGATTCATATCTATTTTAGTGATTTTGCTTCAAGTAGTTTAAATATTTTTTGTTATTATTTCACAAAGACTACCAATTGGGGTGAGTTTATGAGAGTAAGAGAAGATACATATTTAAAAATAATGAAAATAGTAGAAAAAAATGGTTCAAGTTTTGCATTTCCAACTCAAACTTTGCATATTGAGCATGATAACACAGTAGAATAAAAAGGGAGAAAATGACAAAAATAGCTCTAATAGGACAACCAAATGTTGGAAAAAGTTCACTATTTAATAGGCTTGCTAGAAAAAGAGTAGCAATAGTAAGTGATGTTTCTGGAACAACAAGAGATATCAGAAGAAGAGAGATAGATATTAATGGTAGAGTTGCACTTATGCTAGACACAGGTGGTATAAGTAAATCTAAAAATGAGATTATGGAAGATGGTAGTGAATATAAAATTTTTACAAATGTAAAAAGAAAAGCTATTCAAACAGCTAAAGAAGCTGATATTATTTTGTATATGGTTGATGGTAAAAATATCCCTGATGATGAAGATAAGGCACTGTTTTATGAACTACAGGGATTAGGAAAAACATTAGCTCTTGTTGTAAATAAAATTGATAATGATAAAGAGTTAGAAAGGCTTTGGGATTTTTATGAATTTGGTATAAATGAAGAGGAGATGTTTGGTATCTCTGTATCACATAATCGTGGTACAAAAAAACTTTTTGAGTGGTTATATGAAAAACTTCCACCAAGTGCAGCTGAAATAGAAGAATCGCAAGCAAAAGAGCTTTTAGAACCCCAAATGGAGGATTTAGTTGATCCTATTGAGAAGTTTGAAGAACCAGAAGTAATAGATCCAAACCATATAAAAGTAGCTATTATAGGAAAACCAAATGTTGGGAAAAGTTCTATTTTAAATGCTCTTATTGGAGAAGAAAGATCGGTTGTAAGTCCAATAGCAGGAACGACTATCGATCCTGTTGATGAAACATATGAAGTGGGTGATAAGAAAATAACATTTATCGATACAGCAGGATTAAGAAGACGCGGTAAAATTCAAGGGATTGAAAAGTTTGCTTTAATGAGAACAGAAGATATGTTAGCTCAGGCAAATATCGCTTTATTGGTATTAGATGCAAGTGAACCTATAAGTGATCAAGATGAGAAAATTTCTGGTCTTGTTGATCAGTTTGGATTAGGTGTGATTATTATTCTAAATAAATGGGATGAGAGTATGGATAGTTTTGCAAAAATCTCAGAAGAGATTCGTGGCAGATTTAAATTTTTATACTATGCTACAATTGTTGCTGTTTCAGCTAAAACAGGAAGAAACATCAAAAAACTTGAAGAGAAAATATTATCTATTTATGAAAATTATCATAGAAGAATACCAACATCAGATTTAAATAGAACTATAGAGATGGCTATAAGAAGACATTCACTACCTAGTCCAAATGGAAATAGGTTACGAATATATTTTGCAACTCAATTTGATGCAAATCCACCAACAATAGCAGTAATTATGAATAAACCAAAAATGTTACATTTCTCTTATAAAAGATATCTTATTAACTTTATAAGAGATCATCATAACTTTGAAGGTGTGCCTGTAAGAGTAGTGGCTCGTGGACGAGGTGAAAGAAGTGCCGAGCAAGAACAGTTTGAAGCCACTTATCAATCTTTTGATCTACCTGCGGATTTTATACTTTCAAAATTTGAAGAGCAAGAGGGTGATTTTGAATATCATGAACAAATCTAGTTTAGAAACAGCTAATAATACACATAACGAATTATTTCAATTATCTCAATTAAATGAAAAGTTGGGACAAATTATTCAATCAGCATTTCAAAAAGATAAAAATGTTGATGATATTAAAAAATCTATGATTCTGTTAATAAAACAAGGTGCTGATATTAATAATGCTAATGTTTTAGAAAATTTATTTAATAAAGAGGGAGATCATATCCCACTATTATTGGAGTATGCTATTGAACTTGGTGCAGATGTCAATAAGATTATCGATAATGAAAATAATAGATTAATTTTTCTATTAAAAAATAAAGATCTTTTAAAAGAAAAAATTTCTAACATTGAAGATATAAATGCTACAAATAATGCAGGGATGTCTTTATTACATATATTATGTTTACAAGAAGATTCAGACGCTCAACTCATTGAAATGATGATAGATAATGGTGCCAATACTACTATAGAGATGAATACGGGCGAAACACCATTTAAATTAGCTATTATAAATATGAATGCTCAAGCAGTAGAGATGTTTATCAAAAAAGGCACTGTTGTAAAAACTGAAGATTTGTTTACGGCAATATTAAAATTGGAGTTTTTTTATTCTACTTTAATTGAATATTCAAAATCTCCAAGAAGTGTTTTAGATAAAGTCTCAGTAGATGAAAAAGAGCGTTTAGGTGTCAATAGTTTCTCTTCTATTATAGAATTATTAATTGATGCTAAACCTGATTTAAAAATCAATAATGAATATGATGAAACAATTTTCAATTCACTTATGAATGCATACAACAATATAGATGATACTTATCAAGAAAATAAAACGCACTTTATTTTTTATGATTATGATAGATTATTAAAAAATATAGAGATATTTGCAAAAAGATTAATTATCAATGGTTATGATATCAACACTCAAGATAAATATGGGCAAACAGTTTTGTTTAATGTTCGCTCTGAAAAAATTGCAATTTTACTTATTGAGAAGGGAATAGATCTTACCATAAAAGACAATAGTGGATCAACAGCTTTGTTTTACATTGAATCTGAAGATGTTTTACAATCTCTTGTTGAATATGGGGTAGATCTTAATAGTAAAGATAATAAAAATTTTACTGCACTTAGTTGGTCAATTTTTAATAATAATCTAAAAAAAGCACAAATGTTAATTGATAATGGTGCAGATACTACATTGAATACAAAAACATTACAAGGGGTTTTGGTACACAATCTATATTGTATGATTACAAGTAAAGAAGCTGGAAACTTCTTATTAAAAAATCATGTAGATTTACATGAAATTAATAATGAAGGTAATAATGCACTTATGGTACTATGCACTAAAGAGAAGATATCTACTGAAGTTGTAGAATTTTTTATAGAGCAAGGTTTAAATTTAAAGATAAAAAATAATGATAAAAAAAATATTTTAGATTTAGCAAAAGAAAATAATCACTTAGAAGTTCTTCAGATATTAAGAAATGAGATGAAAATATTTAAAAATTTATATAAATTTTTATTTCAAAAAAAGTAAAGACTTATACAGATTTTGTATAAACCTCTTTTTCTTCTCTTTCTTTGAGTATGATGGTCTTTTGGAAACTCATACCTATTTTTTTTAATAAATTTTTAGATGCTATATCGTCTTTATCTACTAAAGCATAGGCTTTATTTTGTTTTAGTCTTTTTTTAATAAATGTAAGTTCAGATATTACTACTTCTTGTGCATAGCCTTTTCTTCTAAAATCTTTTGCAATTATACATCCAAATTCATAATGATTTATACCTAAATTTTCAGATTTTAAAACACCAGACATTCCTATAATTTGACCAGTTGTCTTTTCAAACAGTGGTGCAAAGCCGATAATGGCATTGTTTTTACAAAAATTTTTATAAATAAATTTTTTTGTTTCTTCTAAAGTAAAAGCTTTTTTTCCAAAAGTATATTTCATTGTATTGTCATCTGAAAATATTAAGTCATATAATATTTGAGTATCTTCTTTTTCTATTGTTTTTAATAATAACCTACTTGTTTCTAAAATAATCATAAAATTCTCTTCTCTTTTGTTTTTTTGTATTGTATCTACAAATAAATAAAATTTCTCATTTTTATACAATATATTGTATAAAAATGTTAAGCTGCTACAAATAAAAATCATAAAATAGGTTAGAGATGAAAAATAAAGCGTTTACTCTTTTTGAAGTACTTGTCTCTTTAATTATATTAAGCGTTTTGATGTTCTCATTGATGAAACTATTTATTAAAGATGATAAAATACAAATTTATTACGAACTACAAAACATAGAAAATAATTATATAAAAACTGGTCATATAGACAATAGCAAAAATATAAAATTAAAATCAAATTAAATCATAATTCAAATTTTCAGTACCATTTGGATAAAATACAAAATAAATTAAGTATATGCTACATATACAATTGCACTAGGGGAAGCTTACAAATATGGATAATATATACTCACTCAATATAGAAAGAGCGGTATTAAGCTCAATACTTTTTGATCATGATATTATAGAAGACATATTAGGGGTGCTAAAACCTAGTGATTTTTATCTTCCTGCACATCAAAAAGTATTTGCAGTTATGGAGGCATTAAATCACGACGATATGCCAATAGATGAAGATTTTATACGAAAAAGAGTAGATAGTAAAGAAGTAGGTGATAATGTACTTATAGAGATATTATCAGCCAATCCTATATCTAATACGATGGCATACGTAAAAGAGATAAAAGATGGAGCTGTCAAAAGAGAGCTTACCTCTTTGGCTACTAGTATAAAAAAACTCACCTTAGAAGATAATGTAACAGCACTTGAAGCAGTGGATAAGATACAAAATGATTTATATAGTATAACTATGGATAGTGCTAGTAGTGATTTAAAAGATATGGAAACTATTATAGCCAATACTCGTGAGCATATAAGAAAAATGCAAGAGAGGGGAGTGAGTTACCTTACTGGACAAACTACAGGATTTGAGGGCTTAGATAGAAAAACTACTGGATTTAATCCTGGTGATTTAGTCATCATTGCAGCCCGTCCTGCTATGGGTAAAACAGCCTTAGTATTAAATACAACATTAAAAAACTTAGAAAATGGTGATGGTGTTATATTTTTCTCCCTAGAGATGCCTGAAGTACAACTTATGACAAGATTAGTAAGTGCTAAAACAGGTGTACCACTACAAAATCTTAGAAAGGGTGAGTTAGACCCGCAACAAGCAACACAAGTAGAAGATGCCTTTGTAAATTTAGCAAATAAAAAACTTTTCGTTGATGATAGCGGTAGTGTTAATATTAACCAATTACGAGCAAGAGCTAGAAAAATAGCCCAAAATGAAAAGAATAATATAAAAATTATAATTGTGGATTATTTACAACTTATGAGTGGTACAGGGGGAAATGATAGACGTTTAACAGTAGATGAAATTTCTAGGGGATTAAAACTACTTGCACGTGAAATGGGTATCCCTATTGTTGCATTATCTCAGTTAAATAGGGGATTAGAAAATAGACCAGATAAAAGACCTATGTTAAGTGATATTCGAGAGTCTGGAGCTATTGAACAAGATGCTGATATTATTATGTTTGTATATAGAGATGATATTTATAAAGAGCGTGATGAACAAAGAAAAGAGAAAGAATCCCTAGATAGAGGAGATGATCCCCCATATAAAAGTGCCTTTATAGATAAAGCTATAGAGGAAGCAGAGATTATTGTTGGGAAACAAAGAAATGGTTCTATTGGTACAGTAAAACTAGATTTTCATAAAGAGCTTACAAAATTTGTGGATAAAGATAAATTTGAGGGACGACCAGAAATCACTACCTATGAACCAGAAATTTCAGGAGCTGTGGTGGATATACCCGAAGGTATGGAACCAATTCATGATATCCCATCAATGCAAGATGCTCCACCAAAAGATACTAGCATACCCAATATGCCAGAAATAAATGTAGATATACCAGATATTTTTTAAGGACAAGAAAACAGATGCCAAAATATATACTTTTTGATACAGAAACGACAGGTGCCGCACAAGAAGATAGAATTATTCAAATAGGTGGAATGATAATTAGTAGTAAGACCAATATTGAAGTTTATGATGAATTGTGTAGTACAGTATTACCTATTAAGCTAGAAGCGATGGAGGTACATAATATCACCCCTGATTTAATAGAAGGGAAAGGGGTCTTTACAAGTACAAATTTTTTTCAAAAACTACAAGAATTAAATAAGAGTGAAAATTATCTTATCGCTCATAATATAGATTTTGATTTAGCTATGTTAGAAAAAGAGGGATTTTTAAACCAATATACAAAAATTGATACCCTGCGATGTGCAAAACATCTTTATCCTGAACTTCCATACCATAGGCTGCAATATTTAAGATATGCTTTAGAGTTGTATAAAATTGAAAAAGAAGAAGCGAAAAACTTAAATATAACCATAAAAGCACATGATGCTATAGGTGATGTTTTAGTAATGAAATTATTTTTAAGAAAACTTGTAGCAAAATGTACCCAAATGTATCCAGACTATAATCCTATGGAAAAACTAGCAGAACTCACGCAAACTCCCGTTTTTGTGACAAAATTCCGATTTGGTAAATATAAAGGGGAAGATGTGGTGGAGGTAGCCAAAAAAGATAGTGGCTATCTACAATGGATGAGAACAAATATGAGTGATTTAGATGAAGATATGAAATACACCCTTGATAAGGTTATTCAAGGCAGTTAAAATAAATATCTATCTCTAACAAAGAGAGAAATAGATATTTATCTAAAAAAGAGGGCAAGTAAAGTAACTCCTGCATAAATACCCCATGAAAGTATTTGGAGTGGTTTTGGTGCATCTTTTTTGATATAGAAATATGGAAAGTATGCAACAAGTATTGTTAAAATATGTTTACTATCCATTTTAAGCATATATAACACAACCATCATTGCTATTAAAGCAATAGTTCCCAATACTAATTGAATAGCAGCATATTTAATAAAATCTATTTTCTCTTCAATTTCCAAATCAGCAGACCCATTTTGAGCCTTTTTTTGCTGATATTTATCTATATCTTTTTGTTTTATTTTTTTCATAAAAATCCTTACTATGTGAGATAGTTATACACTAGAAACTCTCCCACTCATCATCTGAAGAGTTATCACTAAAAGTTTTTACCATAGGCGAAACACTGCTACTACTTTTATTTATTTTTATTTCTTGTTCTGGCACAGTTTGTTGTATAGATGGTGTAGTATCTATAGATGTATGCTGTTTTTTCTCAATCGTTACGCTATCTTTCCCTTTAAACTCTTTTTTATCCACTTGGATAACTATATCTTGTGATAATTTAGAAGTATCTGTGGCGATCTCTTTTGTTTCTGTTGCAACGGCAGCATTTTTTTGAGTTTGTTGATCTAATAGATTAACCGCATCATTTATTTGTACAATTCCAGCTTCTTGTTCACTTGAAGCATTTGTAACATCTGCAATTAACTCAGTAGTTTTATCAATACTTTTATTTAAATTTGAATATCCTTCGATCATCTCATCAGCAATATTTTTCCCCTCATTTGCTTTGTGATTTGCATTTTGGACAAGGTCTTTTATATCTTTTGCAGCTTCTGCACTTCTAGAAGCAAGATTTCTTACCTCTTGAGCAACAACAGCAAATCCTTTTCCAGCTTCCCCTGCAGTTGCAGCTTCAACTGCAGCATTAAGTGATAAGATATTTGTTTGAAATGCAATCTGATCAATTACAGAGATCGCTTCATCGATAGCTGAAACTTGCGTATTGATCTCATCCATCGCTTTTGTTGTTTTAGTAGCAAGAATTTCCCCTTGATTTGCTGAAACAGTTACTTGTTTAGCATAATCTGACATTTGAGAAATTTTTTGACTTGAAGATTTTACATTTCCTGTAATCTCCTCTATTGCAGCTGCTGTTTCCTCTAGTGAAGCTGCTGCTTCATTTGAAGATTGGTTGAGTCTATCAACATTTCTAAGGAGATTTTCTGAAGAATCTTCAATAATAAGAGCATTTTTTTTATTTTCAACTAACATCTCTGTGATAGAATCCCCTAAGAAATTTACCCCTTTTGCTAGTTTTTCAAAATGCTCTTTTATATTATTTACATCAACTCTACTAAGATAATCATAAGTTGAAAATTTTTCTAGTACATTTAGAATATTACTGATATTTTTCTCTAAATTATCTCCCATTTTATTGAGCACATTTTTTAGCTCATTTAATGTAGGGTTACTTACCTCTTTTTGAATTCGTGGACTTAAGTTCCCCTCTTCAAATTCACGTAAAACTTGAATTGTTTCATCAACAATAGCATTATCCTCTTCAACACCTTTTTTAATATTAGAGATGTTTTCATTGACTACTTGTGCCATTTGTCCTATCTCATCAAGAGAAGAAACCTCAAGCTCTTTTACATTTTTTGTTTTTCTATTAAGATAATCAAAGAAACCAAGTAATCCATTTTGAAATTTGTTTAGTTTTTTTACTAAAATATTGTTAATAATTGTTAGTGAAATTAAAATAATGACAGCTAAAATACCAATTGTAACTAAGATAATAAGATTTCTTATTTTATCTGGAGTTTCAAGAACTTCTGATTCATCTATCTCTGATATAATTGCCCACGTTAAATCTTGCCCAATTTTAATTGGGGCATAAGATGATAATACAGGATGACCATTATAATCAATAATTATTTCTGTACCTGTTTCCCCTTTTAGGGCATTTACACTTGCTTTTGTTTGGACTGTAGCGTTATTTGCAAAAGAGGCTTTTATAGAGTGACCCTTAGGATCTAAATAAGAGTTACTTCTCATAAGTTTATCTGAACCAACTAAATAATCCTCTTGAGATGTGCCATACCCTTTTCTAAACTGCATAATTTTACTTATAGCTTTATCTGAAAGTTGTAAAACAATAACAGATCTAAACTTACCATCAACAAACACAGGCGCACCTAAAAACATCGTAGGCTCATTATTGCTTGGAGCATAAGGTTTCATATCTACAAATACAGGTCTTTTAAATTCTTTTACTTTGTTATAAACTTCAGCTAAAGAACTATTTTTTAATGACCCATAAACTAAGTTTTGACCATAATCAGACTCTTTTGTTGCTGTGTACATAATATGACCATGTTTTTTACAAATCATAAACATATCATAATATCCATACTCTTTTATAAAGTTTTGAAAATAATCTTCATGCATTAGTGTGGTATTTTTAGCTACTGGATTTTCTACTGGATAGCTATCCTTTGCTTTTACCCCTAGCTTTTTATGTACTTCTATAAGATCTTTGATTAAAAATTGTACATTTTCACTTTTTGATAAAACTTTTATATCACCTATTCTTTCTTGGAAAAAATTGGAAATTTGCTCCGCCTTAGAATCTCTTGCGGAAGTTAGCACAGAATAATTTTGTTTTAAAAAACTTGTTTTTATTTCCATAATAGAAAAGACTGCCAAAGTTACAGCTAATAACACTGAAGATAAAACCAACAATATAATCACCTTCACTTTAATAGACATATTTTTAAACATATTTTTCTCCTTCACTATATTCTTATATTATAAGTTGTTATTATACCATATATATGATATATTTTATCTCAAATTGAGTGTTCTTATAACAAAGAAGAGTATATTTTTACTCATCTTTATTGGAAAGTGTTCTTGCTAAGTTGATAAGATTTTCACTCCATTTTGGATTTAGGGGGCTAATCTTTACAACAGAAACACCAACTTCTTTTGCTATTTGTTGGGCAGTTTTTGTTGAAAATTCTGGTGCAGTGAATATTGCTTTGACATTTTCCTCTTTTGCTTCTTCTATTAAAAATGCTATTTGTTTTGGTTTTGGATTTTTTCCACCTGATTCTATTGCAAATTGCTCTAAATGATACTCTTTGGCAAAATATCCCCATGCAGGATGAAATACCATAAATTTACTATGTTTAGGTGTATTTTTAAGTAATTTTTTTATTTTTTTATTTGTTTGCTCTATCTCTTTTAAAAATTTTGTTAAATTAGTTTTATAATATGCTTTATTTTTACTATCTATTTTAGATAGCTCTTCATAGATAGTTTGAGCCATAATTTTTACATTTGTAGGTGATGTCCATATGTGTGGGTCTTTTCCTCCATAATGTTCATCTTTATGATCATTATGTTTTGCATGTTCATCGTGATGTGAATGCTCTTCCATTTCAATCTTCGTGATATTTTCCCCCATATCTTTAATTATCATCGATCTATTTTGATTATGGAATTTTTCTAACCAATTTTTTTCAAATTCAACACCAATAGAAAAATATATATTAGCTTTGCTAATATCTTTCATTTGTGATGGTTTTGGCTCATATATATGAGGTGAGTTACCAGGTTTTACCATAAGGGAAATATTTACCTTATTGCCACCAATTTTTTTTAGAAATGTTTTTTGTGGCGCTATGCTTACAACTGCATTTACATTTGCAAATACAAAAGAACTAAGTCCTACTAATACTATTAATAATTTTTTCATCTATTTTCTAGCCTTATTATGCGTTTGCTGCAGCTATGAGTGCTGCTAATTCGTCTTCATCTATTAATTGGGAGTTATTATCATCACCAGAAATGTATTTTGCACTATTAGCAAACTTGCCATTTGTTGGATCTAAGTTATTTACAACTCTTTCAATTTTTTGTCGATGTGCATCTTGTGCTTGCATTGATTCTAATGTCATAAAAATATTATTTCTAATACCCTCTATATCATTTACTAATTGCTTACTATTTTCAAGATTATTAAGCTTTCCTAATATCAACTCTAAATGATCCATCACTTCAATAGACATTCGTTCTGATTCTTCTATTACTTCACATAACTGCTCAATTATGTCGAACTCTTTATTTTGCATCACATTATCCTTGTTAAATAGATTGATATATGGACAAATTTTACTATAATTCAATTAATAGATAGATTATTTTAAATGATATTTGTTACTTACTGGCGTATTTTATTTCAATCTTCAAAATAAAAATATTAAATTAGATAGTTTGTTTTCTAGGATTATTATAAAGAAAAAATATGGTACAATGAATCCTAGAAATAAGTAAATATTTTAGTAAAGAAAAGAGAAAATGATAGTAGCAGTAGAGGGTAAAGTTGTAAAAAAAGAGCCTACACTTGTACATATAGATGTTCAAGGTTTGACCTATGAAGTTTTTGTGTCTATAAATTGTAGTTCAGCAATTATTAAAGAAAATGTAAGGTTACACACAAGCCAAATAATTAAAGAAGAGAGTAATAATTTATATGGTTTTTTAGATCCAAATGAAAAAAAACTATTTGATACAGTGATAAAAATAAATGGTGTAGGACCAAAAGTAGCACTGGCAATATGCAGCACTTTTACACCAAGTAGTTTTGCAAAGATTGTAGAAACATCGGATATAGCGATGTTAAAAAGAGTGCCAGGAATTGGACCTAAGGGTGCTAGTAGAATTCTTGTTGAGTTAAGTGGTTTTGTTATTACATCAGAAGATAATAAAGAAAATAGTTTTGGTGAAAACACGGCTGCTGCTATGATGGCACTAGAATCACTAGGCTTTAAAAAAGAACAAATTAATAAAGTATTATCAAGTTGTACTCAAACTGACACATCTGGAATTGTTAAAGAAGCATTAAAAAAATTACAAAGATAAGTGGGAAATATGAGTAAAAAAATAGCAATAGTATTTGGTGCAAAAAGTTTTGAACATGAGATAAGCATAATTAGTGCCATAACTATGAAAAAAGTTCTTAAGAATGAATTAGTTTATATATTTGTAGATAAAAATCGTGAGTTATATCATATCCCTACAGATACAATAAAATCAAATCTTTTTTCTAGTGGAGACTATAAAAAATATGACAAACTTCAAATAACAAACAATAGTTTTATAAAGAAAGGTTTATTTAAAACTGTAAATATAGAGTTTGATGTGCTTCTTAATTTAACGCACGGTGCAGATGGAGAAGATGGTGTGTTAGCAGGAATATTTGAGTTTTTTAATATTCCATTTATAGGTCCTAGAGTAGAAGCCTGTGTCGTAAGCTGTAATAAGTTTTTAACTAAATCATATGGTAAATCTATTGGTGTTCAAACGCTAGATTATCAATACTTTAGTAAAGAAGATGATATAAATATAGATAATTTTCCCGTTATTGTTAAACCTATACGACTTGGAAGTAGTATGGGTGTATCTATAGTAAAAGAGAAAAAAGAGTTAGATTATGCTTTAGATGTAGCTTTTGAATTTGATAATGAGATAATTATTGAACCATTTATAAATGGAATAAAAGAGTATAATTTAGCAGGAACAAAAATAGATGGAGAATTTATTTTCTCTATTGTTGAAGAGCCACAGAAAAAAGAATTTTTAGATTTTGAAAAAAAATATTTAGATTTTAATAGGAGTGAAATTGTTACAAGTGCAGATATATCTGAAACTTTAGTGCAAAAATTACAAGAAAATTTTAAAAGAATTTATAATATCACTTTTGAGGGTTCGCTAATAAGATGTGATTTTTTTGTCATAGATGATGATGTTTATTTAAATGAGATCAATTCTATCCCTGGAAGTATGGCTAATTATCTCTTTGATGATTTTAATAATATTATCGAAAAGCTAGCGAATAATTTACCCAAAAAGAAGCATATACAAATTAATTATGATTATGTAAATACAATCCAAAGTGCGAAAGGAAAAGCATAAATTATGCAAAAAATAGATATTGAATTAGATGATTTAAAAAAGATATATGATTATGTAACAGAATCAATAGTTATTTCTGATGAAAATAATAAAATTGTATTAATGAATAAGGCTGCGTTATTAAAATTTGAACTTGAAGAAGATGAAGCTATTTTAAAAAATTTAGAACAATTAACTCCTTTAGATGAACAAGAGATAATATTAAAAACTATTAAAAATAATGATTATAGCTATTATGACGTAATGTTAAAAAAAAGTAATTCACAATTATTTCCAGCTTTTATAAGTGGTCAAATCTTATATTTTAAAGAGAAGGAATACGGAATACTTACCATTGTTGATGTGACAAGTTTAAAAAATAAAGAGAAGCAACAATTAAAAAAATTAAAATCACATATTATTTCACAAGCAACAACTTATGCACAAAAAGAAAACGAATTAAAAGTTCAGGAAAGTTCTGAGGTTTTACAAATTAAAGAGGAGATAGAAAAACTCAAGCATGATAATTTTATGTTAGAGCGTAAAGTAACCCTATTTGAAAGAGAAAATAAAATATTAAATGCACAAAGTGAAAAAATTCAAGAGGATGCTTTTAGTTTTGAACAAGTTTTAGATAGGGAAATGGCTTTAGCAAAAAGATATAATAGAAAATTTTCACTCGCAATTATTGCAATTGATGATTTTAAGGGTTTAACAGAGCAGTTAAAAACAGAAGCAAAAAGAGATCTTGTAGTAAAAGCATTTAAAAAGCATTTTAGAAGTACTATCCGTACTACAGATGTGGTCTATTATGAAAATAGTGGTTTGTTTTATCTTATTTTACCAAATTCAGCAGATGTTAATATCACAGATTTAGTTAATAGACTTTTACATGCAAAAAAAATAGATACTAAAATTATTGTTAAATTTCACTGTGGATTAGCACACTACTATGACAATGATACAAGAGACCATCTAATGTACAGAGCTAAAAAAAGTTTAGAAGTAAATATAGAAGAAAGTGTCTCTATAAAAAGTAGATAATAAGAATATAAAGAGAGAAAATAGTGTTAACATTAAGTAAAAAAATTACAAAATTAGTAGGTCAAACAAATGCAAATTATAATCTTATTCATGAGGGTGATAGAATATTAATCGGGTTTAGTGGTGGAAAAGATTCATTAACATTAGTACATGCTTTAAAACGAATGCAGCAAAAAGCACCATTTAAATTTGAGTTTAAAGCAGTAACTATTACTTATGGTATGGGTGAAGATGTTCAGTTTTTAGCAGACCATTGTAAAGAACATGGTATTGATCATGAGATCGTAGAGACAAAAATATTTGATATATCAATAGAAAAAGTGCGTAAAAATAGTTCCTTATGTAGTTTAATCTCAAGAATGAGAAGAGGATATCTTTACACCTATGCTTTAGAAAATAATTTTAATAAACTAGCTTTAGGACACCATTTAGATGATTCTATGGAAAGTTTTTTTATGAATTTTTTTTATAATGGTGCAATGAGAGCTATGCCTCCTATTTATAAGGCGGAAAATGGTTTAATGGTAATAAGACCACTCATCATGTGTCGAGAGCGACAGCTAAGAGCTTTTGCACAAAAAAATGAGATAGATGTTATTGGGGACGAGGGATGCCCTGGAATGCGATTATCAAAAAAAGATAGAGAGTATATGAAAATGCCACATGCCAGAGCGAGTACAAAGAAACTATTAGCTAAGTTAGAGGAGGAAAATCCTGATATTTTTATATCTATGAAAGCGGCATTTAAAAACTTTCATACAAATACATTTTTTAATAAAGATGATTTAGATTTAGAAAAGTAAAGAGTAAAAGAGAATTGTCAAATCTCTTTTTTATTCCAAAATATTACCTTGTTTCTACCCGTATTTTTTGCTTGATATAATAATTTATCAGCTTTTATCACAGCGTCATTTGCTGTCTCACAATTTGAACGAATTTGAACTCCTGCACTAAATTTTATATCTATTTTATTATCTTTATAAATAAATTTGTTTTTTGTTACCACACTTTTAATACGATCAATATATTTATATAATTCATTTATATTCTTGTAGTGTAAAATAGCAACAAACTCCTCACCCCCATAGCGACTTATTGTATCTATATCTCGTGTGAGTTTTAAAAGTAAAGAAGCAAATGTTTTTAGAATTATATCTCCTGCTTCATGACCATAAGTATCATTAACACTTTTAAAATGATCTATATCAAAAAATACGATGGCATAATCACTTTTTTCTCTTTTATAGTGACTTTCCATCTTATGAAGTTCTTGTTCAAAACTTTTTCTATTAAGAGTATTTGTTAGGTGATCTATTCTACTATTTTCTTGTGCCTTAGCAAGTTCTTTTTCTAAATTTTTTACTTTTTGTTCTAAAATTAAAACCTCATTTTGTCCAGATTCTAAATTTTTATTTACATTTGACATCTCATTTTCAATAGTAATAGCAGCTTGAACAAGCTTTGATTGTAAATTATTTAAATCTTCTTTTGTTGAATTAGTGGGGCACATGGCTTCTATTTCATTTTTAATATTTTTTACATTGCTAGAACCATCTTTATTACTATCTATTGCATCACTTAAATATTTATTCATAAGACTTATAAGTCTTGCAATATCGGCAGTTTTCTTACTTAAAATATTTTGATCTACATTAAATCTATTTTGGATATATCTTTGCATCTCTTTTTGTATAGATTCTTCAAATATCAAAGAGGGAGAATCCCCTATTTGTATACAAAATGATTGCAAATCATCTCCGATTGATAAAGAGATAGATGGTTTCATAGAGCTTTGTAACATCTCAGCCATATTTTCTATATTTTTTTTAGGAACCCTTTGAATAAGTATATCAATCAAATCATAAATAGTTTCATGTTTATTTCCAAAAAGTTCATCTTGTCCTATTTTGGATAAGGTATTTTGAAAATATTCACACTCTTTTATTGATAATTGTAACTCTTTAGATATTTTGCAAAATTCTTTAGTATACTCTTCTGGGGAAAGTTCCCCACCCCTTTTTAAAATATTTTCTATTGTTCTTTTTGATATATTAGAAATACTATTCATATTATGATAAAAGTTTTTTTACTACTTGATTTATTCTTTTTCCATCAGCACCACCAGCAACTTTTTCTTTTGCAGGATTCATAATTTTACCCATATCTTTCATACTCGTAGCTCCAACCTCATCTATAATAGACCCAATAAGTGTTTCTAACTCTTCATCTGAAAGTTGTTTTGGTAAATAGAGACTAAAAATATCAATCTGTTGTTGTTCATTTGCTACTAAATCATCTCTTTTTGCTTCTTTAAACTGGATAATTGCTTCTTCTCTTTGTTTAATCCCTTTTTGAATAAGCTGTATAATCTTTGCATCATCAAGTTCAATTCTTTCATCAACCTCTATTTGTTTTATCATAGTGTTGATACTTCTAATCGCATCTCTTTTTATTATATCTTTGGCTTTCATAGCTATTTTTAAATCTGCTTTTAACTGCTCTTTTAAGGTCATCGTACACTCCAAATATTTTATTATTTATGCTTCTATTGTATCAAATATTGTATTAAGTTTAAGTTTAGAGTAGTATATTTAGTTATCTTCTTAAGTTACTCTCATTTTCTCTTGATTGTTCAATCTCGACAATCATTTCAATAACTTTTTTATAACTATTGATAAAATACTTTTTAAATAAAGTATAATTACCAGTTTCATAATAAGCTACTATTGATTTTAAATACTCTTTTACACTCTCTTCATCTGGAATATAAATCATATTTAAAGTGTCTTTTAATACTACATTTAGCATAAGTCTTGCTGTTCTTTTATTACAATCAGTAAAGTATTGAAGATATGCTAAGTTATTGTGCATATATAAAGCTTTATTAAATGGATTTGTAATAGTGTCACTTATTTTAAACAAATAATTTAACTCATCTTCTAATTTTTCCTTTGTAGCTAATGGAATATAATTACATCCTGTAATTGTAACTTCTTTATCTCTTGGTGTTGCTCTTTGATTATAAGCTACCATCTCAGCAGATAAAATATAATGCAAATCTTTTAAAGTCTTTTTTGACGGTTCTAAATCTTGTGTGATAAACATCTCATAAGCATCTCTTAGATTCAAAATCATTTTAGCATCACTATATTTTTTACCACCCGCTGTTCTTCCATATTCTATCAAAGCTTGCGTATCTAACTTATCATAGGTATTACCTTCAATAAGTGCTGATGTATGAATAAAATCTAAACCAAACTTATCTATGTAACTTTTATTATTCAAAAACTTTTTTAATGAAACTTTTTGATTCAATTCCTCTAAAAGTTCTATTTCATTTTCTGTAAATATATTTGTGTTTTCTAAATAATTAGGATTGTATGTTATCATAATTGGTTCTTTTGTACTCCAAATATTTATTATTTATTTATGCTTCTATTGTATCAAATATTGTATTAAGGTTAAGCATATGTCTCTTACTCTATTTTTTTAATCGTAACCATAAAATCTAAATCACAACCAGCTAGAGGGTGATTATAATCCATCGTAACTTCTTCATTGCTTACTTCAGTTACAGTAGCTTTTATAAGATCTCCATTTTGCGTATCTGCTTCTAAAACCAATCCAATTTGTAAATCGATCCCATCAAACGCTTCTTTTGGTACTTTTTCAAAAAGTGTTTCATCATACTCTCCATATGCTTCATTTGCAGGTACACAAATCTCTTTTGTTTCTCCAATGTTCATATCAGATATTCTTTTTTCTAGTCCTGAAATAAGCTCCCCTGAACCATAGGTGAATTTTATAAGTTCCCCATCTGCATTAGTATTGACTATATTTCCATCTACTTTTAATATATAATGTAATGTAACTATTTGATCTTTTTTTATTGCCATATTGTGTTTCCCTTTTTTTGTATGTAATTATATCAAAGTTTAGTAAATATCTATTTGATTTTCTTTTTGCTCTTTTTAAATTTTGTTTGTGAAAATATAACACCACCCAATATCACAGCAGATGCTACAAATTCCATAAAAGTAAGAGTTTCATCTAAAATTTCAAATGCTAGCAGTAGTGTAAAAACAGGGATTAAATATACAAATACTGAAGCTTTAGACGCATCTATTTTTGTTAGTGCAAAATTATATAAACCATATCCACCAAGTGTTACTACGATACCTAGATAAACTATCGATCCAATTGCACTATTTGTAAAGTTTTGAACAGTTGTAAAATACTCATATAAAAAAAGAGGAAAGAAAAATATCGTCCCTATAAACACCTGAATAGCAGTAATAAAAAGTGCAGAAAACTTTTTTGATAGATGTCGTGCTACTATAGTGTATCCAGCCGCACAAATCATGGCACAAAACTCTAAAAAATTTCCAAGAAGTGGTTCAGGCGCAGCCATAGTAGAACTAGCTTGTAAGCTTAGCCAAATAGCTCCATTTGTAGCTATAAGTGATCCTAAAAGGAGTCGCTTTGTAATAATCTCCTTAAGAAAAAAACCAGCTGCCATTGCTGTCATAATTGGCATAAGTGAAGTTATAATACCTGCTTGTGAAGCAGAGGTGAGTTGTAAAGCTTTTGCTTCAAATATAAAATATAAGCAGGGTTCAAAAAAAGCCATTAAAACAATTAGTTTTATATCGTTTTTTGTAAATTTATATTTGATGAAATCTTTTATAAAATAGACAAAACATAGCGATGCTGTACTCATACGAAAAAATATAACAGTAAATTCACCAAGATCTCTCATAGCTGATTTTAAGGCGATAAACGAACTAGCCCAGATCAACATAGCTAAAATAAGAGATAAAAATCCTACAATATTAAATTTCTGTAATTTTAACATATAAAGCCCTTTTTATAATGAGAAGTATACTATTTTAAAATATTATGTCAATAATCAACTGACAAAACTTAAGAATCAGCGGTGATTTACACCCTTTGTTTTACAGACTCTTTTAAAAGTAGGGGTGTTAAAAATCCTCTATAAAGATTTTATTTTCCTCTTTTGTTTTAAGGTTTTTTACCCAAATTGTTCCATTTTCCATCTCATCTTCGCCGATTAAAGCTACAGCAGTTGCCCCTTGCTTTTGAGCATTATTAAGATGTTTTGAAAATCCCCTTACTTTATAGTCAGTTAAGACTTTCATTATTTTTCTTTTTTTATTTACTATACAAAAAACAGTATCGATGGCATTTTCGCTCATCGCTCCAATATAAAGTATCTCCTCTTTTGTTTCATTTTTAACGATAAGTTCAAGTAATCTTTCTATTCCTATAGCAAAACCAATAGCAGGGGTAGGTTTTCCACCTAAAAACTCTACAAGCCTATCATAGCGTCCCCCTCCAGCGATGGCACTTTGCGCTCCGATATTATCGCTAACAAATTCAAAGGCGGTTTTTGTATAGTAGTCAAGTCCTCTTACTAAATTTGAATCCACTTCATATTTCACACCATTTGAGTCTAGTATCTCTTTTAACTTACTAAAGTCGGTTTCACAATCTTTGGAAAGATTATCCACTATTTTTGGAGCATTTATAAGTTCTTTTTGACAAGCTTCATTTTTGCAGTCCAAAACTCGAATAGGATTTGTAGTAATTCGTCTATTACAATCTTCACAAAGACTTAAAGTGTGTAGATGTTTCACTAATTTTTCTTTATATTGAGGCATACAAGTTTCATCACCAAGAGAGTTTAGTTGAAGTTTATACCCTATTTGAAAGAAATGTAAAATTTCACTTATCATTAAAATTATAGTTGCATCTTCATAGACACTAGCTTCACCAAATGACTCACAACCAAACTGATGAAACTCTCTTAGTCTTCCTTTTTGAGGACGCTCATATCTAAACATTGGACCATGGTAAAAAACTCTATGTTGTCCACCTGCTTTATCTTTTTTATTTTGTACAAACCATCTAACAACTCCAGCAGTTCCTTCAGGTCTTAAACATACTTCATGATCTCCTTTATCAGTAAAGTTATACATCTCTTTACTAACAATATCACTACTCTCTCCCACACTTCTTTTAAAAAGTGCAGTTTCTTCTAATATTGGTGTTTCAATATATTTATATCCATATTTTGTAGCTATTTTTGCACAATTTTCCACAAAATAAGTGAAAAGCTCACTATCATTATCGATTATATCTTTCATACCTCTAAGGCTTTGAATATTTGCCATCTATAAAATTCCTAAAATTATATTTTATTAAATCGTAGGATACCAAATATATACTTTTAAAGTAATTTTATATATACTTCGACGAGATAATAAATTAAATAAAAAAGGTATTTTTAGATGTATGAAGCAGCAGAATTTATAGGGATTATTGCGTTTGCAATAAGTGGATTTTCAACCGCTGCAAAAAATCATCTTGATCTATTAGGTGTACTTATAGCGGTCTTTTTAACAGCACTTGGCGGTGGAATTTTAAGAGATATTATTGTTTCTGAAATACCATATACATTTTCTCATACTGCACCTGCACTTGTAGTATTTATTGTTTTAATTTTGTTAATACTATTTAAAGTCCATAGAAGAGATTCTATAGAAAATAAACCATATTTTATCATAAGTGATTCTATAGGGTTGGTTGCTTTTTCTATTACTGGAGCTATGGTAGCTTTAGAACACAATTTGAATTATGCAGGGGTGGTAATGGTAGCATTTACAGCTGCAGTGGGTGGTGGAATTTTAAGAGATACCATTATGAACGAAATACCCTTTATTTTAAAGACAGGCTTTTATGGATCAGTCTCTTTAGTTGTTGGGTCTTTAGTATATATTTTAAATAGATTTGATATAATCACTCCCATAAGTATAGCTATTATTTTTGTCATAGGTGTTAGCTTACGAGTTGTAGCATATTACAAAAAGTGGAATATACCTTTAAAATAAAGAGTGTAAATGGGATACATAAATTTAAGTAAAAAATCATTTTTTCATAATGCAGATTATTATACAAACTTATTAGGAAGTAAAGATAAAATATGTATCGCCCTCAAAGATAACGCGTATGGACACGGAATAGAGCCTATGGCAGAATTATCAAAAGAGTATGGTATAAAACATATAATGGTGCGAAATATAGCAGAAGCAGCTAGAACTTTAGAATACTCATTTGATACGATTCTTATTTTATATGAACTTCCAACAAAAAAGTACCCTAAGAACTATATATTTAGTATAAATAGTTTAGAAGATTTAACAAAGTGTATAGATTCATGTAAAATTGAATTAAAAATAGATACAGGAATGGGGCGAAATGGTATTCTTTTTTCAGAAATATCTCAAGCTTTAGATATGATCAATAAAAAAAATTTAGAACTTCATGGAGTATTTACCCATTTTTCATCAGCTGATGAAGATGATATAATTACAAATAGGCAAGAGTTATTGTTTTTAAAAGCAGTAGATAGTATTAGAAATCAAAGTGAGAAATCTTTTAGAATACATTGTGCAAATAGTGCAGGGGTGCATAAAGTAGAAAATAGCTTATATGATATAGCAAGAGTGGGGATAGGTTTATATGGATATTTAGATGTTGAAGGTACACAAAATTTAGTAAAACCAGTTTTAAGTTTACATGCAAAAAAAATATCTACAAGAGTTTTAAATAGAGGGGATACTATAAATTATGGTGCAACATATATTGTGCAAGAGGATAATTTTATTGTATCAAATTATGATGTAGGTTATAGTGATGGTTTTTTTAGGTTAAATGAGCGTAAAAAGTCCAAAACAGCAAAGAACAAAGAGATATTAGGACGAGTTTCAATGGATAGTTTAAGTGTAGCAGGTGATGATAAGGAAATTTGTATTTTTAATAATGCAAGAGATTTAGCAAAAGTACATGATACTATACACTATGAAATTTTAACAAATTTACACGCAAGTGTTCCAAAGGTTATAATAAAATGAAAAAAATAGGAATATTATCATCTCATAACGGAAGTGGTTATGTTACTTTAGATAAGGCTTGTAAAGATGGTCAAATAGATGCAAAGGTTGTAGTAGTAATTTCAAATAATAACAAAGCAAATGTTTTAAAAACAGCCCAAAATAGAGGTACTCCAACTTATGTTATAAATAATAATCTTTATCCAAATGAAAACTTAGATAGTAAAATCACAGAGCTTTTCATAAAATATAATTGTGATTATATATTTCTTTCTGGTTATATGAAAAAAATAGAATCTCATCTTATAACAAAATATCATAATAAAATTATTAATTCTCATCCAGCTTTATTGCCAAAATTTGGAGGAAAAGGTATGTATGGACGGCTTGTTCATGAAGCCGTAATAAAAGCAAATGAAAAAGAATCCGGAGTAACCATTCATTTTGTTAATGAAGAGTATGATAAAGGTGAATTTATATTACAAAAGTCTTTAAAAATAGAGGAGGGTTGTACCGTAGAACAACTTGAAAATAATATTAAAAAACTTGAGTCCATAGCTATAATAGAAGCATTTAAAAAAATTATTTGATATATAACTAAAGGAGAGAAGAGATTAATAGTCTCTTTTCTTTCTCATTCTTGCTAACTCTTTTTGAACTGAAATATTGATATTTTCTGCTGGTTCAAAATTTAAAGAGTAGTTTCTATCTTCATAATCTACACTATTTAAAATAATTTTAATAGCTTCCATTCTTGCTTTATGTTTATCATCACTTCGTACAATATTCCAAGGAGCACTTCTAGAGTGTGTTCTTTTTAACATCTCATATTTTTTTTCACTAAATTCATCCCATAAATCTTGTGCTTGAAGATCCACTTCACTTAGCTTCCACTGTTTAAGTGGATTTGTTCGCCTGCTTTCAAATCTATTTTGTTGTTCCTCTTTTGACACACTAAAATAAAGTTTTACTAAAATAATATCTTGACGAACTAAATCATGTTCAAAATTTACGACATCTTCCATAAATATTTCATATTGATGATCTGTACAAAAACCAAATACAGGTTCTACCATAGCTCGATTGTACCAGGATCTATCAAATAAAACAGTCTCTCCCCCTGTAGGGAAATGTTCTATATATTTTTGAAAAAACCATTGACCTTTTTGAGTTTCTGTTGGTTTTCCAAGAGCCACAACCTTATAATGTCGTGCATTCATATAGCGTGTCATACGCCTAATAGCACCACCTTTTCCACTGGCATCTCTTCCTTCAAATAAAATAATCATTTTTTTACCAGATTTTTCCAAATGATTTTGCATTTTAATAAGTTCTATTTGATACTCTTGCATTTGAGCATTGTCATACACTTTTTGAATACCTGCTTGAAGAGTTTCTAAATCAACTGTTTTATAATCACCAATAAGAGACTTTAAAAACTTATTTTCCTCTTGAAGTTTATTTAGTAATTTCTTATTGTCTTCTGGCATCTCTTTAGGCTTAGCCATTTTGACTGTTTTTGATATAGTTTTATCCTGTTTTATATCCTTAGATAAACTTTGTTTATAATTTTCCAGTAAGGAATATGCTTTAAGATCTGTTAAGTTATCAACTTTATCATACCCTAAAACTTTCATATATCTTTTTTTAGATAACTGAAACCGTGCTATATATTTTTTCCCAAATGTTGGATGTGCAACTTTAGACTTATATAAACCAACAAAACCTGTTCTTTCAAAATCATTTAAATTCATTCTTATAAAACTTTTGCAAATGTGTTTTGTTCTTCCATAAGTTCGATCTCAGCTGAACCTGAAATTACTACTTTTGGATTTTCTATAAGTTGATTTTTTTGTAATTTATTTGGATAATCAACTCTATTAAGAATATGGCGTATACAATTTAACCGTGCCTCTTTTTTATTGTCACTTCTTACTATAGTCCAAGGACTAGCGTCTGTATTAGAAGCCATCAACATAGAAAATTTAGCAATAGTATATTTATCCCATAACATTTGTGATTCTTTATCTACAGGACTTAATTTATATTGCTTAAGTGGATCACTTTCCCTTCTTTTAAATCGCATACCTTGCTCTTTTTTTGATACTGAAAAGTAAAATTTCAATAAAATAATGCCAGACTTTACTAACATATCCTCAAATTGGGGTACTTCTCTTAAAAACTCATGATGTTCTTCTGGCGTACAAAATCCCATAACAGGTTCAACACCACCTCTATTGTACCACGATCTGTCAAATAAAACTATCTCTCCCGCACTTGGTAAATGCTGTGAATATCGTTGAAAATACCATTGTGTTTTTTCAGTATCACTAGGCTTTTCTAGTGCAACTACTCTAGCACCTCTAGGATTGAGATGTTCTGTTATTCTTTTTATTGTTCCACCTTTTCCAGCGGCATCACGCCCCTCGAAAATCATTAAAACTTTCAATCCTTTGTCTTTAACATGATTTTGAAATTTTAATAATTCTATTTGAAGTTTAGTAAGTTCTTTTTCATAGGATAAAGTCTCCTCTTTTACCCAAATTTGAACCTTATTGCCTTTTTTTTTCGTTTTAGCTTTTTTACTGCTAAAATTATTCGCCTTCTCTTTTGTACTTAATTGCGTATCCACCTTTTCATTATCTTTAAACTCTTCATTTATAATTTGTCTTTCTTGCCCCATATTTAAACCTTTTATTGTTATTATGGTCAGATTTTATCTAAAAGTGCTTTATAAATTGGTTATAAAAACTACCTTAAGCTAAATTTAGTTAAAATTTATCCATGAATACTATAGATTTTTTAAAACTACCTAAAAATATAAAAGAATTAGATTTATCTGAGATTATGGATAATCTGTTTTTTTATTCTTACCATTGTAAATATTTACGGAAAATACAAACTAACAAAATTGATAGAGATGATCCCCATTATATAAGTACTTATAGTAGTTTTATAGGAGAAGTTTATGAAAATATTATTTATGAACTTTTAATTAAATATGCAATAGAAACAAAAGAGATTACACGGTTTATTTTAAAAGGTCCTCATCAAAATAAATATGAAAATTTAAAAAATGGTTTAATGATAGATAGAAATTCTCAAATTGTTTATAAAGCTGGGTATAAAGATGTTACAGAGTTTGATGCTTTATTTTTTACAAAAGATAGTGTTTGTTTTGTTGAAAGTACTATTGTTAAAACTACTACTAGTTTAAGGAAAAGATTAAAAAAGAAAAAAGCATTACTTGAGGTATTATTTCCTAAATTACATATCACTGCACTTATTATTCTAAGCGAAGGTGCTATGGGTGTAAATGTTTTTCCAAAATATTGTAAAGTTTGGGTGACAAATTCTCTTACAAATGATGCGTTAATTCATGATTTAATGTACAATAACACGAAAGATGGGAAAAAGTTTATCACTTTTAATCATAAGAAACTTACTCATTCCAATACTGTGGGCTTGGTCACTTTTAAATATTTTGATACAATTTCATGGGTATTACGAACGATACGCAAAAATACTAAAAAAGTGTTAGATTATGATTTTTTGAAAACAGAACAAATTCAGCGTTATTTTGAAATTTTTAGTAAGTTTTATATAGGGCATATTGATGCGAATACTTTTGTAACATTACTTCAATATCTGAATATAGAACATATTTCAGAGGATATACCTCTTAATAATATTCAAGATAATCAAATTATTGTTACTATAGAAAAAACAAGGGATTCTTATGCTTTGATTTATTATCTTAAAATAGTTGGCGATAAGTTAAAAAAGTTAGAAGTAATAGGAAAGACACTCACTGTTTCAAATAAAGATCCAAAGGGATTTACTGCTGCTGAAACAAAATATATTCGATATATTTTTAAAAAATCTTATAAATTTTCTCTTGAAGATATTAAATCTATAAAAAATGTTATAGATGTACCTATTACTAATTAAAAATTTGTTACAATACGAGTATTCTAAGTAGTTCGGGATTTTCCTAATTTTTTTGGGTCCGATACTGTTTTTATACATTTAATTGTAATTACAATTGTGTGTAGTACTTCTTCTCTTTTGTTTAAAGAAAAGATTGCAACTCCTAAGATTGTTTTCTTAAGTGTAATATTTTGGCTTTTAGGGCCACCTCTAGGTTAACGGCTACTTGGAATTATTTAAATACTAATAAATTTTAAGGACAATTTTAAATGAATATATTAATACTTGGAAGTGGTGGTAGAGAATACTCTATTGGACTTGCTATCTCAAAAGAAGAGACGAAACACGATTTATATTTTATGCCAGGTAATGGTGCTACAACAAACCTAGGTACAAATATTAACATTAATGATTACCAAAAGTTAAGTCAATGGGCAAAAGAAAATAAAATAGATTTAACCATTGTAGGTCCAGAACAACCATTAGTAGATGGAGTAGTGGATATTTTTAAAGAAAATGGATTAACAATTTTCGGTCCATCTGCTGCTGCTGCTCAATTAGAGGGGAGTAAGGTGTATATGAAAAATATATTAAAAAAATACAATATACCTACTGCTGCTTTTATAGAAACGCAAAATAAAGATGAAGCATTTAATTTTATTGATAGCATGACAAAAACTCCCATTGTAGTAAAAGCAGACGGACTTTGTGCTGGAAAAGGTGTTATTATTGCTATGAATAAAGATGAAGCAAAAAAAGCAGTTGCCGGTATGTTAAGTGGTGAGAGTTTCGGTGATGCTGGAAATGCTGTAATTATTGAAGAGTATTTAGATGGATATGAATTATCAATTTTTGCTATTTGTGATGGTGAAAATTATGTAGTATTACCAGCGGCTCAAGATCATAAAAGAATAGGTGATGGAGATACTGGACCGAATACTGGTGGTATGGGTGCTTATGCTCCAACACCCTTAGTAAATGATGATATTTATAAAAAGGTTGAAGAAAAAGTTATTAAACCAACATTAGAAGGGATGAAAAAAGAGGGTGCCCCTTTTGAAGGTGTACTTTTTATTGGAGTTATGGTAGTAGATGGTGAACCTATTATATTAGAATATAATGTACGATTTGGTGATCCTGAGTGTGAAATACTTATGCCATTACTCCAAAATCCTGTTAGCGAACTTTTCTATAAAGGTGCAACCAAGCAACTCAATACTTTTCATTTAAAAATGAAAGATCAATTTGGTGTTGCTGTTGTTATGGCAAGTGCAAACTATCCTTATGGAAGTAGCCAAGCTGCCCAAATAATTGTTGATGAAATTCATGATGAGGAATTAAAAGCAAATTCACATATATCTTATGCTGGAGTTACTGCACAAGATGGGAAACTTTTTGCAACTGGTGGTAGAGTATTATTGTGTGTTGGTTTGGGTAATAGTATAGAACTAGCTAGAAATAGGGCGTATGCACTATGTGGACAAGTACATTTTGCAGGTAAAAAAATGAGAACAGATATTGCGTATCAGGCATTAAATTAGAATGAGCAATAATAAACAAATTGATAGTAATAATTTAGAATTAGCGTCGATGAAGTCAAGGGTGAAAGCTTTTGTGATTGATGATTTATCTATTACTTTATTAGTTTTAATTATTTTATGGGATAAAATCTCATCTACAAATGGTGATATTATAGCTAGTATGATAATTATGAATGAAGCTTTTGTTCAAATCCTTATTTTAAAATTTATTTATCAAGCTTTTTTTATATGGTACTATGGAGCTACTATTGGAAAACTTATTTCTAAAATTAGAGTTATTGATTTTGAGAACTATGGAAGAGTTAGTTTAGTAAATTCCTGTATTCGATCTGCAGGAAGAATTATAAGTGAGTCGATATTCTATCTAGGATTTTTTTTAGCATATTATGGTGATTCTCGACAAACTTTGCATGATAGATTTGGTAAAACATTAGTTGTTAATGCTTAGAATTATTTTACTGACGATATTTACTGTTAGTTTTGTATTTTCACAAAGTAGTTTAAAAGATGAAGATATAGAGATATTAGCTAAAAAACTTGAAGTTCAGGATAATATTGTTACTGCTTTTGGCAATGTTATTGTTTATTCATTAAATTACTATATTACTGCTAATCGTTTACGATATGATAAAATAAATAAAAAACTTGAACTATTTGGTGATGTAAATATTGTAAAAAATAATGAGTCAATTAGCTATTCTCAATATATATTTATTGATATTAAAAAAGATATAAATAATTTTAAACCTATGTTTGTTTTAGATAATACAAATAAATTATGGTTTAAAGCAAAAAATGCACTAAAAGAGAAAAATAAATTTGCTATTAAAAACTCTACCTTATCAAGTTGTGACTGTCTCGATCCTGCTTGGAAAATTGGTTTTAGTAGTGGGGATTACGATACTACAACTCAGTGGATTAATACTTATAATACAACACTTTATATTAAAGATATTCCAGTTTTTTATACTCCTTATTTCGGTTTTCCAACAGATAACACTCGTAGATCTGGACTTTTGACTCCAACAATTGGGTATTCAAAAAATGAAGGACTTTTATACGCACAGCCTATTTATTTTGCACCTAAAGATAATTATGATTTTGAATATGTTTTTCAATCTAGGTTAAAAAGAGGTAAAGGACATGCTTTTCAATTTAGATATGTAGATTCACCATATTCAAAATTAAATTTTGATACTGCCGTATTTAAAGAAAAAGATGAGTATCAAAAAAAGATGAATTTAACGAACAATAAACATTATGGTTGGAATTTAGACTATAAGCGTTCACAACTATTTTCATCTAATAATCATAGCGATGGCTTTATATTAAAAGCCTTAGATATGAATGATGTTGATTATATCAATACAAAATATAATTCAAATATCACAAATAATACAAATAGATTTCTAGAATCAAGAGCAAAGTATTTTTATAACACAAATAAGTATTATGGTGATATTGAAGTAAATATGTACAATGATATCTCAAAAAGTAACAATGATGATGTTATGCAAAAAATTCCTTCAGTAAATTTACATAAGTATTCTTATGGTTTCTTTGATAATTACTTAACTAGTTCTGTTAATATTAATACAAATAGAAAAACTAGGAAGGTAGGTGTAGGTGGGAATACAACCCAATTATATATACCAGTAACATATCATAGTTATTTATTTGATGAATATCTTAACTTTTCATTGAGTGAACAGATTAAATATACAAATATAAAATATAAAAATTCAGACTATAAGGATGCACATTTTGCTGAAAACAATCATGTTGTAGCATTATATTCAGATATTTTAAAGCCCTATACAAGTATTATTCATGGTATGGGCATAAATGCTACATATACAGATTCAAATGTTTTTAAAGACTCAGGGACTACTGATGATAAAAACTTTTCCATTGCAAAAACAAAGAAAAATATTTCACTAGGATTTGAACAGTCTATTTATAGTAAAAGTACCTTAAAAGAGATAATTAATCATAAAATGAATCAAAATTATGTGTATGATGAAAGTGAAGATATTTATGAAAGAGATGATTTTCAAAATGACTTAACATATAATTATGATTATGGAACACTATCAAATAGATTAATTTATAATTACGATATCAAAAAGATTACAAATTCATCTACTACATTAAGATTTAAAAAAGATTCATATTTTTCAAATATCACCTATACTTATTTAAAAAACAAAGATAATTTAAAAGAAGATAAAAATATAAATTATGATTTAGGATTATCTTTTTATAAAGATTATGAGATATTTTATAAAGAAGAATATGATATAACGAATAAACTTAGCAAAAAAAAAGAGTACAATTTTAATATTGATGATAAATGTTGGGGAATAAATTTTAAACTGATTGATTCTTTAGTTGCTACAGATACTACGTCACAAAATAACAATTCATATCGTCAAAAAATAGTATATATGGAATTTAATTTAAAACAGTTATTTAACATTGATCAACAGTATGAAATAAGTAAAAGGAATTGATATTTGAAACTAGAAAATAAGATGTTTAAAAATAGAAAAGATGCATTGTTACAATTATGTGAGGTTTTACCACTTGAAAGTATGCAAGATGAAAAATGGATAATCTTAGCTATTTCAAGTGGTGCAGCCCCTATGGGAATCGACTTATCTGAAAAACTTCATGCTGATTTTGATTATTTGTTTACAGAGAAAATTTTTACATCTAAAAATAAAGAGTGTGAAATAGCAATTATTACAGAAACAGAAGAGATCGTAATACACGAAGAACTTATGAAATCTTTTGATTTAAAACTTGAAGATATATATGCAGAATCAAAAAAACAATATACAACAAAACTTGCAAAGTATAAAGCTAAATATCGTAACAATTTAGATATAATAGACCTAGAAAATAGAAATGTTTTGTTAGTTGATGAGGGTTTAAACACTGGATTGACTATGATGGCTTGTATTAAGTCGGTAATTAATAGAAAAGCAAAGTCTGTTTTTGTTTCAGTGCCTGTGTTACCTGAAATTGTAATTCATGATATTGAAACAATCGCAGATGAGTTGTATTATGTTAGTGCGCCGTCTCATTTTGTATCTATTGATTTTTACTATGAAACTTTAGAAGATGTAAAATTAGAAGATATAGAGAAATTAAAATATAATTATAAAAAGGAAAATAATGTCAACAATATGTGAATTAGAACTAAATAAAGTAAAAGAGATTTTTGAATTTGATAAAGTAGCTAAACAGAGTAATGGTTCTGTTTTATTAACAGTAGGAAATACTGTTTTAATGGCAACGGTTGTTTCAGAGTTTGATAATCCAGTTAGTGAGGATTTTACCCCTTTAACTGTACAGTATATTGAAAAGATGTATGCAGCGGCAAAATTTGCTGGTGGTTTTATGAAAAGAGAGGGAAAGCAAAGTGATTTTGAAACTCTAACCTCTAGGATTATTGATAGAAGTTTACGACCATTATTTCCAAAAGGATATATTTATCCAACTACAATTACTGTTATGGTTTTAAGTGTAGATGCTGATGCTGATTTACAAGTTTTAGCATTAAATGCAGCAAGTGCTGCTTTATATACTTCAAATATTCCTGTAAATAAATCAGTATGTGCTACAAGAATTGGTAAAATTGATGATCAATTAGTAGTAAATCCATCTTTAGAAGATATGAATAATTCAACACTAGATCTGTTTGTTGCTGGGACTTCTACTGAACTTTTAATGATTGAGATGAAGGCTATTTCAACATCAGAAATGGTTGAAGTTGATATCGAAAGTTTTACAAAAATACATAATATCAATGATATTAGTGAAGCAGATTTAGTTGATGCTATTGCGATGGCATCAACTAATATTACAAATACAAATATTACTTATGAAAAAAGTTTTGAGTTTGCTAAGCAAGAGGTAGAAACTGTTGAATTACTAGAAACAAAAATAGAAACATCTTTGATTGAATATGTACAAAATAATTATTCAGACAATATTAAAGATGCAATTAAAGTAATGGCTAAAAAAGAAAGATATAGTGGATTAAAGAACATAGCAAAATTAATTTTAGAAGATGATTATATAATAGAAAATGAAATTAATTTAAAAGATATAGAAGAAACTGTTGAGATTGTAAAGAAAACTATTGTGAGAAGTATGATTATTGATGAAAAAGTAAGAGCTGATGGAAGAGGGCCTAAAGAGGTTAGACCTATTACAATTGAAACAAATATTCTACCATCTGCACATAGTAGTTGTTTATTTACTAGAGGAGAAACACAAGCATTAGTTGTTGCAACTTTAGGGAACAATAAAGATGCACAAATGTTTGAAAGATTAACATCGAAAAGTAATGAAAATGAATCATTTATGGTTCATTATAACTTTCCAGGATTTAGTGTAGGTGAAGCAAAACCAATTTTTGGAGTAAGTAGAAGAGAATTAGGGCATGGTAATCTTGCAAAGAGAGCTTTAGAATCATCAATAGATAAAGATTACAGTGATACAATTAGATTAGTTTCTGAAATATTTGAATCAAACGGTAGTTCATCAATGGCAACTGTTTGTGGTGGTTCTATGGCACTAAAGGCAGCAGGTGTTCCTATCTCATCTTTAGTTGCAGGTGTTGCTATGGGTGGTATTTTTCAAGATGATAAATATGTTGTTTTAACAGATATCATGGGATTAGAAGATCATGATGGGGATATGGATTTTAAGGTAACTGGAACTGCAGATGGTATCACTGCACTTCAAATGGATATTAAATTAGGTGGAATTGCACTTGATGTTTTAAAAGAAGCACTAGACCAAGCAAAAGAGGGAAGAGTTCATATTTTAGAACTTATGGAAGAAGCAGCGACCCACATTATTCCTTCTGAAGCTTTACCTTTAATTGAACAATTTAGTATCGATCCAAGTAAAGTTTTAGCTGTAATAGGAAAGGCTGGATCAGTTATAAGAGAAATTATTGAAAAATGGGAAGTTTCAATTGATCTTGATAAGTCAAGTGGAAATGTAAAAATTACAGGTAGTAATAAAGATAATATTTTAGGTGCAGCCGAGCAAGTAAAAAACATATCATCAAATGCTAAAGCTTTTCAAAAAAAAGAGGTGATTAATTTTGAAAAATTGTATAAAGTTGATGATGTTTTAGAGGGAAAAGTTGTTAGAATTGCAGATTTTGGTGCATTTATAGAACTACCAAAAGGTGGAGAGGGATTATTGCATATTTCTAAAATTTCTAAAAAAAGAGTAGCAAATGTTAAAGATGTTTTATCTGAAAATGACATGGTAAGTGTACGTGTTTTAAAAATAACTAAAGATAGGATAGAGCTTATATCTTCAGAGATATAAAGCTGGCATTGACTAAATAGACTTATAGAGTAAAAAAGTAATAAGAAGAAAACATTTGCAACGAAAGGGTCAAAATCTTTGATTTTGGGGTACCCATCAGT
>PDWI01003550.1_pt1 | contig 34294 bp, 32 predicted proteins | sample 1430891 | NCBI WGS metagenome assembly PDWI01 (sample SAMN01162508, study PRJNA174530) | Oral metagenome, whole genome shotgun sequencing project. | biome: Marine environment; feature: Marine mammal; material: Swab sample of the gingival sulcus; isolation source: swab sample of gingival sulcus... | reverse complement strand
AAATAGTAACTCCCGAATTTTCTTCAATGTTTTCAGATGAATATTTGTTCAAAATATTTCCTAAACTGTTAAATTCTTTCAAATCAGAATATTTATAATGCTTCGAGGGATGATTTGCCCAATTCCTATCAACAACAGCTCTCGAATATCCAACTTCTTTTTCAAAAAATGAACCTGAACTTATTATTTTTCTTTTCATATTATTTGTCCTTCTAAAGTTTATTGGAACATTATTGAAAACATTTGTATAAACTTACTCCCTAACTTATCTGTCAAATATTATGATGGAATATTTTATCAATCATTAGTGTTCGATAATTAAATATTTTATCCAACTTATTTTTAATCACTGAGGCATTAGCAATTCTTCCTAAAAGAGCTAACGGAGGTTGATAACTAACAATATCTTTCATTAACACACCATCTTCAGCAGGCAAAATAATATGCTGATGATGCCACATTTTATAAGGACCAACTCTTTGTTCATCAACAAAATAAGATTTTTCCCTAACATGAGTTATTTCCGTAACCCAGTTTGTAGGAATGCCTAATAAAGGTCTAACCGTATAGCTAATAATCATGCCCTCGTATATTTTATCGGGTAAATCGGATGTGCGAATATCAAATCCCATATTTTGCGGTGTAATTTTCTTTAGATTTTGTGGTGAACTTATAAACTCCCAAATATCTTCAATGGAAGCTTTAATAAACTGTTCTTTTTTTAATTGATAAAATGCCATAATAATTATTTATTTTTTTGGACAGCAGTAATTTTTTTCATTGTATAGATTTTATTTTAGTAAGCGATTTTGGTTAAAAATTCTAATGTAGAAACAATATTTTTTATATACTGTTCCGTAGTTTACGCAAACTTAATAATTTAAATCTTAAGCGACAACTAAAAATTCTGGTTATTGATTGCTCTTTTTCCTAATTATAAGTTCATTCCGTAGGCAATTGAATACTCATATTCATGGATTTTATGAAAGCCAACCTTTTCATAGAATAGAATGGCTTTTTTATTTTTTTTGCCTACTTCGAGATGCAAAGAGGGAACTTTTAATAATTTCAGTTTATCAATAAAAATGTAAATCAATCTTTTACCCAAACCTTTTTTTTGTAAATCGGGGAGCAAATCAATATGCAAATGTGCATGATAATTTTTAAGTTCATCTTTAATAACATAACCTTTATGAATCAGTCTGATAATATTGGCATCTGCTGAAGTATCTTCTTTGTTCGGCAAATGATATTTTTTGCGTAATTCCGGTAACCATTGGGTTTCGCATTTTTCAGAAAATAGTTTTGAATTTTTTGTTCCGAGAATATATCCTTTAGGAATGTTATTTAAGGTTACTACAAAAGTCAGTTCAGGTTCAAAAATTGCATAAGGGGCTGCGTAAAAATGTCCTAGTAGATTTCTATCTTTATAAAGCTTTGTCGCATCTTTTCCGCTATCTCCGGTTTTTAAGCAAATCTCATAAAGGTTCGGTAAATCTGATAAATGAAATAGTCTTATCTCAATTTTTTCATTGTCCATTATTTAATCCGTAAAGATTTAGAATTGGTCCCAATTTTATTTCATTTTCCTTAAACAATTTCCATCTGTTTTTAGAACTTAATATAAAAAGTTGAGCAATAAGAACAAAGGTATTTTACTTTTTCTTTACAGAATAAAAAAAGAGTTTCAAACCGTCTCTTGCTGCTTATAACGGTTTAGTTAAAATTTTATTTTTAATTCCATAAATACTTTTAGTAATTTTATAAAAAAAATATTCTAATTATATGCTGCAATCACTTGAAATAAAAGATTACGCACTCATTCAAAATATTTTTGTTGAGTTTGATAGCGGACTTAACATAATAACGGGCGAAACCGGAGCGGGCAAATCAATTCTAATTGGTGCTCTTGGCTTACTTTTAGGTGAGCGTGCATCGACCGATGCAGTTCGCAAAGGTGCACGAAAGTCTTTTGTTGAAGGCATTTTTAATATTGGCAATAACAACAAATTAAAATTGTTTCTTGCTGAAAATGATTTTGACTATTCCGAAGAACTCATCATCCGCCGAGAAATTTCGCTTAAAGGTTCCAACCGATGTTTTATAAATGATTCACCTGTTCAACTTTACGTTGTTAAGCAGATAGGTGATTTATTAATAGATTTACACGGACAACATGATCATCAATCACTTTTGCGGGAAGAAACGCATATAGATTTTTTAGATGAATTCTGTGATATAAAAAATGAATTGCAAGAGTATAACGAAATACGACAAAATCTTATTTCTGTTATTGATGAATTAAATGAACTGAAAAAAAATGAGATAAAATTAAAAGAAAGATTAGAGTTAAATACTTTTCAGTTAAAAGAAATAAATTCGGTTTCGCCGGAAGAAAATGAAGATGAAAGAATTGAGAGTCAGTTAAACATACTTGAAAATGCAGAAAAGTTATTTGAGTTTTCCTCTCAAATTTATGCTGCCATTTATGATGATGAAAATTGTGCTAATGATATTTTGGTTAACATAAAGAATCAAGTAGCGGAAATTTCACTAATAGATGAAACTCTTCAATCCAAACTCGAAGAAGTAGATTCTGCAATAGCGTTAATAAGCGATGTTGCGGATTTTATCAGGGATTACAAAGATAAGATTGAAATTGAACCGGAGCAGTTAAATGAAATGCGTGATAGAGCAGGAGCTATTCACCTGCTTAAAAAAAAGTATGGCGGAACTCTGGAAAGTGTGTTAAACCATAAAACAAAGATTGAAGAAGAATTATCTATCGCCGAGAATTTTTCCGAAAAGATAAGCGAGCTGGAAAAAGAAATTGAAAAATTACGCAGTAAACTTAAAATTAGTGCATTACAATTAAGTTCCAAAAGAAAAAAAGAAGCGAAAAAAGTAGAAACAGAGATTGAAAAGATTCTTAATTATTTAGGAATAAATAATTCAAAATTTAATGTTATATTCGCTGAAGAAGAAGTTCAAAATTCAAATTACTATATAGTCAATAATAATAAAAAAATTAGTTTTAGTGCAAAAGGAATTGATAAAGTTGAGTTTTATATTTCTACAAATTTGGGTGAAGACCTAAAACCTCTTGCTAAAACTGCTTCGGGTGGAGAGATTTCCAGAATTATGCTGGCAATTAAAAGTGTGATGGCTAAGTCAGAGAAATTGCCTCTTCTTGTGTTTGATGAAATAGATGCAGGAATCAGCGGAAGAATTGCGCAGAAAGTCGGAAAGGTTTTAAAAGATTTAGCAAAAAGCCACCAGATAATTTCTATCACTCATTTGCCTCAAATTGCTGCCATGGCAGAGCACCATTACTCCGTTCAAAAAGAAACAACTTCCAATCGTGTAACAAGTTTAATAAAAAAATTAGATGAACAAGAGAAAGTAACAGAAGTGGCAAAGCTTTTGAGTGGCGAAAAAATTACGCAAAGTAATTTAGATACAGCAAAAGAACTGATTAATTCTGTTAAGTAAATTTATATTTTTTCCGATAGTATAGTTATGGCAAAGTTTTTCTTAGTCAAATATTAACTCAATAAAGAAATGGAGGGAAAATGAAAAAAATATTTTTTCTTTTTCTGATTTTAGCATTTAGTGTTAAAACAACAGCTCAACTGAATGAAGCTACAGATTTAACTGAGAAAGATATGGAACAATATGCAGTTCCTTTTGTAACTTCTGTAGGAACTTGGTTAAACTCAGGGGGATATCATTCCGCAAGTGTATCTAAAATGTTTGGAGTTAAAATTAGTCTGCTTGGTATGGTTATGTTAATTCCGGATGACCAATTAACCTTTAAATTAAAAAATGGAACAGAAACGGCAACAGTATTTGGGGATAAAGGAGCATCAGTACCGGGTACGAATGGTTATTTAGTTTATCCTCCGGGTTTTAATCAAAATAAAATACCTGCCGCTATACCACAAATTGCAGTAAGTACTCTCGGTAGTGAATTAATGTTAAGGTTTTTTCCTAAAACAAGTTTTGATAGTGTAAATGTAAACTTGTTGGGAATTGGTGTTAAACATTCTATTAGTCAGTATATTCCGTTATGTCCCGTTGATATTGCCGTTCAAGTGATGTATAATACCATTAGCATGGATAATAATGATTTTGATTTATCAACTAAAAATTGGGCGTTTAATGCTCACGTTAGTAGATCATTCGGACTTTTTTCAGTTTACGGCGGACTTCAATATGAACAATCCCAAATGAATATTAATTATGTTTATACCGGAAATGCGCTTGGAGGTTTACTTGAGGATAAAGAATTTTCAGTGGACATGAAAGGTGATAACAAAATGAGGATTACAGTCGGGGCAGCATTAAGATTCGCATTTTTTGTAATTAATGCAGATGCAAGTCTTGGAGCACAAAATGTTTTTGTAACAGGAATTAATTTTGAATTTTAAGGAGAAATAAAATGATTAAAAATAATTTGAAATATTTAATTTTAAGTATCTTGCTTCTTTTTATCGGTTGTGATGAATTAAGTAAAATCCCGGTTAATATACCAATACCGTTGGAGTTTAATGCAAAAGGTACTCAAACAAGTTTTATAGCCAGTGATAGTTTTTGTCTCTCGGAATTTAGTGAATGGAGAGATAATCAAGATGAGTTAAATAGTGTAAAGTTTCTTAGTGCTTCGTATTGGACTTTAGGTTCAACTCCAAATCTTAGTGCAGATATAAATTTTACAATTTATGATAAAGAAGATAATGTATTATTTTCTTTTGATATGGAAAATGTAAATGCTCAAGAATATACTGACAAAGCTTATATTTATTCGCTAACGCAAGAGCAAATTCAAGCGGTAAATAATTATGTTTCCAACTTGTCAAATAATGATAAGTGCTTTAGTTATAAGTTTTCAGTAAAAAATGTAACCGGCGATAAAAATAATAATGGTCAGTTTGAATTGAACGGAAAAGTAGAGCTGCTGTTCGAAGCAGATGTTAATTTGTAATATTTAATCTTTCTTTGCTTTTCTGCCTCAAGCGGAGAGCATTTTATGGCTTTGTATAGATGATGTATAAATTTATTCACTCATACAATTTCAAAAGTATGAGTGAATAAATTTATACATCATTTTTTATAGATTTGTTAACTTCCCCATTCTTCACCTTCGGTATTCATAAAATTCCAAACTTCAATATTAGATTATAACATTGTAATTTATTTAAGAAAGAGTTTTATCTTTTTGATTTTTTATATTAGTAATAAAAATATTTAATATTACTTTAATCCAAAAAAATAATCCGTTGATTTTTTAAGTTTTGTGAAATTATGAGTTTAGCTGTTTATATACATATTCCTTTTTGTGATCATAAATGTATTTATTGTGATTTTTATTCAATTATTAATTATCAAAACTTAAATGAATACTTGAAATGCTTAAAGGCAGAAATAAAATACTACGCAGATCAATTTTTGCAAAACAGAATAATTGATACAATCTTTTTTGGTGGTGGAACTCCTTCGCTAATGGAACCAAAATATTTAGAAGAAATTTTGCAGCAGCTTTATGCCAATTTTAATGTCTCTAAAAATGTAGAAATAACAATGGAAACCAACCCGGGAACAGTTTCTAAACAAAAATTGGAAGAATTTAAGGCGATTGGAATTAACCGAATCAGCATCGGTGTTCAAACTTTCGATGAAAAAGAACTTAAATTTTTAACAAGAATTCATGATAAAAAAATTGCAATAAAAACGGTAGAAAATGCCAAGGACTCCGGATTTGAAAATATTAGTATTGATTTAATTTTTAGTCTGCCTAAGCAAAGTAGAAAAACTTGGCTTAATAATTTAGAGATTGCCGTAAGTCTTCCGATAAAACATATTTCGGCTTACAGTCTAATCTTAGAGAGAGGAACAATCTTAAATAAAATGGTTCTCGATGGCAAAGTAAGAATGACTGACGAAAAGCACGATGCTGACTTGTATAAACTTACTATGGATTATTTGGAAAATAAAAATTTTAATCAATACGAAATTTCTAATTTTGCTAAGGTGGGATATGAATGTAAACACAATTTGTACTATTGGGAATATAAAGATTATCTCGGATTCGGGACGGCTGCTCATTCATTCGTAAATGGAAAGCGTTGGTGGAATTATTCAAGTTTAAAGCAATACATTGATGAAGTTAAAACTAAAAAAAATGCAGTCAGGGGTAAAGAAACTTTAACTAACTCCGAAATGTTGAAAGAATCTATAATGCTTTCGCTAAGAAGCAAAGGTTTAAACTTAAAAAATGTAACAAATTATTCACAAGATTGGTATTTTAAAAAAGAAAAAATTATTAATAGCTTCAAAGAAAAAAAATATTTGCAAGAAAAAAATGGTTTATTAAGCTGTACAAAAAAAGGTTATCTCCTTTGCGATGAAATTATTCAAAATTTGATATAGATTAAAATGTTAAAAAAAATAGCTCTGCATTGGCAGATTTTTATAGGATTAATACTCGGTTTATTATTCGGACTTACATTCGGTAAAGCTGTAGATTATATTGCTTGGATTGGCACTTTATTTATTCAAGCATTAAAGATGATAATCATTCCACTAATTTTTACTTCAATAATTTCAGGTGTTACCAATATTGGTTCGGGTAATAATTTTGGGAGGTTATTCGGTAAGACTTTTTCTTACTATATTGTAACAAGTCTTTTTGCAATATCAGCCGGACTTTTATTTGTAAATATAATTCAGCCCGGAGTTGGTGCCGAAATAAGTTTAGCCGCCAAAGTTGAAGAAATTGATGGAGCAACAGGTTCTTTTACAACTACATTGATGAAAATAATTCCTACAAATGTTTTTCAAGCAATGGCATCCGGTAATATGCTTTCAATAATATTTTTTGCTATGCTTATTGGATTTTTTATAACCAAGGTAGAAAGCAAACACAAAAATTTGCTTATCGATTTTTTCAATGCAGGTTTTGATGTAATGATGAAAGTTACAATGTTCATTATTAAGTTTACACCAATTGGTGTTTTTGCTCTTGTTGCAAAACTCATGGCATCTCAAGAACATCCATTTGGTACTATTCAAAGTCTCGGTTTGTATATGATAACTGTTGTGCTGGCTTTATTATTTCATGCGGTAATTGTATTGCCAAGCATTGTTAAATTTATCGGGAATATTAGTCCTGTAAAACATTTTAAAGCTTTAACCGGACCTTTGCTTACTGCATTTTCAACATCTTCTTCAAACGCAACTTTGCCTTTTACTATAGAAGCTGTTGAAGACAATTCGGGAGTATCAAACAAAATTACAAGTTTCACTTTACCACTTGGAGCAACAATAAATATGGATGGAACTGCACTTTACGAAGGTGTTGCCGTAATGTTTATCGCTCAAGCTTACGGAATTGAACTTGGAATTTTGCAGCAAGTAATAGTTTTAATAACGGCTTTATTAGCATCAATCGGGGCTGCAGCTATTCCAATGGCTGGTTTGGTAATGATGACAATAATTTTAACTGCGGTCGGGCTTCCGCTTGAAGGAATTGCTTTAATTTTACCTGTTGATAGAATCCTTGATATGTGTAGAACAATGGTAAATGTTTGGAGTGATTCATGCGGAGCAGTTTTAATTGCAAAGAGCGAAGGCGAAGAACTAAAAGTATAATCAGGAGAAAAATGGATAAAAAAATATCAATTATTGGTTGCGGAAATATAGGTTTTTCAATTGCTGAAGGTTTATTGAAGACTAAAAAATACAATCCGGAAAATATAATTATAACACGAAGAAGTGAAAGACACTTAAAAAAATATAAAGAACTTGGATTTAAAGCTCTAACTGATAACAAAGAAGCAGTTAGACACTCCCAAATAGTTATAATTGCCGTTACACCTCAGCAACTAAATGTTGTTTTGAATGACATTAAGAATGAATTAAAAGTTGATAAGCATGTTGTTCTTTCCGTTGTTTCCGGTGCTTCAATCAAAGAAGTAAAAGAAAAAATTAATGTTGGAGTTCCGGTAGTTAGAGTTATGCCTAACACAGCAATTGCCATACAAGAATCAATGACCTGCATCGCTGCAGAAGACAAAGATAAGAATCAAGTTGAATTTGCCAAAACCATTTTTGATCAACTCGGCAAAACCATTCAAATAAATGAGGAACTAATGGGAGCTGCAACTGCACTTTGTGCTTGCGGAACGGCATTCTTTTTACGAGCAGTAAGAGCTGCTTCGCAAGGAGGTATTGAAATTGGTTTTCATTCTCACGAAGCGTTAATTATGGCATCTCAGACCGCTAAAGGTGCTGCCGCAATGCTGCTCAAGGAGGGTAAGCATCCCGAAAGAGAAATTGATAAAGTTACTACACCGCAAGGAATAACAATTTCGGGACTTAATCAAATGGAACATAGCGGTTTTAGTTCTTCGATGATAAAAGGTATTGTTACCGCTTCAGAGAAAGCTGAAAAAATCTATTCAAAAAAGGACTAAACTCTAAAAGTCAATTTGAATAAGAAAATACTTAATCTTGCAATTCCTAATATTATAAGTAATATTACCGTTCCTTTACTCAGTTCGGTGGATACTGCGGTAATGGGGCATTTGGAATCTCCCGTTTATCTTGGTGCTATTGCTCTCGGCTCAATGATTTTTAATTTTATCTATTGGGGCTTTGGTTTTCTTAGAATGGGAACAACCGGACTTTCAGCCCAATTTTACGGTGCAAAAGATACGGCTGAAGTTTCTGCAACGCTTTTTAGAGCTTTATTTATTTCTCTTTCTTTCGGAATTTTTATTGTTTTACTTCAATATCCAATAGCCGAACTTAGCTTTTTTCTTGTAGATGGAAGTAGCGAGGTCGAAAATAGTGCTTTAGGTTATTTTTATATAAGAATTTTTGCTGCTCCTGCAACTCTATCGCTCTATGCACTGAACGGTTGGTTCTTGGGTGTTCAGAATGCTAAGTTTCCTTTATACATTGCAGTTTTTATTAATATTCTGAATATTCTTTTAAATCTATTGTTCGTATATCAATTTGATATGAATGTTGACGGAGTAGCATTCGGCACACTTATTTCACAATATCTCGGATTTATTTTGGCATTCTTTTTAATCTACATAAGGTATAAAGAATATCTGCATAAATTTAATTTTGAAAAAATAGTTAATACAAAAAAAATTAAAAGATTTTTCCAAGTTAACTTCGACATCTTTTTAAGAACATTACTTCTAATTTTCACACTTTCTTTTTTTACGGCAAAATCTGCCGAAATAAATGATACAATACTTGCTGCAAATTTTATTTTAATGCAATTGTGGTTAATGATTTCTTACGGAGTTGATGGATTTGCATTTGCTGCCGAAAGTCTTGTAGGAAAATATACCGGAGCAAAGGATAATAAAAAATTAAAGAAAACAATAAAATATTCTTTTTCTTGGGGAATTTTATTAGGAATGTTTGTTAGTATAATTTATTTAGTTTTTGGAAGAGAAATTATAAGTCTTTATACTAACCAGATAAAAGTCATAAATGCAGCAATGATATTTATTTTATGGATTGTAGTTTCGCCTATAATTAATTCAATTAGTTTTATTTGGGATGGAATTTACTTTGGAGCAACGGAAACTAGAAAAATGCTTTATGCAATGATTATTAGTGTGCTATTTTTCTTTTTACCGATTTATTACTTAACTGCCGAACCACTTGGGAATCATTCGATTTGGTTTTCTTTAACTGCATTTATGTTCATAAGAGGAGCAACCTTAACTTGGTACTGGAAGAAAGAAATCGGTAATAATAAGAAATGAAGTAACCTCATATCACTGATGCGTGAAGCAAAGATGTGAAAATAAAAAATTTTGTATGAGTTACTTAGGTTAAGAATAAGTTATATACCGGAATAGCGAAAAAAATTGCTTAATTGTTAAATGTATCAATTATCTTTCTTTTTCTTGCCTGTCTTCGGCGAATTATACTCTGATAAGTCACAATTTATATTGAAATTAGGCAAATAAAATATTAAATTAAGTATTCTTTTTTTCGCCCGTAAGGGCGATTTTTGTTTACATTATAAAGTATGAAAGAAATAATAGAAAATATTGCAAAGAGTACTGCTGAAGATTTCAGATTTATGTTAATAAAAACCAAAATTAAAGGAGTAAAAAAAACTCCTGAGATAGAAGTTTTTATTGATAGCAAAGTTGGAGTAGGTACAAATGATTGTGCAGAGTTTAGCAGAAAATTCAAAGAAAAATTGGAAACAAGCAGCTTAAACAATTTGGACTATCAACTCGTAGTTTCTTCGCCCGGCACAGAAGAACCATTAATTTATTTAGAGCAATATTTTAAAAACATTAGCAGAGAATTTAAACTATCATTTGATGATGGTGAAAAAGTTCAAAGTATTGAAGCCAAACTTAATAATATTAAGGATGATACATTATTTTTTGAATACAAAAAAAAAGAAATAGAAATAAAATTTATTAACATAAAAAAAGCAAAAGTTAAAACAAGTTTTTGATTACGGAGGCTTAAAAATGAATAGTTCTATCGTTGAATCATTTTCGTATATGGTTAAAGAAAAAGGTCTTGATAAAGATGTTTTGGGTGGAATAATTGAAGAAGTTTTTGGTGTTTTGGTAAAAAAGCAATTCGGACAAGATGCAAATTTTGAAGTTGTTGTTAGTATGGATAGAGGTGATATTGAGATATTTCTCGAAAGAGAAATTGTTGAAGAAGTTGAAAATCCAGAAACGGAAATCAGTATTGATGAAGTAAATGAAAAAGGAAATGAAGATGAACTTGAAGTCGGTGAAGAATATATTGAAAAAATTGATTTAAGCAAGTTTGGCAGAAGACATATAAGTTTAGCACGACAAAACTTAAATCAAAAAATCAGAGAAATCGAAAAAGAATTGATTTATAAAGAATATTCTGAAATGCTCGGTGAGATAGTTGTAGGTGATATTTATCAAATAAGAAAGAACGATATTTTGGTAAACCACAACAAGAATGAACTTGTATTGCCCCGCAGTGAACAAATAATGAGAGAGCGTTATAGAAAAGGTGATACGATAAGAGCCGTAATCAAAGAAGTTAAAAAAACACCAAATGGACCTGTAATTATCATTTCCAGAACAGATAACCTATTCTTAAAGAGATTATTTGAAATTGAAATTCCGGAAATTTATGATGGAATTATTGAAATTAAAGACATTGCAAGAGAACCGGGCGAAAGAGCAAAAGTTTCTGTGATTTCCAACGATGCAAGAATAGACCCTGTTGGTGCCTGTGTAGGAATGAAAGGTGTTAGAGTTCATGCTATAGTAAGAGAACTAAGCAATGAAAATATAGATGTAATTACTTATTCGGATGACCCGATAGTTTACATTCAAAGAGCAATTGCTCCGGCAAAAATTAAACAGCTTGAACTTGATGAAGATAACAAAACTTGTACTGTTAATGCAGATAGCGATCAAGTTTCACTTCTTGTAGGCAGAAATGGTGTTAATATAAGACTTGCTATTAAGCTTACTGGTTACGAAATTGAAGTTATAAGAGAAGAAAAACAATTTGAAGAATATGAAGATGATATTGAATTAGTAAGCCTAAGAGAAGAATTAGGAAGTGAAGTTGTTGATATTTTAATTAACAATCGTTACGATACAGCGGTGGAAGTTTTATCTGCAGGTTTTGAAAAAATAGTTGAAATTGAAGATTTTGATGAAGACAAAGCAAAAGAAGTTATCGAAATTATTAAAGCACAATTTGAAGAAGAAGAATAAAAAACGGTATAATTATTATGGCTAATCCTACTAAACCAAAAAAAATGAGAATCTATAAGTTTGCTGCTGAGTATAATCTTTCTACAGATAGCATTGTTGAACATTTAAAATCTAAAAATTTTAATGTTAAATCTCATGCATCTATACTTACAGATGAAATGATAGATGAAATTAGAGACCACTTCCAAAAGGATATTGAAAAATCGGAAAAACATTATAGAAAAATCTCTGAATTCCAAAAAAGTTTAGGCGGTGAAAAAGAAGAAGAAGTTGAGTCGGAAGCAATTGTAGAGGAAGAAACTCCGGAAGAAAGTGTAACTGAAGTTGTTGAAGAAGAAAAAGAAGAGACTGCTGAAGAGGAAGTTAAGGAAGATAAAATTGAGGAAGAAGAAGTAACCGAAAATGAAGTGGAACCAATAGTAGAAGCTGAAGAAATTACCGATGAACCTTTTGAAACCGAAAAAGAATTAGCGAAACCTGAAGAAACTGAAATAGTAGTCGAGGATACCCAAGAGGAAGTAGAAGAAAAACAAGAAGTACAAAAAGAAACTGACAAAAAAGAAGAGTCTAAAGAAGAAGTAAAGAAGGAAAAGGTAGAGATTTTTAAGACAGCTTCGGAATTGGAGCTGCAAAAAAATAACAAGGGATTAACAATTATAGGCAAAATAGACCTCGATGCCAATAAAAAAAGTAAAAAGAAAAAAGATAAGCCCGCTCCTCAAAAGCAAGAGAAAAAATCAGTTGAAACTAAAAAAGAGGATGCAGGAAAATTTGCCCCAAAAAATGAAGGTAAGAAGAAGAAAAGAAAACTTAAAGCAAAAAATAAATCGAAATCAATAGAACTTAGTGAAGAAGCAATTAGAGCCAAGAAGAATAAAAAAGCTAAAAAGTTTGTAGTTGATAAAAGAGAAGTAGATGCTACCATTAAACGAACATTACAAGGTGTAAGTAGTACAGGTGTTGGAGAAAGAGCTTCCGTAAGAAAGAAAAAAAGAAAAGAAAAACAAGAAATACAAGAAGAAATTAATGAACAAAAACAATTAGAAAAATCATCAAAGATAGAAGTTACTGAATTTATTGCCGTAAATGAGTTGGCTAATTTAATGAATGTTTCGGTAAGTGAAGTAATTTCCAAATGTATAGGATTGGGCTTAATGGTTTCCATAAACCAACGCTTAGACCTTGAAACAATAACTTTAATTGCTGATGATTTTGGTTTTGATGTTGAACTTCAGGAAGAATATACATCAGATGTTTTGGAAGATACGCCTGATCCGGAAGAATCTTTACAGCCTCGTTCACCAATAGTAACAATTATGGGACATGTTGATCACGGTAAAACTTCGTTGTTGGATTATATAAGAAAAGCTAATGTTGTTGCCGGTGAGTCAGGTGGTATTACGCAGCATATCGGAGCTTATAAAGTAGAAGTTGAACCCGGCAAATCAATTGCATTCCTCGATACACCAGGGCACGAAGCATTTACCGCAATGAGAGCCAGAGGAGCAAGAGTAACGGATATTGTAGTTTTAATTGTTGCTGCTGATGATGCAGTTATGCCGCAAACAGTTGAAGCGATAAATCACTCACTTGCTGCAGGAGTTCCAATAATAGTTGCCATTAATAAAGTAGATAAACCCACTGCAAATGTTGATAAAATTAAACAACAACTTGCAGATAGAAATATTCTTGTAGAAGATTGGGGCGGTAAATATCAAAGTGTCGAACTTTCTGCCAAAGCCGGTACTAACATTGATTTATTATTAGAAAAAATACTTTTAGAAGCTGAATTATTAGAACTTAAAGCTAATCATGATAGGGCAGCAAGAGGTACAGTTGTAGAAACAGAACTCGATAAAGGAAGAGGAATTACCTCAACAATACTCGTTCAAAAAGGAACTATGAAAATTGGCGATCCTTTTGTAGCCGGTAATTATCACGGTAGAGTAAGAGCAATGTTCGATGAAAGAAACAAAAAAGTTAAAGAAGCCGGTCCTTCCACTCCTGTCTTGGTGCTTGGTTTCGAAGGTGCACCACAAGCCGGCGATACATTTATTGTGGTTGAATCTGAAAGAGAAGCAAGAGAAGTTGCACTTAAAAGACAACAATTACAAAGAGAACAAGACCAAAGACAAGTAAAATTAGTTACTCTTGATGATATAGCAAGCAGAATTGGCAAAGGTGAACTTAAAGATTTACCACTTATAGTAAAAGGTGATGTTGATGGTTCCGTAGAAGCTTTAGCTGATTCGCTTATGAAATTATCCAATGACGAAGTAAGAGTTCAAGTAATACATAAGGGTGTTGGGGCAATTTCGGAAGGGGACGTACTCCTTGCAGCTGCATCAAACGCTATAATTGTAGGCTTTCATGTTAGACCACATACTAATGCTCGTAAGTTAGCAGAGCAGGAAAAAGTTGATATAAGATTGTATAATGTTATTTATGATGCGATTAACGAAGTTAAATCCGCATTGGAGGGAATGCTTTCGCCAATTATTTCTGAAAAATTAGTTGCAACTATCGAAGTTAGAGAAACTTTTAAAGTTCCTAAAGTAGGAACAGTTGCAGGATGTTATGTACAAGATGGTAAAATTACTAGAAATAATAAAATAAGACTCTTTAGAGATGGTGTGGTAATTTATGAAGGCCAACTTGCTACACTTAAAAGATTTAAAGATGATGTAAAAGAAGTAGATGCCGGTTATGAATGCGGATTAAATATTGCAAACTTTAACGATATAAAGGTTAACGATATTATTGAATCTTATGAAATAGTTGAAACAAAACAAAAGCTAAGTTCTTAACATGAGCGTAAGACAAGAAAAAGTTGCCGGTTTGGTACAAGAAGTTTTAAGTAAAATTTTTATACGCGAAATTTCTGCTTCCGAATTAAGTTTGGTAACAATTACAAAAACAAGAATATCACCTGATTTAAAAATTGCCAAGGTATATATTTCTGTTTATGATAAAGACAAAAGAGATGATGTCCTTCAATACATCGAAACAAAAAAAGGTTTGATTCGTTTTGAATTAGCAAAGGAAGCAAATTTAAGATATACACCCGAACTTCATTTTTATATAGATGATAGTTTGGATTATGTAGAACGTATGAATGACTTATTAAATTCTATTAAAGATGTTAATAACAAATCAAACGAAACAGATATTTCCGAATGAAATTTCGGAAGGACTTGTTCTTTTAATTGATAAACCAAAATATAAAACTTCATTTAATATTGTAAGTGCAGTTAGGAAAAAATTGCAAATAAGAAAAGTTGGTCATGCCGGAACATTAGATCCTCTAGCAACGGGATTATTAATTGTTTGTGCAGGCAAAAAAACTAAAGAAATTTATAAATATCAAGATCAACATAAAGTTTATGAAGGGATAATAACTCTCGGTTCAAGAACGCCCTCTATGGATAGTGAAACAGAGCCGATAGAAATTAAGTCCTTTGAGCACATTACAAATGAACGAATTGAAGAAGTAAAGAAAAAATTTATTGGTGAAATTCAACAAATTCCCCCAATGTACTCGGCACTAAAACATAAAGGAAAATCACTTTATAAATATGCCAGAAAGGGAATTGAAATTAAAAGAGAGCCGAGAACAGTAACGATATATGATTTTGAAATTAAAGATATAAATTTACCTGATATAGAGTTCAATGTTAAATGCTCAAAGGGAACATATATTAGAGTAATTGCAGATGATTTTGGTAAAGATTTAGAGTGTGGTGCTCATTTAAGCAAATTAAGAAGAACCATGATTGGAAAATATTATGTAAATAATGCTTTGAGTTTGGAAGAGTTAAGTGATATCCAGGTAATTGTTTAAGTTAAATTATTTATAATGCAAATAGTAAAAAATACCGATAAAATTAAAAAGTTTGACAAAAGTGTTGTTACAATTGGAACTTTTGATGGTTTACACATCGGACATTTAGAGATATTAAAAGAGCTGAATTCTAAAGCAAAAAAGTATGGGTGTTTTAGTGTTGTAGTAACTTTTGATCCGCACCCGCGTACAATAGTGTTAGATAATTATAACTTGAAATTACTTACTCCTTTAGAAGAAAAAATTAAATATTTTGAAAAACTTGAAGTAGATTTTTTATATATTATTAAGTTTACAAAAGAGTTTTCAAAAAAAACTTATAAAAATTTTTTTAATGACATAATAATAAATCAAGTTAATGCCAAACATTTAATTTTAGGCTATGATCATAAATTTGGTAATGATAGAAAAGGTGATTTGAATAAGTTGGTAGAATATACTAAAGATAAAGATGTTGAAATTTCCGTTGTAGGTCCTAAAAAAATTAACGGGCATATAGTAAGTAGTACTAAAATTCGTGATGCTTTACTTGAAGGAAATATTAAAGAAGCTAATAAGATGCTTGGTAAAGATTATAGCTGCGAAGGTACGGTTGAAGAAGGAAGTAAAAGAGGACGAACAATTGGATTTCCTACTGCCAATATTTCAATTTGTAACAATGAGAAACTTCTTCCTAAAAATGGAGTTTATCTTGTAAAAGTAGTTTTGGATAGTGAGAAATATTTTGGTTTAACCAATATTGGATTACGACCAACATTTAATAATGCAATTAAGCCCATTATCGAAGTCTATATTTTTGACTTCAATAAAAATATTTATGGAAAAAAAATAGTTGTTCATTTTTTAGAAAGAATAAGAGATGAAAAAAAATTCACTTCGGTAGATGAACTGAAAGAAAAAATTAAAGAAGATGTAAACAAAGCAAAAGAAACAATAAAAAGAAATTTTAAATAATAAAAAATTAAATAACTAATTAATTCCGGTTAATTCTGGAATTACATTGAATCATAATAATGGAGAAAAAAAATGCCAGTTACAAGCGAAAGAAAACAAGAACTAATTAAAAAATTTGGAGCAAGCGAAAAAGATAGTGGTAAAGCTGAAGTTCAAGTTGCAATACTAACGGAAAGAATAAATGACTTAAGAAGTCATTTTTCGAGCCACAAAAAAGATCATGCTTCTCGTAGAGGTTTAATGCAGATGGTAGGTAAAAGAAGAAGACTTCTAGATTACATGAAAAAGAAAGATATTGAAAGATACAGAACAATAATAAAAGAATTGAAAATTAGAAAATAACGAGGAACATTAATGATTTATACAAAAGAAGTTGAAATAGATGGAAAAAAATTAACCATCGAATATGGCAGATATGCAAGACAAGCAAATGCAGCGGTGATGGTTACATGCGGAGAAACAATGGTTCTCGTTGCTACAACTATGGCGAAAGAAGCTAAAGAAGGGCAAGATTTCTTTCCTCTTTCCGTAGAATATAGAGAAAAAGCATTTGCTGCCGGAAAATATCCCGGCGGCTTTTTTAAACGTGAAGGGAAACCTACAGATAAAGAAGTTCTTTCTGCACGTTTAATTGATAGACCAATCAGACCTTTATTTTCCAAAGCATTTAAAAACGAAACGCAAATTATTGCTCAAGTTTATTCTTACGATGGTGATAACGATCCCGATGTTTTAGCCGCAGTTGGTGCTTCGGCTGCTTTAACAATTTCTGATATTCCTTTTTTAGAGCCTATTGGTGAAGTAAGAGTTGTAAGAAACGAAGGGAAGTTTATTGTTAATCCCGATAAAAGCCAAACTACGGAATCGGATATGGAATTAACCGTTGCAGGAACCGAAAGTTCAATTGTTATGGTTGAAGGTGAAGCTCGAGAAGTAAGTGAAGAAGATTTATTGAGTGCTCTAAAAACAGCTCATGAAGAAATCAAAAAAATTGTTGCCGCTCAAAATGAATTAAGAAACGAATGCGGTAAGGAAAAATATGTTGTTCAAGAAAAAGAAATTGACGAAGAATTAAAGAAGAATGTTTATGACTTAGCTTACGAAAAATATTCGAAATTAGTTTCTACAACTCTCGGAAAAGAAGAAAGAGCCGAAAGAAACAGTGAGCTCAATAACTCTGTGTTAGAATCGCTAAAAGAACAATGGGAAGAAGAAGAAATTACCATCAAAGAGCTTCTACACGATATAGAAAAGGATTTAATGCGTAAGCAAATTTTAAGTAACGGACAAAGACTTGATGGAAGAACTACAACTCAAATTAGACCTATAACCATTGAACACGGTTTGCTCACAAGAACACACGGTTCGGCTTTGTTTACAAGAGGCGAAACACAAAGTTTAACAACATTAACACTCGGTACAAAATCTGATGAACAAATTATTGATGGATTAGATGAAGAGTACAAAAAAAGATTTATTCTTCATTATAACTTTCCTCCTTTTAGCGTTGGCGAAGTTGGAAGATTCGGTGCAACCAGCAGAAGAGAAACCGGCCATGGTAATCTTGCCGAAAGAGCATTGAAATTTGTTATTCCCGATGAAAGTGTTTTTCCTTATTCATTAAGAATTAATTCTGATATTACTGAATCAAACGGATCATCTTCTATGGCTACTGTTTGTGCTGGATCGCTTGCTTTAATGGATGGCGGTGTTCCTTCCAAATGTGCTATTGCTGGTATTGCAATGGGATTGATTAAAGAAAATGAGAACTATTCAATTCTTTCTGATATCTCAGGTAATGAAGATCACCTTGGTGATATGGATTTTAAAGTTGCCGGAAGTGATAAAGGAATTACGGCAATTCAAATGGATATTAAAATTCAAGGTCTTTCTCTCGAAATTATGGAAAATGCTTTAAGACAAGCAAAAGACGGAAGATTAGAAATTTTGGATATAATGAATTCTGTTATTTCCGAACCGAAAAAAGAATTATCGAAATATGCTCCTAAGCAGTTAACAACGCAAATTAATCCTGAAAAAATTGGTGCTGTTATTGGTCCTGGCGGAAAAGTAATTCAAGGTATTCAAAAAGAATTTGCCGTAGAAATAAATATAGAAGAAACCGGACACGTTTTTATTTCCGGACAGTTGAAAGAAAATGTTCAGCAAGCAAAAGAAAGAATTATCGGTTTAACTTCTGATCCTGAAATTGGTAAAATTTATGATGCAAAAGTTGTAAAGATTATGGATTTTGGAGCTTTCGTAGAATTTATGCCAAATCAGCAAGGACTTGTTCATGTATCTCAGATAGATATTAAGAGAACAAATAAAGTTTCTGATATTCTAAAAGAAGGAGATATGATAAAGGTGAAACTTACCAAAGAAGAAAACGGTAAGTATAATTTATCAAGAAAGGCAATACTTCTCGAAGAACAAAAGAGGCGTAAAGATAAAGAAGCTTCCGAAGAAAATGATGCAAAAGAAGAATAGATAGTTTATTTTTATTAATCTGTTTAAGATAAATCTATAAATTGCAATTAGAAAAACTAAAAGTAAATAATAATATTTTTTTAGCCCCAATGGCTGAAATTACCGATTATCCTTTTAGAACTATTGCAAAAGAATTTGGTGTAGGTTTAACCTTTACCCAAATGGTTAGTGCCGAAGGTATTATAAGAAATGATTTTAATACACTCAGAATGCTTACTTTTAGTAGAGCGGAAAAACCCATTGGTGTTCAGTTACTCGGTAATAATCCTAAAATTTTAGGACAAGCCGTAAAAGAGCTTGTGAGATATAAGCCCAATTTAATTGATCTTAATTGCGGATGCCCAGTAAGTAAGGTGTACCAAAATAAAATGGGCTCATACTTACTTTCTCAACCGAAAAAGTTAGCCGAATTGGTTAAAGAAATGGTTGAAAATTCCGAAGGAATACCAATTTCATTAAAATTAAGATTAGGTTATGCCGAACAAGTTAATGTAATTGAGAATGCAAAGATAATTGAAGATAATGGAGCATCATTAATTACGGTTCATGCAAGAACAAGATTGCAGAGATATGATGAAAAACCTGATTGGAAATGGATTAAAAAATTAAAGGAAACCGTAAAAATTCCTATTTTTGGTAACGGAGGAATTTTTACCGCTAACGATGCGTTAGAAGTTCTTGAAAAAACTAATTGTGATGGATTACTAATTGCACGCGGTGCACTTGGTAATCCGTTTATTTTCAAAGAGATTAATTACCTCAAAAGAGGAAAAGTTTACAATCCGTTACTTACGGAAATTAAGGATACAGTTCTTAAACATATTGATTTGTTAGAACGAGAGCAAAGTTTGAGCATTAGTTTAGATAGAGCAAAAAAAAATATTATTTGGTACTTTAAATATCAAAATGGAATTGAAAAACTGATTGATAATTTATATGTCTCCGATAGTTTCAATATGTTGAGAGATATTGTAGAAAAACATGTGATAAATATCCAACATGATATTTATCCTAAAATTGATAAAGAAAAAATTAAAAAGAAATTTAATAATAGAGTTCTTTTTTGGTTAGCAAAGAAGGAAGTTAAAGTTTAAAAATTACATCTAAAAATATTAAGAAAATATCTGAAAAAAAATTGAAACTTTATCGTTCAGTTAGTTTTAACTGTTAATTTACGAAAAAGAATAGATTCAATAATAAGAACAATATTAAAAATTTATAAGCAGTATAATTTTCAGAATTTTCTAAATAACTATTATAGTAAAAATTATTAGAAAATAAAATTCCTTTCAATTTGCTAACTCCTGTTATATACAAGAGAGTTATATGCAAAAAGAAATAATAATTAATTCCTCGGCAACACAAAATAGAGTTGCAATTACGGAGGATGGAACACTTATTGACTTCTTCGTTGATAATCCCGAAAAACGAAGAATGGTTGGTAATATTTATCTTGGTAAAGTCGCAAGAGTTTTACCGGGCATTAGAGCAGCCTTTGTAAATATTGGCTTAAAGCACGATGCTTTTCTTCACTTCTCAGATATTGGAGATTCTTTTAATGAATTTCAATCTGTTCTCGATGAAGAAGAAGCGGAAATAAGTATTGAAGAAGAAGATGAACAGCAGAGTAATATCGTTTCAACAAATAATAGAAATAATAATTCAACTCCCAGACTGCACAAAGGTCAAGAAATAATTGTACAAATTATTAAAGAACCTGTTGCAAACAAAGGCGTGAGAATTTCATCGGATATTTCTATACCAGGCAGGTTTTGTGTTCTTATTCCTTTCGACAACAAAATCGGGATTTCAAAGAAAATATCTGATTATAAAGAACGTAAAAGATTAAAAAATCTTGCTAAAGGTATTATTCCTGAGAATTGCGGATTAATTATCAGAACCGCTGCTAAGGAACAAGATGAAAGTACTTTGGAAACTGATATTAAATATCTGGTAAAAATTTGGAGTAAAATTCAATCGAAAGTAAAATCTCAAAAACCACCTGCAATTGTTCACAAAGATTTATCTACTACAACTTCTGTCATAAGAGATTTATTTACTTCTAATGTAACAAATGTTTTTATAGATTCTAAAACTTTGTTTAAAGAAATAAAAGATTATATACAATTGGTTCAACCTGAACTTCTAGAAAAAGTTGAATATTACAAATCGCGAAAACCGATTTTTGATACCTTCAAAATTGAAGAGCAAATTAAAACCTTGATGGGCAGAAAGGTTCCAATTCCCAATGGCGGACATATTGTGATTGAGCATACTGAAGCGATGACGGTAATCGATGTTAACAGTGGAAGATATGCTGCAAAAAAAGAACAAGAATTAAATTCATTGAAAACAGATCTTGAAGCATCTCGTGAAATAGTAAGACAATTAAGATTAAGAGATATAGGCGGACTAATTGTAGTTGATTTTATTGATCTGGAAGATGAAAAAAACAGAAAAAAAATATATGACGAACTCAAAAAAGAGTTTAGAAAAGATAGAGCTAAAATTGTTTTACTGCCCATGACTGATTTTGGAATAGTGCAAATTACAAGGCAGCGTGTACGACAGAATATTGTACAATCAATAAATGAGGTTTGTCCTTATTGTAGTGGAACGGGTTTAATGACAAAACGTTCAAGTGTAATCCATGAAATTGACGAATGGTTCAAGAGATATAAAACCGAAGGAAAACACAGAAGTTTAATTTTAAGTGTTCATCCTTCTTTAAGTAACGATCTTCAACTTTAAGGAAAATTCAGTTTAAACATTTTCTTAGAATTAAGTTAGAAGATAATGAGAAAATAAATCCGCAAGAATTTGAAGTTAAGATACCTAAAACTGAAGAAAAAATTAATTAAATTAAAAAAGTAAATTTTTACGTAGGAGAGTTTTTAATGAAATTTTTTATCGATACAGCAAATATTGAAGAGATTAAAGAAGTTGCCTCAATGGGGTTGTTAGATGGTGTTACAACAAATCCATCGCTTGTTGCAAAAGAAGGAAAAGATTTTAAGCAGCTTCTTAATGAAATTCTTCAAGTAGTTGATGGACCGATTAGTGCCGAAGTAGTTTCTACGGATTATGATGGCATGATAAAAGAAGCAAGGGATTTGGCATCAATTCACAAAAACATTGTAGTAAAGATCCCACTGATTTTGGAAGGAATAAAAGCAGTTAAAACATTAAGCAGCGAAAATATAAAAACAAATGTTACTTTATGTTTCTCCGCTTCGCAGGCATTGCTTGCAGCTAAAGCCGGAGCAACATATATTAGTCCTTTTATCGGGCGGTTAGATGATATTAGTCATACCGGTATGCAGTTGATAGATCAAATAGTTAGAATCTATGATAATTACGGATACGAAACTCAAGTTCTAGCGGCAAGCATAAGGCATCCGCTCCATCTTGTAGAAGCTGCCGAGTTGGGAGCTCACGTTGCTACAATACCTTATTCGGTAATAAAAAAACTGTTTAATCATCCGTTAACGGATATTGGGTTAGACAAATTCTTAAATGATTGGAATAAATTAACACGGGAATAACATGAAAAAAACTAAACTTTATAATTGCCACAAAAAAAATAATGCAAAATTAGTTGATTTTGCTGGCTATGAAATGCCTATTCAATATTCTTCAATTATTGCCGAGCATAAAGCCGTACGAACAAGTGTAGGTGTTTTCGATGTTTCACACATGGGTGAAATTATCGTAAAAGGAAATGAAGCATTAAATTTTGTTCAATATATTACTGTAAATAACGCCAAAAAATTAGAAAAAGGAATGGTTCAATATTCTGCAATGTGTTATGAAAATGGTGGAATTGTTGATGATCTTTTGGTCTATAGAATTGACGATAACGAATTTATGCTTGTAGTTAACGGTTCAAATAAAGAAAAAGACTTTGAATGGATGAAAAAAAATAATAAGTTTGATGCCAAACTACTTGATGAATCAGATGATTATTCCTTACTTGCCGTGCAAGGTCCTAATTCCCGAAAAGTTATAGAAAAATTATTTAATCAAAAAGTTGACATAGATTTTTATACATTTACTATGTCTAAACTATTGGATACTGATATTATTGTTTCGCGAACTGGTTACACAGGAGAATTGGGGTTCGAATTATACTTCAAAGGCTCCGAAGAAACAGCAGAAAAAATATGGGACGCTTTGTTTGAAGCAGGTAAAGAGTTTAACATAATTCCCGCCGGGTTAGGATGCAGAGATTCACTAAGACTGGAAATGGGTTATTGCTTGTACGGTAATGATATTGATGAAACTACAACTACGATAGAAGCCGGACTTGGCTGGATAACTAAACTGAAAAAAGGTGAGTTTATAGGGAGTGAAAGTTTAATCAAACAAAAAGAAGAAGGTATAAAAAAGAAACTTGTTGCTCTTTTATTTTTGGATAAAGCATTTCCTAGAAAAGATTATGAAATCAAAAAGAATGGCGAAAATATTGGTAGAGTTACAAGTGGAACCGTAAGCCCTATTCTGGAAAAACCGATTGCAATGGGATATGTTGAGATTGAACACGCCACAATAGATAATGAAGTTGATGTTATAATTAGAGGAAAAGCTGCCAAAGCTAAAGTAATAAGATTACCATTTATAAAAATGTGATATGAAAGTAAAAACTATCTTTACGCATCAAAATATTGATGAACTTTTTTTTACAAAAAAAACTGTTGTTGTTATTGATGTACTGAGGGCTACATCAACAATAGTGACGGCTTTAAATAATGGAGCTGAAGAGATAATTCCCGTTAACTCAATTGAGTTTGCCATGAAAGTTTCCAGCACGGGGCATACATTACTTGGTGGTGAAAGAAACGCTCAAAAAATAGACGGATTTGTACTCGGTAATTCACCTTTGGAATATGTTGAAGATATTATTAAAGGTAAATCAATAATATTATTTACAACAAATGGCAGCAAAGCAATTATTAAAGCCAAGTTTGCTTCTAAGCTTTATCTAAGTTCATTTTTGAACAATCATGCAGTTGCAAAAAAAATATCTAAAGAAGATGAAGTTGTCATTTTATGTTCGGGTAATAACGGGCAATTTTCTTTTGAAGACTCCGTTTGTGCAGGAGATTTAATTGAGGAACTTATCCTTGCCGAAGTTAATGTAGAATTAGATGATTCCGGTAAAGTTTGTAATTTGTTGTTCCGTAAAAATAAAAGAAGAATAAGTAAAATGCTGAAAGAAACGGAACATGGTAAAAAATTAATTGAACTTGGTTTTAAAAAAGACATTGAATATGCGGCACAAAAAAATATTATTGGTATAGTACCGTACTTTGAAAGCGGTTCTATAAAACAAGCTTAATTTTTATAATTTATTGATGGCAAAACAAAGAAGAAATAAAACAAAAAAAAAATCGAATGAATTTTTTATTCTATCGTTAGATAAGAAAAAGAAACTTATTGGAATTTTTCTGATCATTACATCGATAATGATGTTTTTAAGTATCCTTTCATATTCGCGATCAGACCAAGCTAATTTAACATACAGCTTAAATGATTTTTTTAGTGTTTTTTCAACTAATCCAGATTTTCTAAATAGAGCTTATTACACCAGTAATTGGTTAGGAATTTTCGGTGCTTATATTTCATATTTCTTAATAATTACAACAATAGGTTACTTCTCTATTGTTATTCCCATTATTTCATTTGTCTGGGGCTATACAATAATTAAAAAAGGTGATACAAATTTAGCTGTAAACCTGACTGCTTTCTTTTTAGCTGCCGGCATTATCTTGGCAACTTTCTTCGGAGTTTTACGCCTCGATGATTTTTTTACAAATCATTATGAACTTGCAGGAAATATTGGTGATTTTTTAGGTATGGCAATCGGAAGATTATTTGGAGTTTTAGGAGGTGTAATAATAACTATAGCAGCTTTTTTTATTGCTCTTTTTATTGCATTCGATTTAAGATTCAGGACTATCAGAAATTATTTCTCAAAACTATTTGCTAAAACTGAAAAGGACATAAATGTTAAATATTCCGATAAGAGTAAGACTAATCTTAAAAAAATAAAAAATCTAAAAAATGTAGCCAAGAAAAAAATAAATGCAAAGATAAAATCTGAAGAAACAGAAGACTTGGAAACTGAACCTAAAAGAAAAGAAACAAATATTAGAATTGTAAGAAACGATGAAGAAGAAATTGCTCTTTCCAAACCGCAGATTGAACCCGAAGTAATTGCCAATACTTCCAAAAGCAAAACCGAAGAAGATAACAAGGAAATAATTCCTGCAATTGATAAAGAAGTAGAAAAAGAATTACCTGACCAATGGGACGAAAAAATATCTTTCAGACCTCCCGGTTTAGATTTGCTTAAATTTTCGGATGATGAAGCAGTTAAAGTTTCAGAGATTGAACTTAAAACCAAAGCCGAATTATTAAAAGAAAAACTTAAATTATTTGATATTGAAATAGTTGATATTTCAGTTACTCCCGGTCCAGTTGTTACTCTTTATGAAATTGTTCCTGCTCCCGGCGTAAAAATAAGTCGTATTGTTAGCTTAGAGCATGATATTGCCTTAGCACTTGCTGCGAGAGGAATAAGAATAATAGCTCCAATTCCCGGAAAAAGTGCAATCGGTGTAGAAATACCTAATGAAAAGTCGCAATTAGTAAGTGCAAGATCAGTTCTTTCATATCTTAATAAATCTAAAGCCGAACTGCCTATTGCAATAGGGAAAACAATTATTGGAGAAGTTTATATAACCGATTTGGCAATAATGCCTCATTTGCTTATTGCAGGTGCAACCGGTTCGGGTAAGAGTGTTGGTATAAATATGCTTATTACAAGTTTGATTTATTCTAAACACCCTTCAGATGTTAAATTTGTAATTATTGATCCTAAAAAAATTGAGTTATCTTTTTATGGAAGATTAAACAAACACTACTTGGCAGTTTCACCTGATTTGGATGAAGAGATTATTACCAATCCGCAAAATGCTCTTTTGGTTTTAAAATCCGTTGAACTCGAAATGGAAAAACGATATGATAAACTTGCTAAAGCCGGTGTAAGACATATTATTGATTACAATAAAAAAGTATCAAACCCAAAACAAAAACCAATTGATACAGATAAAATGAAGCATTACAAATTGCCTTATATTGTTGTTGTTATTGATGAGTTGGCTGACTTAATGATGACTTCGGGTAAAGAAGTGGAAGCCCCGATTGCAAGGCTTGCTCAACTTGCCAGAGCAGTTGGTATTCATCTTGTTGTGGCAACTCAAAGACCTTCGGTAAATGTTATAACAGGTACAATAAAAGCAAATTTCCCGGCACGAATTGCTTACCAAGTTGCAGTAAAAATTGATTCAAGAACAATTTTGGATATGAACGGAGCCGATCAATTACTCGGAAGAGGTGATATGTTGTTTTTACCCGGAGGCGTTCCCAAACCGATTAGAATGCAAAATGCTTTTATTTCTACAGATGAAGTGGAAGCAATTACCAATTATATTTATACACAACAAGGTTTTTCCAAAAGATATTTTTTACCCTCGTTGTTCGAAAAACAAAGTAACGAAGGTGCTAATTTTCTTGCTGATATGGATGAAATGTTTAATGATGCGGCAAGAGTTATTGTAAATCATCAACAAGGTTCCGTTTCCTTACTACAAAGAAGACTGAAACTTGGTTATTCCAGAGCTGCAAGAATTGTTGATCAATTAGAAGAAGCGGGAATAGTAGGACCATCCGAAGGCAGCAAAGCCAGAGAGGTTCTTGTTGAAAATGAAGAACAATTAGAAACTATTTTGAGGAGTTTATAGTGTACTTAATTTTTATGTTTTTTGCTTTGTTCATGCAGGCAAAAGAAGAAGGTTCATTAGTTGAAAAATTACAACATAAATTCAATGAGGTTGATAATCTTTATTCCGATTTTCAACAGCAAGCTAATAATGGCAATTTTATTTTAGGAAAATTTTATTTTGCAAAAGAAAATAAGTATAGAATTGAACTACCAAAAAATATTATTATTTCTGATGGTAAATCAATAAAAAATAAAGATCTTAAAAGAAAAAAAATAATTCTTTCGAATATCGAAGATGATCCGCTATCTTTTTCACTTCGCGAATATATTTATGATTATCCCGAAAAATGTAAAGTAACCGAATATGTTTCAACAGAAGAACAAAAAATAATTTTGGAATCCAGAAACAATGAGTTAAACTTTAAATCTGTTACAATTTGGGTTAGTCCGGATTATTTAATATCTAAGATTATCATAAATGATTGGAGCGGTTCTACTTTTATATTAAAATTTGATAATATAAAAATCAATACAAAGCAGGATTTATCTCTTTTTGAAATTAAAGAGGAAAAATATTATAAAACTATTGATTTACGATGATAACTATGGAAACAGTAAAAAAAATTATAAGTTATATAGTTCCATTCATTTTGATGTTTTTATTTCTTTATCTTGCTTTCAGAAATATTGACTTAGAAAAAGTTGTTGAAATTCTTTATTCAATTTCTGTTTTTTGGTTGTTAAGCTTTATTGTTGTTTGGTTTCTTTCTCACATTGTACGTGCTTATAGATGGAAAATAATTATAAGTTCCGTCAAACCGGATGCTTCACTATTAAATTTGTTCGGAGCAACTATGGTCGGCTATGGAATAAATAGTGTAATACCAAGACTTGGCGAACTCTACAGAGGTTTATTTCTCGGTAGGTGGGAAGGAATTTCAAGAACTTCTATGGTTGGAACTGTTATGATAGAAAGAGTGATAGATATTTTGGTACTCGGATTATCTGTGTTAGTAAGTGTTGCAATTTATTCGGGTGATTTATTCGATGATTTGATTTGGTTAAAATCTACTCTTTATCTTGGCTTCTTAGGAATTTTTGCTGTTATTTTATTTCTGTTTTTCTTGGTTAAACTAAAAGATAAATTAGTAAATATTGTTGTAAAGCTTGTAAGTAAGATTTCCGTGAATATAGCGACTTCATTAAGCAGAATTTTTCATTTGTTGATTGATGGTTTTTCTACAATTAAAGGAACCAAAAATTATTTGTTAGTTTTTTTTCATTCAATACTGATTATGTTACTATACGGAATAAATGCTTACATTGGATTTTATATTTTGCAGATGGAAAAAATACAAGATGTTACTTTTTCTATGGCTTGGATTGTAATGACTATAGGTGCTTTCGGAGTAATTATTCCAACGCCCGGTGCAACGGGTTCTTACCATCTGGTTGTAATTTCCGTTTTGGTGGGTTTGTTTAATTTTTCTAGCGAAATAAGCGGTGCTTATGCTTTATTAACACATGCAATTACGTATATTTTGTTTATTTTGACAACAATAATTTTTGTGCAAATTATTAATAAAAAACAGGCAAAAAACGGTTTGCCTGTTGCAAATTTTATTTCGGTTTTTAAAACCAAAAAAGGGGAAATGTGAAAAAAAATATTTTAATCATTCTGCTGTTTATAAATTCTTTTTCGTATGGACAATTTAATATTTCTGCAGGAATGGGATTACACTTTTTCTCGGCAAATGATCTGAAATCATATCTGGAAAGAGGATTTGCTTTTACAGATCAAATGAATACTTTTAATACTTCGGCGGATTTCTTTGCAGAGTTTGGATTTTTAATGAAAGAAAATTTACAAATAGGTATCGATTATACTTATAATATTTATTCTTTCAATTCAAATTCTATTTCAGGGAGTTATGATATTTACATTGATAATCATAAACCATCTTTGATGGTATATTACGTAATTCCGGGGAAGGGTTATGCTTTTAAATTTGGCGGAGGAATTGGTTTAAGAACAGCTTTTGTTGAAGAACAATTGATGGGCTTAGGTACTAAATATTCAACTTCCGGTTTTGGAATTTTGCTCAAAGCACAGGGCGACACAAAACTCGGAGGAAATTTTTATGCCTTGATATCCGGTGAAATCCGCTATGATGCTCCGGGCGAGATTACTACTGTAAATAATGGTTATATAAATTTTACAACATTTGGTGTTACATTAAAATTAGGAACAATTTATTATTTTTAAGGAAATATCGTGTCAATTATAGAAGCAATTATACTTGGAATTATTCAAGGATTAACAGAGTTCTTGCCAATTAGCAGTACGGGGCATTTAACGGTTGCCGGCAAACTAATGAACTTAATTTCTGTTGATAATCCAGAGAAGTGGACATCTTTCATTGCAGTAATTCAACTTGGAACTTTACTTGCAATCTTTATTTACTTTTGGAATGATCTCTGGAAAATTACTGTGGATTTCTTGAAAGAAAATATCTTTGCAAGAAAATCATTTAAAAATCAATCAGCCAATTCTAAAATGGGTTGGTACATTATTATCGGCTCAATTCCCGTTGTAATTATAGGACTTGGTTTTAAAGATATTATTGAAGGGGCACTTACAAAAAATTTATATGTAATAGGTACAAGTTTAATTGTGTTGGGTATTATCCTTTTTATTGCCGAAAAAACGGGTAAGTTTAATAAAGAACTGAGAGATATAAAATGGTATCATGCTTTAATTGTCGGCTTTGCACAATCGCTTGCATTAATTCCGGGTTCATCTCGTTCAGGTACAACAATAACTGCAGGAATTTTTCTTGGATTTAAGAGAGAAACTGCCGCACGTTTTTCGTTCTTGTTAAGTGTTCCGGCAATACTCGGAAGCGGAATGTTGCAGCTTTACGAAGCTTTGGAATACATAGATACAAGCGGAATGGTTACCTTGATAGTTGCTACACTTGCTTCGGCAATCAGCGGCTATTTAACAATCGGTTTTCTGTTAAAGTTTTTAAAATCAAACTCAACAATTGTATTTGTATTGTATCGAATTATAGTAGGTGCAATTATTTTAATTATGATATGGCAAAATGTAATAAATCCTTAAAGGAAATTAAAATGCGAAATTTTTTAATAATTTTTCTTTTAGTTTTTGCTGCATGCTCAAACAAAGAAAATAAAGAAGAAATTAAAAATAAATCTACAACAAATAATTACGAGGTAAAAGTGAAAGAATTAATGAACGTAACTGAAAATGAGATGTTAGTAGCTAATGTTGAAACTACAATGGGAAATATTAAAATCCAACTCTATCCTAACTTGGTTCCTAAAACTGTAGAGAATTTTGTAGGACTTGCTCAAAAAGGATATTATGACGGAATAATTTTCCACAGAGTAATTGATGATTTTATGATTCAAGGCGGCGATCCTACCGGAACAGGAACTGGTGGGCAAAGTTATTTTGGTGGTCCTTTCGAAGATGAATTTCATGATAGTTTGCTGCATAACGAAATTGGTATTTTATCAATGGCAAATGCAGGACCAAACACAAACGGAAGTCAATTTTTTATTACATTGGTTCCAACTCCTTGGTTAGATGGTAAGCATTCTGTTTTCGGAAAAGTTATTGAAGGTTTAGATGTTGTTCAAGCAATAGGAAAAGTAAGCACAAGCAAACCTTTCGATAAGCCGCTTAAAGATGTTAAAATGGAAAAAGTTACTGTAAAAAAAATTTCTAAATAATTATAATTAATGTCTAAAAAAAATAAAATCACTTCAGTTTATTCATTAACATCGGAACTAAAAAACGAAGAGTTAAAACCAATTTATTTTTTTTGCGGAGAAGATTTTTTTACCATTGACGGTGCAATCAAGTTAATTGAACAAAAAGCTCAACCTTTTGTTACTTCTGATTTTGATAGAGAGGTTCTAAAAATCGAAAAGAAAGGAAATATTTCCGAAATGATTGATTTGGCATACACATTTCCGTTTGGTTCCGATAAAAGAATTCTGATTATAAAAAACTTTGAAAATTTTTCCGATAAAAAGAAGTTTGTCAAATATATTCAAAATCCTTCCGATACAACAATTTTGATTATTGCCAATTACGGAAAAATCAGTAATGTTGAATCAGAACCATATAAATCGTTAGATAAGAATAAGCAGATTTTTGAGGCAAGTGAATTAAAAGGACGGGATTTACAAAATTGGGTGAACAAAAGAATAAACAAACTTGGTTTCACAATAGATAATGAAAGTTTAACGACATTAATTGAAATTATCGGCGAAGATAAATCTCTCGTAGAAATGCAGTTACAAAAATTCAAAAGTTTTCTTGGCGAAAAAAAAGAAATAACTATTGATGAAATAAAACAACTTGCTGCTCAAACAAAAGAGTATAATATTTTTGATCTACTTAATGCTTTAGGACAAGCTGATATAAAAAAAGCTATAAAAGTCATAGAAAATTTGTTGGATTATGGTAAAGACTTAATTTTTATTATTGGAATGTTAACAAAATACTTTACCGTAATTGCGCAATCACTTGAATTGAGTAGAAAATCAGATATTGAGGCAGCTAAGGAGATAGGGACTTCAAGATATTTCTATATAAATTGTAAAAAAGCTAACTACTTTAAGAATAAACAAAATTTACATAGAGCAATAAAAGCTCTATATCAAACAGATTTGGCTTTAAAGACTACTAGCATTAATCAAAGAACTTTATCAATAATGCTGATGACCGAAATTTTTAATAAAAATTCGTAAATTTTGATAGAAAAAATGAAACATTTATTACATTAACCAAGTATAAAGAGCGTTGAAGAAAAAATTAAATTCTCTTACTGATGAACAACTAATTAAAGAATTTCAAGATAACAACACAATTGAAGCATATGAAATTCTAGTTAGAAGATTTAAAGATCCTTTAACAAACTATGTTTACAGGTTCTTAGGTGATAGAGATATTTGTATTGATATAGTTCAAGACACGATGATAAAATTTTATCTGCATAAGGATTCGTATAAATCTTTTGCTAAATTCTCTACATGGATTTATACAATTGCAGGTAACTTAGCCAGAAATGAATTAAAACGAAGAAAGCGAAGAACTATATTTTCGTTAAATAATAACGATGATGATGAAAAACAAATACAAATAGAAGATAAATCATTTGTTTCTCCCGAAAGAGCTACAGATAGCCAAATAAAAGGAGAACTAATTCAAAAAGCTTTATTAAAAGTAAAACCGGTTTATAGAGAGGTTGTTATCCTTAGAGATATAGAAGGATTATCTTATGATGAAATTGCGGAAGTAACTAATTTATCAATCGGTACTGTAAAATCGAGAATTAATAGAGGAAGAAAACATCTTCAAAATTTATTAAAAAATATATATAGTGGGTAATATATGAAAAAAGATTTTTACAATTCTAAAGATGAAGAATATGAGCATGTACTAAAATTATTAAAAGAATTGCCGAGAGAAAAAGCTCCCGATAATTTTGAATATAATCTAAAAGTAAGAATCGAAAATAAAAATTTTGGTAATGCAGAAAAACGTTTTCTCTTTTTTCCTAAAATATTACTTCCTGCTACTGGAGCAGTTTTTGCAGCTTTAATTTTATTTTTTACTTTTTTCAACGAGCAGGAAGAGCAGGAAAATCCATTTCAAATTCTACCTCAAACTAGAAGCTCTATTACTCAACCGATTACAAAAAATGTCAGAACTAAATTTTTTTCATTAAAGAGAGAAAGAATTACACCCAATGATGTGATTATTAAACCGGAAGAAACTGAACTCAAGAATGAAAATAATATTGTAAATGCAAAGAAAGTAATTGCTAAAAATACAAAGGAAAAATCTGATTTTCCGTTTGAAGATTATGAAGATACTAATCTTGATGAGATTTTAAAAGAAAAGAGAAATCAAACTAATATAAATTCCAGAGCAACTTTAACAGGTGCTACAAATTCGCCATCAACATTTTTTGACGGTTTCCATATCAGAGAAGAAGTTGATGCTAAATATGTAGAAGCATTAAAAGCTCGTTTGGATTCATTGAAAAAATCAGTGAAGAAAAATCATATAAAATAATAGATATAAACTTCTAAAGATTAGTTTATTTCATTCTTTTTTTATTTGATTGGTTAATTTACGTGAAAAGTTTCTACTTTTTTAATTAAATTGAGTATAATTAGTTTTAATATAAGGAAAAATTAATATGTTAATGGTAAAGGACGTTGATTTAACACCAAATCCTCAAGCTCTTAAATTTATTCTCAACGAAAAATTATTGAGTAGAGAAACCAGAAGCTTTAGAGATAAAAAAGAAGCCGAAAACGATCCACTTGCAAAGTCAATTTTTGAATTGGAAGGAATTGCTTCCGTGTTTTATATGGATAGATTTATTACGATAGAAAAAGAGCCAAGTGTAAGCTGGGGTAAAATACAAATGCCTTTCGTAAATTTAATCAAAAATTTTGATAAGAATTTGATACCGAAAGAAAAGGAAAAATTACCTGCTACTGAAAATGAAGCGGAACTGTTAAAGCAAATAAATGTTTTATTGGATCAGAGAGTTAGACCTGCCCTTGCCGGCGATGGCGGCGGTCTGGAAGTAATTGATTTAAACGATAAAACTTTAATAATTAGGTATCAAGGAGCTTGTGGTTCGTGTCCCAGTGCAATACATGGAACTTTGGTTGCTATAGAAAATTTATTAAAGAGGGAAATTGATCCTGCGATTCAAGTAATTAGCGGTTAAAATCTCTCTTAAGAAATTATTTGGTTTACAGAGATTTATCTAAAAAATAGACTATACCTGATAGAAATTGGGCTGTTATTTTATCCCACTTTTCTATTTATTTTAAAGACCTATTTGAGAATATTTTTTAACTAAATTCTAATTATACATAATTTTTTACAATTTATAGAATAGCAAAATATATTCAAAAATCTTTTTCCAACTATAATTTCATTTTTTGAGTTAAAAATAAGAGAGCTTGTACTCAATCAACCAGAAAAACAAAATAATATTTTTCATCGTGAATCTCTGAGTTTTCTATCTTGATTATTGAATCTTCCTAAACTATCTTAAATCTTATTCGTCAATTGACTTTTATTCTCTTTAGAAAAACATCAAATCAATAATAGGTATTGTCTATAAGTTCTTATGATTTGATCTTTCCAAGCTCTCTTTTTTTATTTAAATCTCTGTCTCAAAATTAAATTTATCTAACTCAACTTGGATTAAATCAATTTCTTTTTCAGTAGTTTCAAGTAATTTATCTCTTTGGATTGTACCCAATTCAGACTCCCATTCTGTTACCTCCGAGTTCCAGCGTTCATCTAATATTTTTCCTTCCTTAATTGTTAATTTTCTAAGGAATGTTGCAAAAGATTTAAGTTCAGCAAGTCTAAATATTCTATTTTGA